>ODAK010000410.1_pt1 | contig 49391 bp, 22 predicted proteins | sample 1539591 | NCBI WGS metagenome assembly ODAK01 (sample SAMEA3539303, study PRJEB22396) | soil metagenome | biome: tundra; feature: field; material: soil | place: USA | collected 2010-05 | depth 0.15 m
GCCACGAATTCGCACGTTCCGCGTTCCCCCCTCAACCACTCCCCTGAACGGATACCTGCGATCGCGCCCCAGTGAGCCCGCAAGAACGTGCTCCACGAAAGCGTCTTGCCCCGGCGCGGGGCCGGCTCGATCCCGTTCTCTCGCAAGATGCGCTGGATCGTGGAGCGAGCCACGTCGAAGCCGAGGTCGTGCAGCGCTCCGCGCAGGCGGGTGTAGCCCCAAGAGGGGCTCTCCCGGGCCATCGTCAGCAGCTGCTCAGTCACGTCGCTCGCCGTCGGGGGTCTCCCCGGAGGGCGCCGCGTCTCCGAGCCATCGTACTTCGCCGCGATCATCCGACGGTACCAACGCAGAATCGTCTCGGGCGTTGCGAGGGTCGCCACCTCGGCCAGCATGGTCCGGCCGAGGCCCTGACCCTTCTCGGCCAGGAGCCGGCGCTCGGCGTCCGTGAACCGCAGGCGCCCCGTGCCGAGGCGTTCGCGGAGCACCCGGTTCTCGGCCTGCAGGTACGCGATGGCCAGCTGCTGCCGCCGATGGATCCAACCGGCCATCAGAAGGACCAGAAATTGGAATGGGGCGGCCGGCTTCGGAGGTCTCACGGCCGGGCACGATAGTCGCCGGTCGCCACCGCGCCAGAGGGCGCCGCCATTGCGAAAGCCCCCCGATTCATGCCAGGCCCAGTTTCCGGACAGGACGCGCGCGTCATGCGCGCCCGTTCCGATCCGGCGAGAGCTTCTCCTTTCCCGACACCAGATCGGGCCAGCCATTCCGCTCTGGCTGAAGCGGCGGTTCCAGGGATGCCATGTGACGCTTGACTCGCCGTGGCCCTGGCTTGGCCGCCCAGGAGCGTTGGTTCGAGCGCGCCGGACGAATGCGCCGACACCGCAGCGTGTATGCCGACGTGCGCCGTCACTTGCCACCCGAGACGTCCACCCCCGACGAAGCACTTCTCGAACGTCAGCCCGCTGGCATCGGCCATGGCTCTTCACCCTCGAAGTCGAGACAACCCGGCCAATAGCCTGACGAACGGTGCGGTCGGCCGTCTGGGCAGACAGTCGCCGATGACGTTCAGACGGGCAGTCCTCGAGGTCGTTCGAGGGACATCCCGGAGTCGCAGGAACCCTTCGTGCGTCGGCCACCGATAGCCGTCGAACCAGGTCCAGCACCGATTCCGCTTGTAAGCCTCCGAGACCTCGTTGGCGATGCCCATGTCCGTGCAGAACCGGCCGGGGAGCTCGTCGAGCCTGCCTGCATACCGTAGAGCCATCTTGATGTTGTGAGTTCCGCAATAATCGTCGTGAATCAGATCAAAACCAAGATCGGGCTTCAGATCCCTCACGACTCGGCAAACTTGCACGTGCTCCTCATGGCCGTACTCCCCCCAGGGATTGTGGGTGACCACCGCCGTCGCTTCGGCCAGCTCGTCCCGCAGCCGGTCCAGAAGACGATGGTAGCTCTGCGCGTACACTGCGCGCAGTCTTGGCCCTGCGACGAGCCGGACCCCGACTTTCGTCTCGACGGGCTTGCTCCAGTTCGCCGTCCCCACGCAGCCGGTCTCCGGAAGGTCCAGCCAATGCATGGAACGAAGTGGGTGCTCGCTCAGCGCCCGACGTCGACGTTCGTGGATCTCCGGCGACAGCGGGTTGTCCCCGAAGCAAACGAGCACCCGCTTCACGCGCTTGACGATGGAGCTGAAGAAGATGACTTCGTCGTCGGGGTGCGCGACGACGAGAGTTGCTTCAGACCAATCGACCACTTCGTGTGGGACGGCCAGCTGTCGAGGCGCACTCATCGAGGGACGTCGAGATCGCCATCGCCGAGCGTGATATGCCACCGTCCGACGCTTTCGAGCGGCCGCTTGTTGACGCTGTGTACTTTCACGAACAGCCGATACTCGGGGCGCCAATTCGTGAAACCATTTCGCTTGAGGGAAGCGCGAAGCCCGTCATGGAGAGCACCCGCGATCACCAGGTCCGCCCGGCTTCGAAAATCCTGCAGGACCGCAGCGAGAAGCGCGTCCCGAGCACGGTCGTCGGTGTGTTCCGTAAAGACGTCGTCGATGACCCCGACCCGAACGACACCCGGCGGCTCCAAACAGGAGATGGCAAAGCCGACGAGGCGCGCTCCCCGTCGGGCCTCCCACACCGTGTGCGCTTTTCCGGGAACGTCCTGATATCTCCATCGCAGGTATGCGGCGTCCCGGCGAACACAAAGAGCAAAGCCGGAGCGGCAGGCCCTCCAGAGTTCGTCGAACTCGGTTCCGATGGTCGACGTCTTGGCGATGTGAACGTCGACGTCGCGCGCGCCTGGCTTCGTCCGGCTGCGCGAGACGAGCTGTCGCAGGCCCGCGAGCGACAGGTGCCGCCGCCACGACGTTCGACGAGCCAACATGGGTATCGTTTTCATGTCGGTCCATTCGAGCCGCTGCAAAACTCGAAGCGAGTCGATCGTGATCCCCGCGCCGAGACAGACGTCGAAACCCGCATGGTTCGCCGTGTCGTACAGTTGCTTTCCCGCGCCGCGGCCCCTGACGGTCGGGGCCAGAAACGCGTCGGTACCGAAGGCTGCACGCGCCTCTCGATCGGACCACCACAAGGTGACCGGCATGAGGGCGTACTGACCGACGGCGGCACCGTTCAGCGAAGCGACACAATAGTCCGAACGGTCGGCGGCAGGTCCACGCGCAAACTGCCACTCCCAGCGAGCCCGCCATTGCGTCGCAGCCTGTTCCCCGAACGTGCTGGCGTACAGACGCGTGAGCTCCGCAAGCTCCGACGTCGTCGGCAACCTCAAGTCGTATCGGACTTCATTCATCCGGTTGCCTCTGCGGCGTTTCCCCGCGATCCAAAAGGTACGTCCAACACCGCCATGGCTGGGCCGACCTGCGGTCGAGCGCGGCCCGTACCCGCGGCCACGGGCGATGGGCCGAGACCCAGGCTCGTGACCTCCGAGGGCGAACGCTAGAAGGTCGGGGCCGAACCTGCAACGCGCGTGTGCATGAATATGCCTTCATGTTCGCGCCAGTTGCCCGCGTACGCGGGGCCAGAGCTCCCGTCTGCCGCTACAGGGCGCTCTCGAATCGTCCGGCGGGGCAGGCCCGGTGAGCAACGCCTCGTGAGTTGAGGGGCCGGACCTCGGTTCTGATCACGTTCCGCGAGGGGCGGACAAACGAAGCCCCTCAGAAAACTTGCAACAAGTCCTTCCGAAAGGCTCGCCTCCGAGTTGTCGAGACAAGGAGGAGGCGATGTTCCATCCGAGGAAGCGCGGCCAGGTAGCGATCGTCTTCCTAGTAACAGGCACGACGGCTGGAGGCGCGTGCGTGGTGGCGCCGCTCGCGCGGCAGCACGGCGGGAGCGGCCGGAGGCACGCGGCACCTCATCGACGGCAGCGTCGACGCCTCCCATCAGGGGTCCGATGACCGCGGAGGCGACGTTCCTTCCCCTGCGCCCACTTTAGGGGCTGAGAGGGCGCGCCCGGCGCGCACTCCGGCCAGCTCCGTTGAAGTTCGCCTTCTCGCCCCCGATTCAGCGCCGCGGAAGCTCGCTGACCCATGATGACCGCCGAGGATTTCGATCAGGCCGACAATGCCGCCGCGCGTAAACCCGTTCCAGTTTGACGGTCCAGATGTCGCGCACTAGCCCTACTTTCGGTGCGCCAAGAAGCTTCGACAAGGAGGAAGCCATGTAAGCCCAACAATGTGCGGAAACCTTGTAGCGCGACCCTGCGGGTTCAACCCCGCCCGGCCAAGCCAGGACCGCCAGCCGGAAGTGAGTCTTGCGTGGTCGTCAGGAAGTGCACGGGTGACCGTGACCACGAAGCGTGGACAACGAGCGCACGAGCTGCGGAATTGGGCCTCGAAATGGGCATGTCGCGGCAAGCCGACGAGACCGAAAGCTCGGAAGGCAACACCGGAGGAGCGAAGCGTAGGGACGGCCAGTCCCGGAGGTCCTGCTCCCGAGGTTGCGCCGGGGTCGTAGAGCCGGGGCGCGTGCGCATCAGGGTGGCCGAGGAACTTGGGAGACCTCGCCGTCTCCGGCTGTTGAATTGCAGCGGTACCGCGAGCGCGAAGGCAACGAAGCGCGGCGGGATGGGCGGCGAAGCGAGCGTCTCGCAAGCGCCGTTCGATGGCGCTCTTCATGCGGCTCCTGCTTCTCCTCGTCGCAGAGTCGATGGATGACGTCGAGCGTGGAGAGATTGTCCTTCGTGTGTGCGTCGACATTGAGCTCGGCCGCGCGAACGCCGACTACACGTCGGCCGCGTTGCAGGTCCTCAGCCAGGCGTTCACGCCCGCGCAGTATCTTGCCGTCTCGCGTGATCGAACGCGCAAGTTGAACGAAGCCATCGACAACTCGGCGACGGCGACGGAGTTCTGCAACAGTCCCGACACGGACGGTGACTGGATCCCCGACGCGAACGACGCGTGCCCCAATACGCCGGCGCTCACGCCGACCGACGACCGCGGATGTCCGACCGCGATTCCGGCCGGACCTGATCCCGCGCAGGTGCAGAGGCTGCTGAACAGCCAGGGATTCATGATGAACCCCCTCTGCAGCGGCGCGTCACCTCCGCCGGAGGTCTCGGGTGCGGCCCTCGCCCAGGTCGGGGCGGCGTCCAACGGGGCCTTCATCATCGCCGAACGAATCACGAGCCAGCCCAGCGGATGCCCGATCTGGTACGACTTTCAGATTCGTGAAATCACGCCCTCCGGCGCGCGTTCGGGGGCCATCTATGACGTGGCGTTCAAGGACACGGAGCAGACGCCGCAGCCCAGTCCAGTCGCCGGGATCGGCGGTCTGCCGTCGATTCCCCTGACATCTCCCGTCATTCAATTCAACGCGAAGCCCGGGGACCCGGGGGACGGCCCACGTTTCCATTCTCAACGTGAACCGGGGCGTGAGCGGAGCAACGTCGAGAGTTCACTATGACTTCGATGCGGGCAATCCGAAATTGCCACCGGCTCCGCATCGCGCGCGGTCATCTTTGCATCCGCGCGATGCTAGGTCGCGCGTGACGCCGGCGGGTGCACGTCCGTCGAATGCGCCGCGGCGTCGCGCGGATGCACGGGCCCATCGAGTGATGCGTGGTGGGTCCGTGCCGATATAAGCGCAGCAGATTCCGCTACTTGCGGTCGCTGTTCGGGCCCGCGGACGGGGCGGCGTTCCACGCCGACAGGACGTCGAACTCCTTGGCCAGGTACCGGCTGCGGCACACGGCGCGTTGCACCTTGCCGCTCGAGCTCCGGGGGACCTGACCGGTCCGGACGAGCAAGGCGGCGTGCAGACCAACCCCCTGCGTCTCGAGCACCGCCGCGCGCACGGTCTTGAGGAGGAACTCGTGATCGAGCTCCCGGACTGCGACGCGCTCGATCTCGTAGAGCGCGACGATCCCCTCTTCGCCCTCTTCCGTGTCGACGCCGAAGACGCCGCCGCAGCCTGCTTGCAGCGCCGGGTGGGCGGCCTCGATGCTCTGCTCGACGTCCTCGGCGTGAATGTTGCGCCCGCAGATGATCAGAATATCCTTGCGGCGACCGGTGATGAAAAGCTCACCGTTCCACACGGCGCCGAGGTCGCCGGTGCGAAGGAACGGCCCCTCGGGCCGTGCGTCGCCCGCGGTCATCGCCCGGAAGATCGGCGCGTTGTCGTCTTCGCGGTTCCAGTACCCGTCGGAGAGGCTCGGGCCCGACGCCCAGATCTCGCCGATGGAGCCGTCGGGAAGGGTCTCCCGTGTCTCAGGGTCGACGATCTGCACGCGGTGGTCGGCCCACGGACCTCCGCACCCGACGAGGCGCGCGGGCGCCGGGTCCCCCGCCGGCGCCTCCGCGAGCCGCCCCTTCGCTATCTCCGGTCTGCTCGCGACCACGATCGTGGGGGCCGAGGCGCGACGCCCGGTGATGAACAGCGTGGCTTCGGCCATTCCGTAGCAGGGGAAGAACGCGCGCCGGTCGAAGCCGCTCGCCTTGAACTTTTTCTCGAATCGCTCGAGGGTCGATGCCCGCACCGGTTCGGCGCCGCAGAAGGCGACCTGCCAGGCGCGCAGGTCGAGCGTCGCGGCTTTCTCGTCGGTGATCTTGCGACTGCACAGATCGTACGCGAAGTTGGGGCCGCCGCTCAGGGTCGCTCCCCAGCGCGAGATGGCCTCGAGCCACCGAAACGGCGCCTGCAGAAACGCGGAGGGCGCCAAAAAGACGCTGGGCTTTCCGGCGCAGATGGGCAGCATGACGTTCGACATCAGGCCCATGTCGTGAAAGACGGGGAGCCATCCGAGAAAGAGCGCGGCCTCTTCGACGCGCGTGGCCGCGGCGAGGGCGCGGACGTTCGCCATGATGTTCCGGTGACGGATCATCACCCCCTTGGGGGCGCTGGTGGAGCCGGATGTGTACTGCAAGAACGCAAGATCCTCGGCCGCCGGGAGCCTGCCGCCGAAGGCCGACGGCGACAGGACGTCGGTGGCGATGCCCGGACACGGGAGCGCTCCGTCCCGGGCCAGCGAGAGGGTGAGCGCCGGCAAGATGGCCTTCGTCGTCAGGAAGAGGTGCGGCCGCGCGTCCGTCAAGATGGTCCAGTGATTTCCCGCGCTCGCACGTCCCCGCGGCGGCATTGCAGGGATTCCCACCCACCCCGCGTAAAGGCAGCCGAAGAACCCGGCGACGAAGTCGAGGCCAGGCGGGTAGAGCAAGAGGGCCCGACTCCCGGGCGGCCCTCGCGTCGCCAGGCACTCCGCCACGGCCGCCGCCCGAGCGTCGAGCTCCGCGTACGTGAGCGTCCGCTCCTCGCCGCCGTCGCTGGCGAGGAACACGACCGCACGCTCACCGCCCTCGTGGGCGGCGCGCCAGCGGAGAGCCTCGACCAGGGTCCCCGGACCATTCTCGATGAACGCATTCATGACTCGCCCCGCGACCGCAGCTCCAGCCGAACCTCGGACAAAGGCTTATTCGATACTCTCCAGAATGGCCTGGATGGCCGTCGCCGTCGCCGTGAGCCCACCCACGAAGTCGCCACGAGCGAGGTGGGGATCCAGGCTTTCCCGGAGAATCCGAGCGGCGTCGTCGTCGCCGAGTACGCGCCGGCCCGAGGGCCCCGTCTGGATGCGGCTGTCGCGCTCCCGGATGGCAATTGCAATCAGTACGCCGCGATCGCCCAGCTGCCACGACTGGAAGGCCTCCCCCATGACCGCCTTGATGCTGTCCCCTCCGAGGGTCGGGACGATGAGGACACCAAACGCGAACTGGGTGGCCGCGCTGACCTCCGCCATCCTGGAAACGAGCGTGCTCTTTGCGCGAGGCGAGAGGGCGCGCGCGCGATCCTCGGTCTTGAGGTCCCACCGGGCGTGGCAAGCCTGTCGTGGACCGCGCCCCGCCGTACGGCCGGTCGACCACTCGAGGACCTTCTCGTGGTAGCCCAGCATCGTCTTGAACCCGGACACCTGCGAGCTCAAACGTTCGATTTGCTCGCGAATGACCGGGATCGTCAGGCGATTGGCCCCTTTCTCGAGAATCGACCGAAAATAGTCTTCGTCGCCGGCGACGGCCTCCATGGACACCGGGAACCCGTCTGTGGCGGCGGGGTCCAGGAGGTAGGGCTCGTCGCTGGGGCCCGGCGTGCGTCCCTTCACCAGGCAGACGGCCTCCTCAGGTCCCGCAAAGAGCAGTTCTCCGCTTCCGCGCAGGTGCTCACGAACGGCTTCCCTGAGCCCGCTCGATACCGTGAAGAAGTCGTCCAGAACGAGCACCCCGCCAGCGACCAGCCGGGGGTAGATCGATTCGAAACATTGCCGGGTGCTGGAGTAGAGATCGCCGTCGAAGTGAACAAAGCAGAAGCGCTGATCGGCGGGGATCGCACGGAACGTGTCCGCGAACCACCCCGCGTGGATCCGGACGACCGTGGACATCCCCTGATCCTCGAAGTACCGCTCGACCTCGTCCTTCAGCCCGTCGGTCTCACGGAATTGTCCTTGTCTGTACCAGGCGCGATCCTTTTGACCGACCTCCGGCAGACCGACGAAGCTATCGAAGAGGTGGACGCGCTTGGAGGCCTTCGCCAGGACGATCGCCCTGGCCAGCATGTAGCTGAAGCCGCCCCGGTACACCCCGCACTCGGCCAGGTCGCCGTCGAGGCCCGCCTCGAGGACGTCCAGCAGCCACCTGAACGCATAGCGTGCCCGGAAGGCGGTATTCACGCTTCGATCACGGGCCGTCTCCCAGATCGCGCCGAAGGATGCCGCGAGCGAATCGAGCCCCACGTCATCCTCGTCCGCATTCGTCATGACCACTCCCTTGCAGGCCGGTGAACCGCTCTACACTGTCCCCGGGACTCGAAGAAGGCAAGCGCGATGCCCCTTCGCCGTGGGCGGCTCTCCAAGCAGAGATGATTTTCGAATTAGCATTAACTTTCATTCATTCGCACGCCACACCCGTCGACTGCAGCCGGCTCGAGCGCTAGGCTCCTACCATGGGTGTGGAACCTCGCGCCAGGACGTCATGACGGCGGTCCTCGGAATCTCGGCCTTCTACCACGACTCGGCCGCGGCCCTCGTGGTCGACGGAAAGATCGTAGCCGCCGCCCAGGAAGAGCGCTTCACGCGCACGAAGCACGACCCCAGCTTCCCGGCCCTCGCCATCGACTATTGCCTTCGCGAAGCTGGACTCGACGCCGATCAACTCGACTACGTCGGCTTCTACGACAAGCCACTTCTCAAGTTCGAGCGCATGCTCGCGACGCACCTGAGCTATGCGCCCCGGAGCCTCGACTCGTTCCTGAAGGCGATGCCGTTGTGGTTCCGCCAGAAGCTCTTCTTGCCACGCGCGATGAGCCGGGGCCTTCGCGGCCGGTACCGCAAGCCGTTCGTTTTCGCCGAGCACCATGAATCGCACGCGGCGAGCGCATTCTATCCCTCGCCCTTCGAGGAGGCCGCGATCCTGACGCTGGACGGCGTGGGTGAGTGGGCCACGACGAGCTACGGCGTCGGGCGTGGCCATCGCCTCGAGCTCCTCGGCGAGATGCGCTTCCCGCACTCCGTGGGCCTGCTCTACTCCGCGTTCACCGACTTTGCGGGCTTCCGCGTGAACTCCGGCGAGTACAAGCTCATGGGGCTCGCGCCGTACGGCGAGCCCGTGTACGTCGACCTGATTTACGAGAAGCTCATCGATCTCAAGCCGGACGGCTCGTTCCGGATGGCGATGGACTATTTCGACTACTGCCACGGGCCACGAATGACGTCGCGAAAGTTCGCCGACCTCTTTGGCGGACCTCCCCGGGTTCCCGAGGCTCCGATCACCCAGCGTGAGATGGACCTTGCGGCATCCATCCAGCAAGTCACAGAAGAGATCGTCCTCCGGTGCGCACGCCACGTCTTCGAGGTCACCGGAATGCGAAACCTCTGCCTCGCGGGCGGGGTCGCCCTCAACTGCGTCGCCAACGGGCGGGTGCTCCGCGAAGGTCCCTTCGACGCGCTCTGGGTCCAGCCGGCGGCCGGCGACGCCGGCGGCGCGCTGGGTGTCGCCCAGCTCATCTGGCATCAGGTGCTCGACAACCCTCGAACGGTCGAGCCGCGCGACAGCCAGCAGGGATCTCTCCTGGGTCCGCGCTTCGCGCAGGCCGACGTCAAAGCTTACCTGGACTCCGCGGGCGCCACGTATCGCGAGTTCTCCGACGAGCAGGCGCTCTGCCAGCACGTGGCCGACCTCCTGGCCGACGAAAACGTCGTCGCCTGGTTCCAGGGACGGATGGAGTTCGGCCCGCGCGCGCTTGGTTGCCGGAGCATCCTCGGCGATGCGCGGAGCCCCCGCATGCAGTCGGTCATGAATCTCAAGATCAAGTTCCGGGAGTCGTTTCGCCCCTTCGCGCCGTCGATCCTTGAAGACTCCGTCTCGGAGTACTTCGAGCTCCCCGGGCAAGAGCAGAGCCCGTACATGCTCCTCGTCGCCCCCGTCCAGGGGGCGCGCCGTCGCACCGACGCAGCGGCCGCTCCCACGCTTCGAGGCATCGACAAGCTGCGCATCCAGCGATCGGACGTCCCGGCGGTGACCCACGTCGACTACTCCGCACGCCTGCAGACGGTCGACCCCGGCCGCCACGGGCGCTACCACCGCTTGCTCGACGCCTTCCGAGAGAAGACGGGGTGTCCCCTGCTGATCAACACGTCCTTCAACGTGCGTGGCGAGCCCATCGTCGGCTCCCCCGCCGATGCGTACCGGTGCTTTCTGGCCACGGACATCGACGTCCTGGTCATCGAAGATTGTGTCCTCCGCAAATCGGAGCAGCCTCGCATGTCCTCGCAGTCGGCCGCGTCGTACGTCAAACAGTTCGCACTCGACTGACCCCGTGGAGGGCCCGCGCCATGTCGACCGTCCCTAGGAACGACCCCCTTCCCGGCCGTGATCCGCCCTGGAGCTTCGCGCGCATCGGGCGCACGCTCTCGCGCGCCATCCTCGCGGTGACCTATCTCGTGATCGTGACGCCCATTTCGCTTCTTCTGCGCCTGTTCGGTCACGATCCCATGCGACGGCGCTTCCTTCCCGCGACCGGCTCGTACTGGCTACGGCGGCGCGCCGGGCGCGCCCCCTCCCACTATTTCCGGCAATTCTGAGCTCAGCGAGCGCGCGCCGAACATGTTCGCGTAGATCACGCCCAGGGCCGATAGCCAGGCGAATACGGGGCGCCAGTAGATCTTCTCGCGACGGCTGGTGATCCCGGTCTTCAAGTAGAGGAGCAGGTTGTAGCAAGCCCGAAAGCTCGCCTCGTACGGCTCGAATTCCGGCCGGATCACGTTGAACAGCAAGACCACGCGTTCTTCGTCGTAGTCGTTCCACGCGGAGTGCCGGTATCCGTCGCAGAAGATGAGGAGCTTCCCCTCCTCCCAGCTCCGCCGCTCGGCGCCCACTTCGAACCCGGCACCCGGCATGGGGCCGGGAACCCGGATGCCCAGATGACAACGGTAGTAAACATCGCATTCGCCGGAATGCGTCTTGATGCGCGCGTGCGGAGCCAGCTTGCTGAACGAGCATTCCCCCCGAAATCCGGGGATTGCCTTGAGCAGCTCCCAGGTCCGCGGGCAGTGCTGCTCCACCTGAAGGTGCTGCCACGCCTCGTCGCGGGTCATCAAGTTGGCATTCCGATCGACGAGCCACCCGTCGGGTCGCCGGGGAACCCAGGCCCCCGTGGTCGGCTCGAAGAGCATGACGCGCTCCCCCACCCCTTCGGCCAGCCGCACAATGGCCTCCTCGAACTCGGCCCGGATGAGGGGATAGTTCTCCTCGACCGCGTGCGTCCAGAGCGGAAAATGCTGGCGGTCCTCGAAGCCTGGACAATGCCCGGCATAGGGCATTAGGGTCTCGTCGAAGGTGTAGCTCGGGGTCCGCCGCAAGCCGGGTATTTTGCCCGAAAACCGGAGAATCAGGACCAGCGCGGCGACGTGAACTCCGCACGCCGCCAGGAGTGCCCATCCCGTCCCGAGCCAGGGGATCATCAATATCCATGGCACCGTCACTGACATGACTGCCAGAAACGTCACCATTTTGAACCCCATCGGAAAGCGTCTGGAGCGCATGCCGCCGTTTGCATCCCCCTTCGGGCAGAGCACCACGGAGTTACTGCCAGAATCCGCCTCCGTCAATAGATCCCGCAGCACATGGCCCGCACGATGAAGTCCTTCCGGCCGGGATTGTTTGCGGGGGGCGATGACTTCGACCTTCCGCTCGACAACCTCGACCTCGAACGCGCCTTCCGCCTTCCCAAGGGTCACGAGCGCCGCATCCACGGCCACGCCCACGCCGGGATTCGGATCGTCCAGCGCGGGCCGTCGCTGCTGCCGGCGCTCGACGCTCATCTTCGGCACACCGAACCCTTCACCTTCGAGGATCTCGCGCCCTGGCGCAACGCACGCCCGACCGCGAGCCAACTCGACTGCCAACGCCGCAGGGGAATCATGCGCCGCGCCCGCGCCCGCTCCACTAAGAAACGCCCCCTTCTGCTCGCCGACCTGGAGCAGCGTTATCGCCACGCCGTCCTGGCGCCTTAGCGGCTCGTTGAATTATTAACGTCCTGTCATCTACTGGCCGCGTGACGCCTGTTTTGACCTCTGAACACCCGTTTCGCCCATCGTCAAATCACTAGACCGGCACACCTTCCGTGGTAAGGTCGGTCCCGCGGGCATGGAGGGCGTCCGGGGAGGGCGTGGACGCGGCGATTCCGTCCGTGTCCAGCCAGTCAGGGTGTTTCTCGCAATTTGGGCCTTCGTACCTATGACAAATGAACTGAATGGAGTGCTCGCCAAATGAGGATCATTGTCATAGCTCTCGATGCACGAGACGCTGCTCCCGAGGTCGAGGCCTTCGAGTCGAGGGGAGACACGGTGCAACTCGCGGCAACGCTCGGCCCCTGGGTCGAGGAGTGCGATCACGGTCGCTATCAGCTGGTGTTGCTCGTGAATCCGTTGACGAGCGGTCACCACGACGTTTGCCGCGAGCTGAGGAGACGCGGGGCGACGGTCCCCATCGTGGTCGCCGCCCGGTCGTGCTGCGATAGCTCGGACCGCGTCAAGGCCTTCAAGGCCGGAGCCGACGACTGCATCCCGCCGCCGTACGACGTCGAGGAGCTGCTGCTTCGCTCCGACGCTCTCGTTCGCCGAAGCGCGAACGCCTACGACTACCCTCAGCAGCTCGGCCCCATCGTGCTCATGCCGCGAACGCGCGAGGCCTTCATCGACGGGACTCGGACCCCCATTCCCTATAGGGAATTCGAGTTGCTGTCGCTCCTGGTCCGCAACGCGGACACGACTGTGTCGCGAAGCGAACTTTTGCGCCGCGTATGGGCCGCCTCGGCGCCCGACAGCAATGTCCTCGAGGTGCACGTCCGCCGCGTTCGGGCCAAGTTGGGCCGCCACGAGCGCTCCCTCGAGACCGTGCGGGGTGTCGGCTACCGCCTCATCACACCGGTCCCGGCCTCGGCGCCCGTACACCTGGCGACTGCCACCTGAACGACGATTAATCTACATAGGCCGCGCGCTCGCGCTCGCCGTCGCCATTCCTTGATTGCTTGTTGCGCCGCCAGGCAGCTGCCGCTATATCGAAACGGAGAGCAGCGCGAGACTCCGTACCGGAGACCAGTCGCCATGTCGCCTTCGATCTATTACATCAATCCTCTCGCGGACTTTCCGACGTACTTCAATTCGGAAAACTACCACGCCCGGGGCTTGCGACAGGCAACACAGATCGCGGATCTCGCCATCCCGACGCTGGCCGCGCTGACGCCGAACGATTTTCGCATCCAGCTCTGCGATCAGAATATAAGTCCGATCGACTTTGATCTGGACGTCGACTACGTGGGGATCACGGGAAAAATCACCCAATACCACCATATGGTCGCGACCGCGCAGGAGTTCCGAAAGCGCGGCAAGACGGTGATCATCGGCGGCCCCTATGCGAGTCTCTCGCCGGAGGTTCTTCGGCCGCATTGCGACATTCTCATCAAGGGAGAGATCGAGGACATCGCCCCCGAGATCTTCGCCGACCTTCGGGCGAAGACCTGGAAGAGCGAGTATCAGGGAAACAAGCCGGACATGTCACGGTCGCCGGTCCCGCGGTGGGACCTGTATCCGAACGACCGCGCCGCCATGGGCACGCTCCAGACTTCGCGCGGTTGTCCCTTCGAGTGCGAATTCTGCGACGTGATCCAGTATCTCGGTCGGCAGCAGCGGCACAAGAACCCGCCGCAGGTCGTGAAGGAGCTCGACATGCTGTACCAGCATGGCTACCGGAGCATCTTCCTGGCCGACGACAACTTCACCGTGTACCGCTCCAGGGCGAAGGAGCTCCTGTGCGCCATTCGGGACTGGAACCGGGCGCAGACGCGAGGGAAGGCCAGCTTCCTGACGCAGGTGTCGATCGACGCAGCGAGGGACGACGAGCTTCTGACCCTGTGCGCGGAGGCGGGCGTGACCACCGTCTTCATCGGGATCGAGACGCCGAACGAAGAGAGTCTTCGCGAGGCCAAGAAGCGACAGAATCTTCGAATCGACCTGACGGCGGAGATATCGCGCTTCCTGGCGCACGGGATCTATGTGGTCGGCGGAATGATCGTCGGCTTCGACGCGGACGGTCCGGACATCTTCCGCCGGCAGTACGACTTCGCGATGCAGACGGGGATCCCGATCTACAGCCTGGGGGCGCTCGCCGCACCGGCCGCGACGCCCCTCTATGCGCGTCTGGCCGAGGCGGGACGCCTGAAGACCGGCGGCTCCGAGGTTGCCGCCGTCCCCTGGACCACGAACATCGTGCACCCGACGATGAAGGACGAGGAGCTCATCGGCGGCCTCCGGTGGCTCGCGAACAATCTGTATTCACCGCAGTCGTTCGGTGATCGCCTCCTCCTGTTCATCGAGAAGCTCGGCCCCCGCAGGGATCCCAAGTGGCAGACCGCGGGCGGGACCGACGCCGTTCGCTCGGTGGACCGCGACAGTATGGATATCATTTACAAGTTGAAGAGCCTGGGCCCGGCCGAGGCCGCGATGTGGACCCGGGTGATGACCGCGTGTGCGCGCAAGCCAGAGGCTTTGCCCTTCGTCCTGATCTCGTGTCTCCAGTACATGCAAATCCGATACATGTACGATCTCGGCCAGTTCTGGGATGCTCAGCTGAGCGCCGCGCCGGCGCCTGCGGCGCGGCCGGCGACGGACCTGGTGACCCTGGGCGTTCGAAAGCGCGACGTGGTCCCCGGCGGGGCAGCCTGACTAGCAACGTAGTCCATCATACGAACCCGAGGAGACAGGCGCATGCGCGACGATGATGAAGAGGACAAGAGGCTGTACAAGGTCGTCGTTAACCACGAGGAGCAGTACTCGATCTGGTTTGCCGATCGCGATCCGCCCGCGGGCTGGCGCGTGGTCGGGACGTCGGGGCCCAAGGCCGATTGTCTCGCCTACATCAAAGAGGTCTGGACCGACATGCGCCCGCTCAGCTTGCGCAAGGCCATGGAGGCCAACGTCAAGCAGGAGGCTTGAGGCCCTTTTCATCCGGGGCGCGCGCGGCGTGGCGTCGTGTGCGCCTCGACCCTCTTCAGGTTGCGGCGCGCGCGAGGGTACGGACGTCGAGCCTCAGATCGGTGGCGATGCGAGAGAGCAGCTCCCCTTCGTGACTACGGAGGAAGAAGTGGTCTCCTTCGAAGCTGGTCATCGCGAAGCGAGCGCTCGTCAGATCGCTCCAGGCTTGGACGTCCTCCGCGTGGACCTCGGCGTCACTCGTCCCGTGGTACGCAGAGATATCGCAGTCGACCGGCGCCTCCGGAAACCACTTGTACGTTTCCACCATGGCGAAGTCGGCTCGCAGGATGGGTAGCAAGAGATCGACCAACTCGCGGTGGCGTCGCACCTCCTCAGGCCACCCGTTGTACGCGTCGATGGCGGCCAGAAACGCCGGGTCGGGCAGGTGGTGAATGGGGGGCTTGCGCCGTGGTCGCCCCGGCGCGCCGCGCCCGGAGACGAGAAGTCGGTATGGACCTCGCGATTGCCGCCGGCGCAAGGCGCAGGTGAGCTGGAAGGCGACGAGCGCGCCGAGGCTGTGTCCGAATAGCGCGTAGGGACGATCGAGGGCGGGCGCAATCGCGCTTGCCAGCGACTCGACCATGACGTCGAGCGACGGCATGGGCAGCTCGTTGAATCGCGTGCCTCGACCCGGCGGCTCCACCGCGAGCACCTCGATCCAGGGAGGAAGCCGGGTCGCCCAGGCGCGGAAGACGTGCGCGCCGCCGCCAGCGTAGGGGCAGCATATCAAGCGCACGGCCGCGCGCGGCCGCGGCTCGTTGACGACAATCCAACCGTGGCCAGGAGGGTTCCGTAGCGCCAGTGACATCGCGTTTCCTCGTCGGTCGACGGCCATCGTGTACCTCGGACTTGGGAAAGGCAAGGTCTCCGGCGAAGGGCGTCGGTAAAGGGTGACCGTGATGACCGCCGATTCACGTTGATTACGATTCGTTCATGCGAAAAACGACCCTTTGCACGCTTGTTTCGCACCGACTGGGTCGGTATGGTGCTCGCGAGAAGGAGGCGCCCGGCCTCGTCTTTTGCGCTCTTCGGGCTCGTAGAAACGATGGATATCCTCCTCGAACGCCTGCAAAGGCACGCGGTTGCGCGCCCCGAGAAGGTGGCGTTCACGTTCCTGAGCACCGATGCGGAGACCGTCTCGAGAACCTATCGAGAGCTCGAGGCGCGTGCGCTTCGTTACGCCATGCACATTCAGCACATTGCGGCGCCGGGCGAGCGAGTGCTCCTGCTCTATCCGTCGGGTCTCGATTTCATCGAAGCCTTTCTCGGATGCCTCCGCGCTGGCGTCGTGGCGGTGCCCGCGTACCCACCCGAGGCCAGCGCGGTGAAGGCGACGCTCCCGCGACTGAGGGGGATCGTCGAAGACTGCGCCCCCTCGGTGGCGCTCGCGGCCCCCGAGATCTACGAGCGCAGGGCGGCGCTCTGCCGCGAAGAGCCGGTTCTCGGCACGATGCGCTGGGCGTCGGTCTCGGATGACGACGGGTCGACGGTCGAAGCCTGGCTCCCTCCGGTCGCCGCGAGTGCACCGGCGTTCTTGCAGTACACGTCAGGCTCGACGGCCCGGCCCAAGGGTGTAGTCGTTTCCCATCGAAACATCGTCGCGAATCATCGATTCATCGAATCGCAGTGCGGACTTGGGCCGGAAGACGTCTGCGTGGGCTGGCTGCCGCTCTATCACGACATGGGATTGATCGGGAACGTTTTGCTCACGATTTACACCGGCATGTCGTGCGTATGGATGTCACCGCTGCGCTTCTTGCACCAACCCGCGCGCTGGCTCCGGGCGATATCGCAATATCGTGGCACCTACAGCGGGGGACCGAATTTCGCGTACGATCTCTGCGCCAGCAGGGTGCGTCCCGAGCAGTCCGCCGGTCTCGATCTGAGGAGCTGGCGGGTCGCCTTCAATGGCGCCGAGCCCATTCGCGCAGAGACGCTGGAGCGGTTCGCGGGCCGATTCGCTGGCGAAGGCTTTCGCCGGGAATCGTTCTTTCCTTGTTACGGTCTTGCCGAGAACACGCTGATGGTCAGCGGCAGCCTGGGTAAGCCCACGCTGAAGACGCTCGACCGGCGCGCCTACGAGACTGGCCAGGTGGTCGATTCGACGGGCGACGCCGGGGCCGGGCTCGTCGTCGTCGCCAGCGGCTCCTGGGATTCCGCGACGAGAGTCGAGATCGTGGAGGCGGAGACTGGCGAGCTCTGTCCGCCCGGACGGGTCGGCGAGATCTGGGTGGCCGGTGCGAGCGTCGCCGAGGGCTATTGGGGAGCACCGGAGTCAACGCTGGCGACGTTCGGCCGTCGTCTGCTCGGCGCCGGCGAGGCGAGCTTTCTTCGCACCGGGGATCTGGGGTTCCTCGCAGACGGCCAGGTCTACGTGACCGGGAGGTCGACGGACGTGATCATCGCTCGCGGGCGCAAGATCCACGCCGAGGACGTGGAGGCGACCGTCCTTGCGTACGACCCGGCGCTTCGTCCGGGCTCCGTCGCCGCGTTCGGCTTCGAGACGGGCGGCGAAGATCAGCTCGTGGTCGTCGTGGCGATCGATCTGAAGCGCGCTGCCGCCGTACCTCATCTCCTGGGCGCGATCCGGCAGTGCGTCTCCGAGGTGCACGAGACGCCGCCGCACGCGATCTTGCTAGTCCGACCTGGCAGTTTCCCGAAGACGTCGAGCGGCAAGATTCAGCGAAGCGCGTGCAAAAAGGCTTTCTTCGACAGGAGCTTCCAGGTCGTTGCGGAATGGACCGACCTTCCCGGCAGGGTGCGGCCCCTCGACACCACAACCGCGGGGTGATGCAAGATGAACCGAGATCGAATCCAAGAGTGGCTCACGGAAAAGGTCGCGGCGCTCCTGGGGGTGAATGTCGCGGACGTCGACCCGTCGCAATCGTTCTCCTGGCTGGGCCTCGACTCCATGGCCCTGGTCCCCCTGGCAGCCGAGGCGGAGCAGTGGCTCAAGCATCCGCTCTCGCCTACCCTCTTGTTCGAATATCCGACGATCGCCGAGCTCGCCGCCTTTCTCGAGCGAGCCTCCGCCATCGAGGTCGCCGAGGCCTGGGCCGCCGGCCCCGTCGGCGATCTTCGAAGCGAGGCCATCGCGATCATAGGCATGGGTTGTGACTTCCCCGGCGCACGGGGTCCGCAGGCCTTCTGGCGGCTGCTCATCGACGGGACCGACGCCGTCCGCGAGGTGCCCCGGGACCGCTGGAATGCCGACGACTACTACGACCCGGATCAGGCCGCGCCGGGCAAGTCCGTCACCCGCTGGGGGGGCTTCGTGGAGAAGGTGGCGCACTTCGATCCATCGTTTTTCGGCATATCTTCACGAGAGGCGACGCGGATGGACCCTCAGCAGCGCTTGCTGCTCGAGGTTGCGTGGGAGGCGATCGAGGACGCCGGGATCATTCCAGACACGCTCGCGGGCCTGGACGTCGGGGTCTACGTCGGGATCTCGCACCACGAATACTCGGCCCACGTGTTCACCGATCCCACCGTCATCGACGGCTACAGCGCGTCGGGAAATGCCCTCAGCATCGCCGCCAATCGCGTGTCTTATTGCTTCGACTTTCGCGGCCCCAGCGTGGCGATCGACACGGCCTGCTCGTCGTCGCTCTATGCGGTCTGGATGGCGTGCGAAGCGATTCGCTCCGGCCAGGTCCCGATGGCCCTCGCGGGCGCCTCGAACCTCATCTTCTGGCCGGGCAGCTTCGTCGCGCTCAGCAAGGCTGGCATCATGGCCCGCGACGGCCGGTGCAAGGCCTTCGATGCTCGCGCCGACGGGTACGTCCGGGGCGAGGGCGTGGGGCTGGTCCTGCTGAAGCCCCTCTCGCAGGCGCGGGCCGACGGCGACCATGTCTACGCTGTGATCCGCGGAACCGCGGTCACCCAGGACGGTCGCACGAACGGTCTCATGGCGCCGAACGCCCGCGCCCAGGAGGCGGTCTTGCGCAAGGCCTACCAGCAGGCGGGCGTCGACCCGAGCGAGGTGGACTACGTGGAGACCCACGGGACGGGTACGTTCCTCGGCGACGCCATCGAGGCGAAGGCACTGGGGGCCGTCGTCGGCGCGAAGCGCGCGCCAGGAAGCCCGTGCCGCATCGGATCGGTGAAGACCAACATCGGTCACCTCGAGCCGGCCGCCGGCATCGCCGGGATGATCAAGGTTGCACTCTCGCTCGAGCGCGGGCTCATCCCGAAGAGTCTGCATTTCGAGACTCCGAACGGCGAGATCCCGTTCGCCGAGCTGGGCATCGCCGTGCAGACGGAGCTCGAAGCGTATCCCCGGCGCGATCGCGCGGCTCTCGCCGGCGTCAGCTCCTTCGGGTTTGGCGGCGCCAATGCGCACACCGTGCTCGAGGCGATACTTCGGGGCGAACGCGCCGACGTCGAGGTGCCGCTCGCACGGCCGCTCATCCTCCCCCTCTCCGCGCGGAGCCCGGACAGCCTGCGGCTGCTGGCGAAGTCGTATCTGGATCTCATCGGCGATCCGGGAGGACCGCCGCTTGCCGACATCTGCGGCACCGCGGGACGGTACCGACAGGTCCACAAACATCGATTCGCGACGGTCGGCACCACGAGAGAGGACTTCGTCGAACAGCTGGAGGCGTTCGCGAGCGACCGGGTCGCCCCGAAGTCTTCGACGGGAACCGCTACCGACCGGCCGCGCGTGGCCTTCGTGTTCTCCGGACAGGGGTCCCAGTGGGCGGGGATGGCGCGAGGCCTGCAACTCGACCCGGTCTTTCGCCAGGCCTTCAGGACCTGCTGCGCGGCGATCGCTGCAGCCTCCGGGGTGGACCTCGTGGAGGAGCTCGCTCGCGACGCAAGCAGCTCGCGCCTCGACGAGACGTTCATCGCGCAGCCAGCCATCTTCGCCGTCCAGGTGGGGCTCACGCACCTGTGGAGGTCGTGGGGAGTTCAGCCCGACGCGGTGGTCGGTCACAGCAGTGGAGAAATCGCCGCCGCGCACGTCGCGGGGATCCTGACGCTGGAGGACGCCGCGCGCCTCGTGGCCGAGAGGGCGAGCGCGATGGAGTGCGGCCGTGGCAAGGGAAAGATGCTTTCCGTGCACGCGCCGCTCCAACAGGTCCAGGCCCTCCTCGCCGGGATCGAAGAGGGGGCGTCGATCGCGGCGATCAACGGGCCCAGGGGTGTCGTCGTCGCCGGGACGTCCGGGGCGATCGAAGCGCTCGCGGGCGCACTCGAGGCTCGAGGGCTGGGGTTCTCACCCTTGCGCGTCGACTACGCGTTCCACAGCCCGCTGATGGCCGACGCGGGACCGACGCTGGCTCGAGCCCTCGGGTTTCTCGAACCGCGCGCGGCGGGCATCAAGATGGTTTCGACGGTCACGGGCGAGCCCATCGACGGCGCGTCTCTCGACGCGGCCTACTGGGGCCGGAACGTGACGCAACCCGTCCTCTTGCGGCGGGCGGTCGAGCAGCTCCTTCGGAACAAGACAGACGTATTCCTGGAGATCGGTCCGCACCCGGTCCTCTTTCGTGACATCGAGGAGACGCTCCGCTACAGCGGTGAGACGGGGACCGTCTCGTGGTCCTTGAAGCGCGAGCTCGAGGCCATGGACGCGATGCTGCGTTCCGCCGCGAGGCTCTTTGTCGGCGGGGTCTCGCTGAACTGGGCCGAGCTCTATCCCCGTGACGTCAGGCGCGTCTCGGTCCCATCCCATCCATGGCATCACGAACGCCTCTGGATCGACGTCGCCGAGGCGGAGGCCGCTCCCGCGGCTCGCGGAACGCACAAGCTCCTCGGCGACCACGTTGCGCTCGTGCACGTGGCGGATGCGCACGTCTGGCACAATTCGATTTCGGCGGGCGGGGGCCTGACCGACAGGGCCGCGGCGACGCCCCTCTTCGATGCCGCCTGCCTGGTCGAAATGATGCTGTCGGCTGGGCGCCAGATGGGGCTCGGTTCTCGGGTCGTCGTGAGCGACGTCGAGCTCAAGGCACCGCTGGTCGCCGCGCCGCGGGAAACCTTCGCGCTGTACACGCACGCCCTTCCGCAATGGGCGGGCAAGTGGAGCTGCTCGGTACTCCGCAGGCCCGCAGGAGACCCCACGTCCAGCTGGGAGACGTGCGTGACCGGCGGAATTCTGACGGCCGATGACGCCCCCGACGAGGACCCTGAGGTGCTCGCCGACGCGCAGCAGCGCTGCTCGCGGTCCGTCGTCGTCGACACCTTCTACGACGCCTTTCTGGATGAGGGCGAGGCCCCCGCGGGATTCCGCGTCGTCCGTGGCCTGTGGGCCAGCGACGACGAAGTGGTCGCGCAGCTGACCGTGCCGGAAGTGCTCAAGAAGGACGGCGACTACGCCGTTCACCCGGTCATCATCGCCGCCTGCCTACAGCTCTTCGCCGCGGGCACGGCGCTGTGCGGGGCCGCCTCGTCTTCGTCACAGAGCGTGCTCCAGCCTCACAGCATACGACGCGTCGCCCTTCACCGGCCCGCCCCCACCTCGCTCTGGGCGCGCCTCCGCATGAAGAGGAGCACGTCGGGGGCGAGCCTCGAGGTCTTCGACGAAGCTGGAGCCCTGGTCCTCGAGATGTCCGGGCTCGAGGCCAAGGCCAGGGCCGCTCATCTCCCGGCGGCCGCCTCCCGTTTGCACTTCTACGAGACGCGATGGGATAAGACCCCCTCGGCGCCGCCGGGCGCTCCGGCCGAATCGGGCCGGTGGCTCATCTTCGGCGATCGGGGGGGCACCGGGTGGAAGCTCGCCGCCGCGCTGCAGGAACAAGGTCAAGCCTGCCTCGTTATCCCGCACCCGGACAAGGAGGAAGCCCCCGTCGAAAGCGATTCGCCGATGGCGCGGCTCGACCGGTCTTCCCCGGAGCCCGTGGCATCCGCCATCCGCGACCGCTTCGGGCCTGGCTCCCCGTCGTTCCGGGGGATCGTTCATCTCTGGAGCCTCGATGCTCCGCCGCTCGACGCCCTGGACGACGCCTCGCTGCGTCAGGTCGAGCACGACGGCTGCTCGACCGTGCTCACGCTCCTGCAGTCGCTCTGCGCCTCGGGAGCCTCGTCGCTGCCGCGTCTTTGGATCGTGACCAGGGGCGCTCAACCGGTCCTTCCGCCGGCGGACGGCGCGCCGCCTCTCCAGCCGGCGCAGTCGTCCGTCTGGGGCCTCACGAAGGGCGTGGAATTCGAGCTGCCCGAGCTGTGCCCGACGCTGGTCGACCTCGATCCCGCCTCGGGTGACGTCGACGATTTCGTACGCGAGCTTCTCCACGGCGAATATCGAGGCGCCCCTGCCGAGTCCGACTCCGAAGACTTCGAGCGCCCCAATCAGATCGCGTTCCGGAACGCCGGTCGCTACGTCGCGACAACGGCGCTCACCACGCGATCGCCGACGAGCGAGCGCCTGCCGCTCCACGAGAACGCGACGTACGTGGTCACCGGCGGGCTGGGCGGAATCGGGATGAAGGTCGCGTCGTGGATGGTGGAACGTGGAGCAAAGCACCTGGTGCTCACCAGCCGGCGGCCGGCCGACCGCGAGACCGAGGCGAGCATCGAGCGCTTGCGAGGTCAGGGCACCACCATCCTCGTTCGATCCTGCGACGTCGCCGTCCGTGAACAGGTCGACGAGCTCCTGGGAGAGATCCGCGCGACGATGCCCCCGCTGCGCGGCGTCATGCATGCGGCCGGCGTACTCGACGACGGCGCGTTGCTCGATCTCACGCCGGCTCGTCTTGCGGCGGTGCTGGCGCCGAAGGTGCTCGGCTCCGTCCACTGGCACGCCGCCACGCTCGGCGATTCCCTGGACTTCTTCGTGCTGTTCTCCTCGGTGGCATCCCTCGTCGGCAATCCGGGACAGGGCGCCTACAACGCCGCGAACATGTTCCTCGACGTGCTCGCCCACGAGCGACGCGCCCGAGGACTCCCGGCCCTGTCGGTGAGCTGGGGACCGTGGGCCGAGGTCGGGCTCGTCGCCAGGGGACTCCAGCAGGTCGACGGCCCGCGCCGGGGGCCAAAGAATACGACGTACCTGCTCGCGCCCGCCGAGTGCATGAACGTGCTGGAGTCGCTGCTGCTCGACGGCTCCACCTACGTCTGCGTCTTGCCCGGAACCGTGAAACACCTCTTTGGCCTCTGGAAGCGCCGTTCGGACGCGTCCCGCCTGCAGGACCGACCGAACCTGAAGCAGGCGTACATCGCACCGCGCAACGACGTCGAAAGGCAGATCGCGACCTGCTGGGCTCGACTCCTCGCCTTCAAGAGCCTGGGAATCCGAGACAACTTCTTCGAGCTGGGCGGCGACTCCGTACTGGCAGGACGGGTCCTGACGTTCGTCAATCGAACGTACGGTGTCAGCCTCAGCCTGCGTGAGGCGTTCGAGTCGTTCACCATCGAGTCGCTCGCCAAGCAGGTGGACGCGCAGCTCGTCGCCAAGGTCGATCAGCTCAGCGAAGCGGACGCCCTCCAGCTACTCGCCGCAGGAGAGTCCGCCGAGGAATAGGCACCATGAATCCAAGCCAACCCGTGTATCTCCGGCCGAACGTGGCCTGCGAGCCGCTCTTCAACCGGTGGTACGCGTGGCCATACCTCCTGTCGCCCGCGACGGCGGCCATGTATATCGCCAACTACCACGTCAAGCTCATGAGCTCCTTCGTCGCGGCTCCACGGGTCCATGTGGAGGCGCTCAAGAAGCCGGGAATGCTGGGCGGCCCGTTCGTCGACTATCCGGTGGAGCGGGTGCCTGACATCCGCGATCTCCTCGAGCGGACGAAGCGCGAGAGCGGCGACCTCATCGAGCTCGCAGCGGCCATCAAGGACCTCGACGCACTCCTCGAGCAGGCGGATGGCGGCTCGCTCGAACCGCTCTACGCGAGGGTCCCCGACGCCCTTCGCGGGCGGGTCGAACTCGTCTACGACCGGCACAACCGAGCCCATTTTCGGCTCTTCGAGGAGCTCTTCTACCGGAGCGCCTTCTACAAGGTGTCGTCCCAGAGCATCGGGCTGCGGCTTCTGGACGGCGACTTCCGCCGCTTCGTTCTCAGCAGCCCGAGGCTCGCCGAACCCTCGCTCGCGTTTGCCGAGATTCCGTTCTCGAGCCCCATCCTCGACGAGGTGGCGATTGCCCGCCTCGCGCCCAAGCCGCTCGGTCTCTTCATCGACGCCATGCGACTCCCGCCCTCGACGCCGGTCGAGGCCTATTTCACCGAAGACGCTCCGACGCCCGCCCGGGTCCCGGTCGAGGAGGGCGTGCGTATCCGCTATTTCGGCCACGCGTGCCTGCTCCTGGAGTCGAGACGCGTCAGCGTCCTCTGCGACCCGCTGATCCCCTACAAGCACCCGGGAGCCAGCGTCCGCTACAGCTTCGAGGACCTGCCGGAGGGCATCGATTTCGTGGTCCTGACCCACAACCACCAGGACCACGTTCTCCTCGAGACTCTCCTCCAGCTTCGTCATCGGGTAAAAACGATAGTCGTCCCCGCCAGCGCGGGGGGCAGTTTGATCGACCCGTCCCTGAAGCTCCTCCTGCGCCAACTCGGATTCCGACACGTCATCGCTCTCGAGAGTCTGGAGACGCTCGAGTTCGACGGCGGCTCGATCACCGCGCTACCCTTCATGGGCGAACACGCCGACCTCGACGTGCGGACGAAGGCCGCCCATCTCGTCCGCATGGAGGGAACGACGACGCTATGCGCGGCGGACTCCAACAACATCGAGCCTCGCCTTTATGATCACCTCGCGGAGATCGTCTCGGGGGTCGACGTCGTGTTTCTCGGAATGGAGTGCCAGGGCGCTCCGATGAGTTGGCTGTACGGACCGCTCTTTACGGTCCCCATCATTCGGAAGCACGACCAGTCGCGTCGCCTCGACGGCTCCAACTTCGCCAAGGCGCTCGACCTCGTCCAGCGTCTTCGCCCGAAGCAAGTGTACGTGTACGCGATGGGGGCGGAGCCCTGGCTGACGTTCGTGAGCTCCATTCAGTACACCGAGGAGTCGGTGCCCATCGTGGAATCGACGAAGCTCGTCGACGAATGCATCCGGCTCGGCATCACGTCGGAACGGCTGTACGGCCCTCGTGAGATCCGCCTGCGTTGACGACCGTGCCCTGGTGCCTCGCGTGCATCGCCTGGTACGGCCCGGCTATCGCCATGAGCTGTTCGTGGCTCCCTCGCTGAACGACGAGCCCCCGGTCGAGAACGACGATCTGGTCGGCGTCGGCGACGAGGGGCATGCGGTGAGCGATGGTCAAGGTCGTTCTGTCTCGCCTTAGCGCGTGCAGCGCGTCCCGCACCAACTCCTCCGAGCCGCCGTCCAGATTTGCGGTCGCCTCGTCGAGGATCAAGATTCGCGGATCGGCCAGGAGCGCGCGCGCGATGGCGATCCTCTGCCGTTCGCCGCCCGAGAGCTTCATGCCCCGCTCGCCGACCAAGGTCTCGAACCCATGGGGCAGAGCTTTGACGAACTCGTCGCAGTGGGCGACCTTGCTCGCCCAGCGGATCCGCTCTGCGGGGGCAAACGGCCTGGCGAAGGCAATGTTCTCCGCGATGGTACCGTTGAAGAGGATGGTGTCCTGAAGGACCATCCCCAGCTGCGGGCGGTACGTGTCCAGATCAAGGGTGGACACGTCCAGCCCATCGACGGTCACCACACCCGATTGGGCGCGATAGAAGCCCATCACGAGCGCTGCCACAGTGCTCTTGCCCGACCCGCTCGCGCCGACGATCGCCGTCGACGTCCCGGCCGAAAAGCACAGGTTGATGCCCTTGAGGACGGGCGGTGCCCCGGCGTACGCAAACCAGACGTCGCGGAAGACCACGTTTCCCTCGAGCCTGGGGACGGTTCGGCATCGCGCCGGGTCCCGCCTCTCGGGGACGAGTGCGCGTAGCTTTCCGATCTGCTCGAGCGAGGCAATCGCGTCCATGATCTGGGCGCCCAGGCTCGACAGCTCGGTCAAGGGACTCGCGACGTGCGGCACGAGACAGAAGTACGTGACAAGCTCGCCTCTCGTCATCGCGCCGGCGTCGACGGCGCGCACGCCCAGCACGATGATCGTGGCGGCTATCAGCCCTATCGAGAACGCGGTTTGTGCCGATACCATCGAGACGTCGTTCGTCGACCGCTTGAAGTTCGAGAAAAGGCGCTCGATGCCCTTGTCGAACCTCGCGTCTTCGTGCGCCTCGGCCGCGTAGGCCTTCACGACTCGGATCCCGACCAGCGCCTCGCCCAACCGACCCGTCACGTCCGCGCTCATGTCACTTCGCTCGCGATAGATCTGGCGGACCCTCCGCAGTCCGGCCCTGACTCTGAAGGCCGACGCGAGCAAGATACCGCCGATGACGCCGGTCATGGCGGGGCTCAGCCAGAGCATCACGCCGAGAGCGACCGTCCCGCGCAGGGCGGCGGCGAGGAGCTGGGTGAACGTGGGGCCGACCAGGCTCCTCACGGCCTCGGTGTCGCTCATGATCCGAGCGACGAGCTGGCCCGAAGTCTTCGACTCGATGTCGGCGAGGCGCAGCCGTATGACGTGTCGGTGCAAGCTCGCTCGAATGTCGGTGACGGCTCGCTGCGCTGCGATGCCGAGCACCTGGGCGATGACGTACGAGCACAGCGCGTTGACCATCATGACGACGACGGCACCCGCGGCCAACCAGCCGACCAGGTCGCGCCTGCCCTTGTCGAGCACGTCGTCGAACAGCACCTTCGCGAAGAGGGGTAGCGCGAGGGCGGAGGCCACGCCGACCATCGTGACGAGCAGGCCCAAGGCCAACCGACCGCGATTCCCCGTGATGAGGCGCAGCGCCTCGGCGCGGGCGGGCCCAAGCCGTCCTGTCCGCGCGCTTGCCGAGTCCTGCACAGCTTCGACGGCAGCTGCCTCAGGCTGCGCGCCTTCGCGTATCACGATCATGCACTACCATCCCCCGGCCCGTACGTCGACTCGGTCCGAAGGGTGGCCGAAGATGACCACGAGTTCATCGGAATCCGACGTATCTGACGTGGAATTCATGACCTTTGCCGTTGACTGCGACCTTCGGAGACGCACATCTTCGGGCCAACAGAGGAGCGCGCGTGATCGAGCAATCCATCGTACCCGAGCCCCTCTGGCCCACGCCGACGCTCAGGATTCGTCACGCGAATTGCGACGAGTTGAACCTGGGCCTGCGACGGATCATCCTGCAGAAGGAAGGCGAGATACTCGCTGCCGCGAAGCCGACGCCGGTGGCGGGCGTGGAAGCCGGGTTGACCGCCAACTGGCTCGAGTACAACGTCCTCAACTGGGATTATCCCGAGATCGCCGTCTTCCGGAAGATGGTCCTCTCCGGGTTGCGCGAGTACTTCAAGCTGGTGGGCAATCCCGACGACCCGGGCCTGGCGATCGCCGGCGTGTCGTGCTGGGCCAACGTCCTCCGACACGGAGAGTACCTGGCCGTCCACCACCACGACCCGGGGTTCGTGAGCGCGCACTACACGGTGCACGGCGGCTCCGAGAAGGGAGCCGAAGCTCACAATCTCGAATCGGGTCACACGATCTATTTCCGCCCAGGATTCATGGACCGAAGCCACGGCGGCGCGCAGGCCGGCCCGACCAGCCCCTGGGACACCGACTGGCGGATAAGCGTGCGCCCGACGCCGGGGACGCTCTACTTCTTCCCGAGCTACGTCCGTCACGAGGTGCGGCCGAACCTCGAGGGCGCCGAGCGCATTTCGATAGCGATGGACGTCTACGTCAAGCGACAGAATTCCTTCATTCACTTCGGCGGTCGCCGCTGGTTCGTGCCACGCCCCTGAGACGGCGGCAGTGGGTCAGCCGCGAAGTCCTTCGGCGCTCGCGATCATCTCCCGCATCATCTCGCTCGTGCCGGCGCCGATGGTGTAGCCGAAGGCGTCCCGGTGGAGTCGACCCATCAAGGAGTCTTCGAGGACCGCATTGCCGCCGAACATCTGCGCGCATTCCTTCGCCACCGAGGCGACGTGCTCGGTGACGAACAGCTTGGCCATCGAGATCTGGTCGTTCGCCGGCTCGCCGCTCACGTGGCGCGCCATCGCGCGATGGGTGATCGCGACCGACGCCTCGATCGTCGTGCGGACGTCGGCCAGGCGATGCCGCCACGTCTGAAACCCCAGCAGTTTGCTCCCGAATACCTCGCGCTCTCTCCCGTAGCGGCGGGCCTCTTCGTAAAGTAGCTGCATATGCGAATAGGCCATGACAGTCAGCATCAACCGCTCGCTCTCGAAGCCCCGCACGAGCTGGCGGAAGCCACCGTTGAGAGGGCCCAGCAGGTTGTGCGCGGGGACGCGACAGCCCTCGAAGAACAGCTGGCCGCTGTCGAGCGACGAACCGCAGACCTTCCTCAGCGGCGGCCCGCGGCGGAACCCTCGGGCGTCGGCCGGAACGACGATGAGCGAGATGCCCCCCGGACCGCGCCCACCCGTGCGCACCGCGGTGACGACGAAGTCGGCAATGCTCCCGTTACCGATGAATTTCTTCGCGCCGTCGATGACGTATTCGTCCCCAGCGCGCTCCGCCCGGGTGCAGATCGCACCGACGTCGCTGCCGCCGGTCGGCTCCGTGATCCCGAGGGCGCCGATCACCTCTCCCCGCACCGCAGGCTTGACGAACCGCTCGCGCAGATCCGGTGTGCCCTCGCGGTCGATGACGCCGACCGCGAACTCGGTATGAGCGAGGACGCTCATGACCACCCCGGCCGAGCCGCTGCGCATCAGCTCTTCGATGAGGATCGACAGGAACCAGATATCGCGCCCCATTCCGCCGGACTCTTCGCCGATGCGAACTCCCAGCAGACCGCACGCGCCCATACGACGAAATAGATCGCCCGGGGGACGCCCTGCGCCTTCCCACTCGCGAACGTAGGGAGTGACGTTGCGCGCGACGAAATCGCGAACGAACTCTCGAAACTTGGATTGTTCCTGGGGGACACCCAGCATGAGAGTTCTCCGGCTCGGCGGGTGATTCACCCTGCCCGAGCGGATCCGGAACGTCAAGTGAACACGAATTCACAATGGGTGTTGGATTTCGTTTCGTATCGCCCATAAATGGCCGGTCACGCGTGCGGCGTCTCCGCTTGCGCGTTCTCGGGACGCGTGGCACGAATGCCCAGTGCGTCGCGGGCACCACCCTGCACCCTGCGCGTCCTGGCAGACGGCGGCTGGGCGCTATGGCCAGGTTCGTGGTGCCGGAAGCCCGCGAAGGCACGGGGCAGCGCGCGGCCGCGCCATCGCGATCGCCTTCGCGGCTGTCGTGACCGCGCCCGCCCTCCAGGCTTGGGGTCAGCCCTTGCCCTCGGCGCACGTCCCTCCGCCGGTGCCTCTGCAAGGTCAGGCTCCGACTTACGCGGGAGCGCCCCCCGGCGGCCCGTCGGAGGTCCACGCGGCTCCCGCGCCGGCGCCCCTCCCTTCGACTCCGGCGGTGGATTCGCTGCCCATGAGTTCGAGTCCGTCTTTCCCGCTTTCGGCGGCATCCGGGGCGACGCTCAATCGGGACGGGCGCCTCGCACCGCCGCGCCTCGGGCGCACCGGCGACGTCGACGCGCGCTTGGATCAATTGACGGCGGGGGGAGCCGGCCTCGGCGCCGAATACGCCGCGCAGATGGCCTATCGGTCGAGCTCCGAGGGGCTCGTGCGTCGCGAGGAGAAGGCGGTCGCCGATGCGCGCTTCGATCAGGCCTTCCAGGCCTATTTCCCGACCCTCTCGGCCGTCGCCCGCTATACGCGCTACTCGAACATCGTTCCCCCGCCCGTCCAGAGCGGCCTGTTCGTCGATCCGAGCATCCCCGCCGGCCCCGTTCCGCCTGGCACGCAACTCTTCAAGTCCGCGCCCCAGGCTTTTCCAGTTTTCAATGACCAGTACCTGGCCCAGGCCAGCCTCACCGTGCCCCTCTCCGACTACGCGTTGCGCATATCTCAGAATGTTGCGTCGGCGTCTCACTCGGTCGAGGCCAGGCGGCTGGACGAGAAGGCGGCTCGCCTGCAGTCCGCCGCCGAAGCGCGGATTGCCTACTACGCCTGGTTGCGGGCGCACGCGCATGTCGTCATCGCCGAGCTTTCGCTCGAGCAAGCGAGAAGTCATCAGGGCGAAGTGCGGGTCGGCGTCGACGCCGGTCGAGCGCCCAGGGCGGATCTGCTTGCCGTCGATGTCGAGGTGGCGCGGGCCGGTCTGTCCCTCGCCGAGGCGCAGCACGAGGTGATCCGCCTCACGAAAGAGCTCTCGACGCGAATGCACCAGCCCATTGCACCCGATGTGAGGCCCGCCGAAGACCTCCGGAGGCTGCTACCGCCGCTCGACGGCGGCGACGACCTCGAGCGCCTGACGGCCCAGGCGTTGAAGACGCGGCCGGAGATTCAGGCACTCGAGGAGTCGTCGCGCTCCTACCTGGATGCCGCCACGGTGGCGCGCGCAGCGCTCTGGCCCTCGGTGCAGGCGTTCGGCGACGTCGTCACGGCCAGTCCGAATCCAAGATATTTTCCGCAGACCAGTCAGGTCGAGACGACCTGGGATGTTGGCATTCAGCTCACCTGGGTCGCGAACAGCGCCGCTCTCGCCCCGGCGCTCGCGGCCGAGTCGAAGGCCAAGGCCTCGGAGGCCGAGGCGCAGCGGCAGGCGCTTTGCGAGGCCATTGCCAAGGAGGTTTACGACGCGTTCTACGGGGAAGAGGAAGCGGCGGCCGACGTCGGCGCGGCCGCGCAAAACCTCGACGCCGCCGAAGAACAGTATCGTCTCAGCCGCGAGCGATTCGAAAACGGCGCGTTGACGAGCGTCGACCTCACCAGCGCCGAGCTCGATTTGTTCCGCGCGCGGATCGACGCGGTCAACGTGCGAGCCAATGTCTACGCGGCGCGTGTGCGCCTCTTGCGCGCCACCGGGCGAGACATACTGGCGTTTCCGGATTGAGCGAGCTCCCTGCGCGTTTCGACGGTGGTATATGTCCAAGGAATGAGGTCCTTCAGCGTCGTCCTCGCGAGTCTCGTCGCGCTCTTCGCCGCCCCTCTTCTCGGGTGCGGAGCCGGCACCCAGCCAAGAGCCCCTCAGGCCGCGGCCCCCCCAGCGCCGAACGCGGCGTCTCCCGCCCCCCCCGTGGGCCCTTCGCTGCCCGCTGGGGTACCCGACACTCCGGCCGGTCGCCAGCTCGCGTGGGTGCTGGGCGCGCTGAACGGCGCCCCCGCGGAGGCGGATATCACGCCCCATTTCTCGCCGGCGTTTCTCACGAGGGTGCCGCCGGCGAAGCTCGCCGCCGTGACCGGTCAGGTGGCACGGGACGCTCCCTATGCGCTCGAAAGAGTCACGCCTTCGGCAGGGTCTGACCGATCGCTCGTGGCGCTCGTCCGCGCCCGCCAGGGGCAAGCCTTCAACGTGCACCTCTCCGTGGAGCCCGACGGCGACAGGATCGATCGGCTCCTCATCCGGCCACACCTCGACGCCAGGGTCGCGAACTCCTGGAAGGACGTCGCGGAGGGGCTGCGCGCCGCCGCGCCTTCCGTGAACTTCCTCGCCGCGGAGCTCGACGGAAGGAAGTGCGTCGCCGTCTCGAGCGTCGATGCGCAGAAGTCTCTGGCGCTGGGCTCCGCATTCAAGCTCTACGTGCTCGACGCGCTGGCCACGCAGATCGCGTCAGGTCGGCACGGGTGGGACGAATCCATCGCGATCGACGACCTGCACAAGAGCCTCCCCTGGGGTGAGATGCGCAACGAGCCCGCCGGAAAGCTATTCAGTGTGCGCCACTTCGCCGAGCAGATGATCTCGGTCAGCGACAACACCGCCGCCGACCATCTCGTCGCGTTCGTGGGTCGCGGCGCGGTGGAGGATGCCGTCAAGACGTCGGGGCACACGACACCATCGCTTCTCGTGCCTTTCCTGTCGACGCGAGAGATGTTCGCGATCAAGCTTCTGGCCTCCCCCGACGAGCGGAGCGCGTACCTCTCCGCGGACCCAGGCCGCCGGCGCAAGCTCCTCGATGCGTACGACAAGCGAACGCCCGCGGAGATGATCGCCCATGCGTCCTCCCTCAAGACGCCCATCATGATCGACTCGCTCGAGTGGTTCGCCTCGGCGGAGGACCTCTGCAAGGTCATGGTCGACCTTCACGAGCGGGCCGAAGCCACCGTCACTGCACCGGTCGGGGCGATCCTCTCGATCAATCCGGGCATTCCCGACGAGAAAGGGCAGTACCGGTACGTCGGCTTCAAGGGCGGCAGCGAGCCGGGCGTCCTCAACGTGACCTTTCTGCTGCAGCGTGCGCGCGACGGCGAATGGCTCTTCCTCTCGGCGGGCTTCAACGACACGACGAGGCCCCTCGACGAGCCCAAGGCTCTCTCCGCCGCGGCCACGGCCCTGGAGTTCTTCGGGAGGTAAGCCCCCCGGGCCAGCGTTCAGATCCTCGCCGGTCTCATGGTGACTTGGGAAGTATCGGTTTTCCTGCAAGCATGGCGTCCACGAGCTGCTGGAAGCCCGTCTGCTCGTCCACCCGGAGCTCTTTCCGGATCTCCTCGAGATGGTCAATCTCCGTGACCGTCAAATCCGGGTGGTACACGTAGAACATCAGGACGACGCGCGACTCCTCGCTGCGATTCCACACTTCGTGTTCGAACGAGTCGTCGAACAAGAGGCAACGCTCCTCTTGCCATGAGCGTGTCTCCTTACCCACCCGCATCTCGCAGCCCTCGGGGACCACGAGACCGAGGTGCGCGCGCAGCACCGTGTTCGACGGCCCGCAGTGGGCCGGGATATGCGTTCTGGGACCGAGACGCGAGAACATCGCGCTCGTCGTGCGGCGTGGCACGCGATGCAGAGCCTCGGTGGTCTTCGGGCACAGCCGCTGGTTGCGAGCGAACGGTTGGCCGAGAGCTTCCAGGTAGAAGGTGTCCCAGGTGCCCTGGTCGTGGATGTACCGGGTGCCCCACGCCGCACCTCCCGGCGTCGGCCCGATCCCGTCGACGTAGGGAACGAACTCGGCCCGGGTCTCGTCCAGGCGAAGGAGTTCGGCCCGGATCTCGGGGGCCGCTTGCTCCAGGCGGCGCACCCACTCGAGCTGCTCCGTCTCGTGCCATGGTTTCGCAGTCAAGCCGGGGATGTACAAGGACGGCCGCTGGAGAGGGTCGTTCGACGACGGTCGCACGCCCTGTTGCCGGAACTGTCGATAGAGCTCGATGATACGCGACATGATTCCTCCTTAGGCCTTGACGCTCGGACCGGGCAGCGCCTTCAAGAGCTCGGACAAGGGTCGATCGAGTCGGGTACCGACCTCGCTGACGAGCCATTTCAGCTCCTCGGCGTACGTGGCCACCGTGTCCCGGTCGAAGATGTCGGTATTGTATCGCAGACTGCCGTAGAGGCCGTGCTCGCCGCCGACGAACGTGAGCGAAAGGTCGTACTTCGATGTCTCGACGTCCACGCTGCAAGGCTTGACCGCGAGGTCGGGGAACGAGACGTCGGGGGCAGGCTGGTTCTGGAAGACGATGGCGGCCTGAAAGTACGGGGTGACTCCTGGCGCGATCTCGGGCGCGAGCTGCTCGACCAGCCAGTCGAACGGCACGTCGGGGTGGACCAAAGCGTTGCTCACGACCTGGCTCACGCGCGTGAAGAACCGGGCGCACGTCGGATCGTCGCGCAGGTCGAGCCGCAGGGGGACGAGATTGACGAAGGGCCCCACCAGGTTCCGCAGTTCGAGCACGCTCCGGTTGGCCACCAGCGAGCCGAGCACGATCTCGGTCTGGCCGCTGTGGTGAAAGAGGAGTGCCGCGTACAGGCCGGCGAAGATCGACAGGAGCCGCGTCTCGTTGGCCGCGGCGGTGCGCTCGACCGCCTCGACGGTCGACTGTGGAATCACGAACCAGTGCAGCCCGCCGGCGTGGCGTCGCTCGCGAGGGCGGGGGCGCGCTTCGCGCAGGACCAGGGTGGGCGGCGGCCGCTCCAGCTGGTTGCGCCAGTAGGCGACCTGCTCCTGGCAGACGGGGCTCTTCATCCATGCGCGCTGCCAGACGGCGAAATCCGCGTATTGCAGGGGCAAGGGCGAAAGGGACGGCTCGCCCCCCGCCGCGAAGGTCTCGTAGCTCCGCACGAGCTCGTCCGCCATCACGGCCGCCGACCAACCGTCGACGACGGAGTGATGCGTCCGCAAGAGCAGCGCGTGATGCTCGGGCGCGTATTCGTAGAGCACGCCCTCGAAGAGGCGACCCGTCGCCAGGTCGAACGGGGCGCGTCCGTCGCGATCCAGGCGAACTTGCATGTCGCGCTCGCGGTCGGCGGCGGGGACCTCCGCCAGGTCGACACGCCGCAGGACCCGTTCGGGCTCCGCGTGAATCACCTGGATGGGGCCGTCGGCGGACTCCGCGAACGTCGTACGCAGCACCTCGTGACGGCGCACCAGGAGGGCGATCGATCGCTCGAGCGCCGACGTGTTCAGGGGCCCGCGGGTCTGAAAGGCCAGCGGCACGTTGTTGACCGCGGTGCCGGGGTTCTTGCGCTCCCAGCGCCACACGTGCTCCTGGAGCACGCTGGCCGGAGGCGGCTGATGGTGCGTCTCCGGCGCCGGCCGGGGCAGTTGACCGTCGGACAGGAGTTCGTCGAGAGCGGCTTCGCACAGCTGGGTGAGGGTGCTCTCCCCGGTATAGCTGATGGTCTGCAGCTGCACCCCCAGCGTCGACTCGAGGTAGTCCTTGATTTGAAATGAACGTATCGAGTCTATACCGAGGGAGATGAGCGGACGCTCCGGGTCGACGGACTGCGGCTGCACGCTGAGCGTCCGGGCAATGTATTTTCGTAGAAGCTCCGTCAAGACGGTGAGACGTTCGCCAGCCGGAAGCTTCAGTAGATCGGCGCGAGTCGGCGTCGGCTCGCAATCCGCTACGCTCGCACCAGGGAGGAGCAGATTGACGTGCAACGGCTCGAGCTCCTCCCCCTCGAAGCGACGGCGCGCCTCTTCCCTGCGCGCCGCGGGGTCGGAGCCGAACGTCGCCGTCGGGACGAGGATCAGCCCGTAGCAGGGCGTGCGGAGCGTGTCGGCGAGCGAACGCCGGATGCTCCCGAAGAGCTCTTGCGCGTCTTCGTCCGCGACGTCCGGGGGCATCTCGAGAACGACGACGAGCTCGGTGGCCGTGTTCACCGGCGTACAGAAGGCGGCGCAGCCGCCGATCGCGTCGCCCCACCTGCGCCGCGCCACCTGGGCGACGGTCTGCTCGACCGTCTCGGCCGCGACGGCGGTACCTCCGAAAACCAGGTGATCGGCGGGCAGGACGGATGCTTCTTGATTTCGCGTCGACATTTCGTCGCCTTTCTACGCAGTCTCGGAAGAACGGTTATCGCGTTTCGATGAATTGATGAAGCAGATCCATGTACCGCAGCGCGACGCGCTCGATCGTGGCCCGCTCGAAGACCTCGCCGGCGTAGCGGAAGTTCACGTGCAGGCGACCGCCCAGCACCAGCACGGAGACGTAGAGCGGATAGCCGCACTTGCCCAGTGTCGAGGGCTTCCCCGCCGGCTCCCGCGCCAGGCGGAAGGCCGCCGGGCCGTCGGCCAGGGCTCCGAACTGTCCGAGGTACTCGAAGTGCACCGCGGGCTCCGGCAACGAGGCGAAACGCTCTCGCAGAGAGGGGTCCGGAGACAGGTATCGAAGGACGCCGAAGCCTATCCCGTTGTCCGGAACGCTCCGGATCGAGGCCTTCACGTCCTCGATCAAGTCGAGCGCGCTCGGCGCGTGCCCGATGTCGAGCAGCACCGGATAGAGGGTCGTCAACCAGCCGACGGTTCGATCCAGGGCCACGTGCTCCGACGCGCCGACCTCCTCGCGGCCGTGGCCTTCGACCTGCAGGAGTACGCGCTCGCTGCGCATCCACTCCCCGAGCGCGGCGGCGAGCGGCGCGAGCAAGATCTCGTGGTGATTGGCGTCGAGACGGCCCGGCGCGGAAAATAGGAGATTCGCCGTGAGTTCGTCCGAAAGGACGTGCGCGATGTGGCCCTCCTCTCCTCCCGCCGAGGAGGGCTGCCGGTCGCGGGGCAGGCGTCCAGCACTTTCCCAGTCGTGCCCCAGCCAGTACTCCGCTTCGCGCGCGAGGGCGTCGGAGCCGGAATAGCGGGTCAGGTGCTCCGCCCAGTGCAAGAACGAAGTCGTCTTCTCGCCCAGATCGACAGTGAGGCCCGCCCGGCACTGGGTGTACGCGCGGACGAAGTCTTCGAGCAGGATGCGCCAGGACAGGCCGTCGACGATCAGATGATGGATGACCCAGAGAAGCCGGCGACCCCCTCCAGCGACGCCCTCGACGACGATCATCCTCGCAAGCGGTCCCCGCTCCAGATCGAGGCTTGCATGAACGCGTTCGACGAGTTCCGCCAGCTCGGCGTCGGTGCCTGCGGCTAGACGCGCTCGCGAGAACACGATCGCGTCGGAGGAAAGTTCGTATCCCTGGTGCCAGCGCCCCTCCTCGGCGCGGAATCGCAGGCCGAAAGCGTCGTGCTGGGCCGAGACGGCCGCGGCGGCCGCGGCGAGGTGCGCGGCCTCCACATCGTCCGGTACGTCGAGCATCACGGCCATGTTGAAGTTCGCCGGCTCCGGCACGCTTCGCTCGAAGAACCAGCGCTGCACCGGTGTCAGTGGCACGACGCCTCTCGCCGGTGCGGGCGCGCGTGCGGTTCGCACGAGCGTGGCCACTTCGGCAAGCCGGGCCGCCGTCCCCAGCTCGAGCACCTGCTTGGGCCGCAGAGCGATGCCCGCGCGCCTCGCGCGAGACGTGACCTGGATGCTGACGATCGAGTCGCCCCCGAGGGAGAGAAAGTGTTCGTGGCGACCGACCCGCTCGAGGTGCAACGCGTCGGCGAGGATGCCGGCTATCGTCTTCTCGACGTCGTTCGCCGGCGGGTCCCACGGCCGTCGCACGAACTCGTGGCGAGGAAGCGCGCGCTTGTCCACCTTGCCGCTTGCGGTCAGCGGCAGGGAGGCGAGCGCGACGATCGCGGCCGGTACCATGTACTCGGGCAGCCGTTCCCGTAGATGGGCCTCGAGCTCGAATTCGGCGAGCTCTCCGCTGCGGACGGAGTAGTACGCGACGAGCTGTCGAGTGCCGCCTTCGCCGACGACGACGACCGCGCAGTTCGCCACGCGCTCGTGATCCCCGATCGCCTTCTCGACTTCTCCGACTTCGATGCGATACCCGCGGATCTTCACCTGCTCGTCACGACGGCCAACGAAAGCCAGCCGCCCGTCCCTCAGCCACCGCCCGACGTCGCCGGTCCGATACAACCGCTCGCCGGACCGGTAGGGGTGGGGCACCACGTTCTCGGCCGTGAGCGCTGGACGGTCGCAGTAGCCCCTCATCAGGCCCGCGCCCCCGACGAAGATCTCCCCTTCGACTCCCTGGGGCACGAGCTGCAGGTGCCGGTCGAGGACGTATACGTCCATGCCGTCGATGGGCTTGCCGATCGGCGGCAAGGTCGATTCACGTCCCTCACCCACGGCATCGCAGGTCGACACGACCGTCGCTTCCGTCGGACCGTAGTGGTTGACGAGCGCGTAGCCCCATCCCGGGTCGGGCCGGCGGCGAAGTCGATCGCCCCCGGTGAGGACCGCTCGCAGGCGCAGGGCTTCCGGCATGCCTAGACGGAGGACCTCTTCGGCCAGCGGCGTGGGCATGAAGGTGACCGTGGCGCCGGCCGCCTCGAGGCTGCCGACGAGCGCAGACGCGTCGCCGCGCGTCACGTCGTCGACCACGACGAGCCTCGCGCCGGATGCCAGGCAAGGCCACACCTCCCACACCGACGCGTCGAAGCCGGCGCCGGCCAGCTGCGTGACGACGTCGTTGGGTCCGAGGGAGTAGCGCCGGCGGTGCCAGGCAACGAGATTCGCCAGGCCCGCGTGTTCGATCTGCACGCCCTTCGGAAGACCGGTCGAACCGGACGTATAGATGACGTAAGCCAGCGCGTGCGGCTCGCTCGGAGCCGAGCGGTTTGCGCCACTCCGGCCCTGCGCGAGCTCATCGATCGCCTGCAAGCTCCACCCCAGCTCGCCCCAATCTGGTCCCTGGGCCTCGTCGACGAGGACGCCGCACACCCGAGCGTCGGCGGCCATGGACCGGAGCCGCTGCGGCGGGTGCGCAGCGTCGAGCGCGACGTACGCCCCCCGGGCCTTGAGCACCGCGAGCATCGCCACGACCCAGCGACTCGAGCGCTCGATGCATACGCCCACGCGCGACTCGGGCCCCACGCCCCGGTCGGCGAGCACGCGCGCCCAGCGATTCGCGCGCTCGTTCAGCTCTCGGTACGTCAGCGATTCGACGCCGTCGGCCACCGCCAACGCCGCCGGCGCACGTTCCGCCCAGTCCTCGATCTCCTCGTAGACGGCTCGATGGGCACCGGCGGGCATCCGGGGCCCCCTCGCCAGCTCGATGACGGACTCTTTTTCCATGACCGAGAGCAGCGGCAACCGGTCCACCGCCGTGTCCGGCGCGCCGACCGCGCCCTCGAACAACGCCACGAAGTGCTCCGAGAGCCGCGCCACCGTCGCCTCGTCGAAGAGATCGGTGTTGTACTCCCAGGCGATCCTCAGGCCGCGGTCCGTGCGTTCGACGAACAGGGTCAAGTCGTACTTTGCGCGGGTCGTCTTGCTACCGAGCTCGTCGACCTGCAGACCTCCGAGCGGCGGCCGCTCGCCTGGCGTGTTCTGCAGAACGAGCACGACCTGGAAAATCGGCGTGCGGCCCCGATCGCGGTTCACGCTCACCGCCTCGACCACCTTCTCGAACGGCACGTCCTGATGCGCGTAAGCACCGAGCGCGGTCTCTCGGACCCGGCGCAGCACTTCCCGGAAACTCGGCGATCCGGAGAGGTCGGTGCGCATGGCGAGGTTGTTCACGAAGAATCCGATCAGCCCCTCGAGCTCGGGCCGCGAGCGATTCGCGACCGGCGACCCCACGACAATGTCGGTCTGGTTCGTATACCGGTGGAGCAGCGTCTGGAGCACCGCCAGCAGCGCCATGTAGAGAGTCGCTTGTTGCTCCGCGGCCAGGGCCTCCAGCCCAGCCGCCGCGACCTCGCCGAGCGCGAATGCGTGGAGACTGCCGGAATGAGACTGGACAGCAGGCCGCGGACGGTCCGACGGCAGCTCGAGGACGGCCACGCCGGCCAGCTGACGGCGCCAGTACCCGAGCTGCTCTTCGAGGACCTCACCGTGTAGCCACTCCCGCTGCCATGCGGCGTAGTCCCCGTACTGAATCGGCAGGTCGTCCAACTCGGCTTCTCGCCCCTGCCGGGCGGCCTCGTAGAGGGCGCCAAGCTCGCGAACCAGGACGCCCGTCGACCATCCGTCGGTCACGATGTGGTGGATCACCATCACGAGGACGTGCTCGTCGTCCCCCAGCTCGAGGAGGCGCGCGCGCATCAATGGGCCGCGACCGACGTCGAATGCCCGGGTCGTTTCCGCGTCGATCGCCTCGACGACCCTGGCCGATCGCTCGTCTTCGGAGAGCTCCCGAAGCGATCGCTGGGCGAAGTCGAGCCGCGGCGCGTTGACCTGCTGGAACGGCTCGTCGCCGTCGAACACGACGGTGGTGCGAAGGACCTCGTGTCGGTTCACGACCAGGTACAGCGCCTCCTGGAAAGCCTCCGAATCGAGCGCGCCCCTCAGGCGGAGGACGGTCGACACGTTGTACGTGGGTTGCCCGGGATCGAGCTGCTCGAGGATCCACAGGCGCTGCTGCGCGAACGACAGGGGTAGCGCTCGGTCGCGACCGACCCGCTGGATGGGCGCAAGCGGCGCGGTGCCGCCGTCGCGGAGGAGTCGCACTTGTTCGGCGATCTGTGCCACCGTCGGCCCTTCGAAGATCGTCCGGAGGGGCATCTCGACGCCCAGCGCCAGCCGGATTCGCCCGAGCAGCTGGGTTGCCGATAGCGAGTGACCACCGAGGTCGAAGAAGCTCTGGTGCACGCCCACCCGTGGCAACGCCAGCACCTCGGACACGAGCTCGGACAACCGCAGCTCCAGCGGGTCGCGCGGCGGCTCCTCGGCGCTTCGTTCCTGCCGTTCGGGCGCCGGGAGACGCTGTCGATCCACCTTGCCGTGAGCGCTCATCGGCAAGTCCGGCAGGACCACCACCGTCCAGGGGATCATGTGGGCCGGCAGCTCGCGCGCGAGGCGCGCGAGGAGACTGGCCGTGTCGAGCGCGTCGTCTCCGGCCGCCGTCACATACCCGATGAGCTGTCGTTGGCCCCCGACGTCCTGGACGCTCGCCGCCGCCCGAGCGACGCCCGACAGGCGCTCGAGCGCCGCCTCCACCTCGCCCACTTCGACGCGGTAGCCCCGCAGCTTCACCTGCCCGTCGCGACGTCCGAGATATTCTAGATTACCGTCCAGATGGTATCGACCGAAATCGCCTGTTCGGTAGATACGCTCTCCGCTGGCTCCATACGGATCGGGCGCGAAACGCTCGGCGGTAAGGTCGGCGCGCTCGATGTACCCCCGCGCGACCTGCACGCCGCCGACGTAGATCTCTCCTTTGACGCCTGGCGGCACGACCTTCATGGCCGAGTCCATCACGTACATCTTCGTGTTGGCGATAGGCCGGCCGATGGGCACCGGCCCGGGCGTCTCGCGGCAGGTGAGCTTCACCTCGTGCACGCAGCACCCGACCACGGTCTCGGTCGGCCCGTATTCGTTGTAGACGCGCGAGCCCGACCAGCGCTCGAGCAAGGACTGGATCATCTCGTGGTGCAGAGCCTCTCCGCCCACGACGATGCTCCGGGCCGGGCCTTCCGTCCGGCGACCCAGCGGACCCACCGCGAGCATCTGCAGGTGCGCCGGCGTCAGCTTCAGAACGCTCTTGCCACCTTCGCCCAGCGCCTCCTGCAATCCGTCCACCCCGTCGCCATCGGCCACGAGCTGCACGCACTCGCCTCGCACCAGCGGGCACAAGAGGCTCGTCCACGTCAGGTCGAACCCCAGCGAAGTATGCAGCGGCGCGCCGGTACGTGGTTCGACCTCGTACGCCTCGCTGGCCCACGTCACGTAGTTCGCCAGGCTCTTCTGGGCAATGAGTACGCCCTTCGGTCGGCCGGTGGAGCCCGAGGTGTACATGATGTACGCCGCCTGTTCGTCGTTCACCGGCTCCAGGCTCGGCCCCGCGTCCGGCGCCTCTGCGACGGCCTCGTCGATGTCGATCAGCAGCGCACCGTCCACGGGGAGCGCGGCCGCGCTCCCCGCGGTCGTCAACACCAGGGCGAGCCCCGCGTCCTGCATCATCCACCGCAGGCGCTCGGTGGGATAGTTCACGTCGAGTGGCACGCAGGCCCCGCCGGCTTTCCAGATTCCCAGCAGCCCGACCACCATCGAGGGCGTCCGTTGCGCGAGCAGCCCGACGCGCACTTCGGCCCCGACCCCCAGCTCACGAAGGCGTGACCCGAGACGACTGGCCTGGAGAGCGAGTTCCGCGTAGCTGAGAGTCTGCTCCTCCGATTTCACGGCCGGCGCGGTCGGCGTCTGGACCGCCTGCTCCTCGAACTGCTCGAGCACCGTTCGCAGAGCGGCCGCGCGCTGCGTCGCGTTCCAGCCGCGGGCGATATGCTCTTCCTGCTCCGCCGACAACAGCCGCAGGCTCGCGATCGACGCCTCGGGTGCCTGCACGATCTGCTCGAGGATCCGGACGTACTGTTCGACCATTTGCTCCGCGCGCACCGACTCGAAGAGTTCCGTGTTGTACTCGAGCGTCCCCCCGAGCATCCGCCCGCTGGGCGTGAGGGAGAGCGTCAGTTCGTACTTGGCAATCCCCAGCGGGGCCTCGACGCTCGATACCCTGAGCCCTCCCGACTGCGCGACGGGCATCGGCGCGTTCTGCATGTCGAACATCACCTGGAACAGCGGCGGCCGCCTCATGTCGCGCGGCGGCCGAAGCTCCTTCACGAGCTTCTCGAAGGGCAGTTGCTGGTGCGCATACGCGCCGAGCGCCATCTCGCGCACGCGCCTCATCACCTCGACGAAAGTCGGATTGCCCGACAGGTCGCCGCGCATCGGAAGCGCGTTGACGAAGAGACCGACCAGCGGCTCGAACTCGGCACGCTCCCGGTTCGCCGCGGCGCTGCCGACGACCACGTCGGTGTCGCCGCTCCATCGGCCGAGAAGGACATAGAACGCGCCGAGCAACGTCATGTAGAGGGTTGTGCCGCGGGCGGCCGAGAGGCGCTCCAGCTCGTGTGTCAGCCCTTCGTTCACCACGAAGCCCAGACGTGCCCCCGCGTAGGTGGCGCGAGGCCCGCGCGGGCGATCGGGGAGCAGGTCCAGGAAGGCGGGCGCGCCCTCGAGTTGCCGCTTCCAGTGCGACAGGTTACGTTCCAGGGTCACCGCGTGCCGCGCGCTCCGCTGCCACGAGGCATAGTCGAGATACTGAATCGGCAGCGGGTCGAGCGTGCTCTCGCGTCCCGCCGCAAAGGCCTCGTAAAGAGTGGTCATTTCTTTGACGACGATGCCTAGCGACCAGGCGTCGGACACGATGTGGTGGAGTACGAGTACGAGGACGTGTTCGCCCGCCCCGACCCGCAAGAGTCCGATGCGATACAGAGGGCCCTCGGCGAGATCGAACCCGCGGGTCACCTCCGCCCTCACGCGCTCCGCCCAGTCCGCGTCGCAGGATTCAGCAACGAGCTCGGGGGCGACCCAGTCCATCACCTGCTGACGCGACTCTCCGCCCACCAGCCGAATACGCGTGCGAAGGACCTCGTGCCGCCGCACGACCTCTCCGAACGCGCGCCTCAGCGCGTCGACGTCGAGCGCTCCTTCGAGCCTGACCACCGTCGGCACGTTGTAGGTCGCGCGGCCCGGCTCCAGCTGCTCCAGCAGCCAGATCCTCTCCTGGCTGTATGTCAACGGCGCTCCTTCCCCGTGCGCCACTCCTTCGATCCGGTCCTCGGCGGCGACCGACGCCGAGAGCGCCTGTTCCACGTCACGCGCGAGCTCCCTGGCCGTCGCCCTCTCGAATACGGACCTGAGGTCGAGAGCAACGCCCAGATCGGCGGCCACCCGCGCGACAAGGCGCGTGGCCAGCAGCGAGTGGCCCCCCCGCTCGAAGAAGTTATCCTCCCTTCCGAGCTCCGTCCTATCGAGCAGGTCCTTCATGATGTCGAGAAGCGCACGCTCGACTCGGGTCTCGCCGGCCGCGATGGTTCCTCCGCGTTCGAGAGTCGTGGCCCCTTCGCCCAGACGGCTTCGATCCAGCTTGCCATTCGGCTTCGTGGGGAGCCGATCCACCCTCATCAGGGCCACGGGCACCATGTAGCCGGGCAGCCGGCGCCGCAGCCCTTCCCGCAGTCGCTCTCCATCCTCCGAACCACCTGGCGCGGACCTCATCACCAGGTACGCCACGAGTTCCTTCTCCCCGTCCGCGCGCGCGCGGACGGCGGCCGCCGCCTGCTCCACGTCCGGCTGGTTCATCAGCGCCGACTCCACCTCGCCGAGCTCGATGCGATGACCGCGAAGCTTGATTTGCCCGTCCGCTCTGCCCACGTATTGGAGCGCGCCGTCCGCGCGGTAGCGAGCGCGGTCGCCCGTACGGTAAAGGCGCCGACCCGCGTGCCACGGGTCGGGCACGAAGCGCTCCGCGGTGTGGTCAGGGAGTCCCGTGTAGCCTCGCGCGACGCCGGCGCCACCCAGGCACAGCTCCCCGACGGACCCCAGCGGGACCGGGTCCAGTCGCTCGTCGAGCAGGTAGACGTATGTGTTGGCGATCGGCCGCCCGATCGGGATCGTCCGCTCTGCGGTCGTCACGGGGTGCACGCACGACCACACCGTCGTTTCGGTTGGGCCGTACATGTTCCACAGCTCCAGACCGCCGTGCACGAGTTCGCGGGCGAGCCCCGCTTCGAGCGCCTCTCCTCCGCAGAGGGCGCGCAGCCCTGGTGTCAAGGCGCTAGCGCCGCAGAGCAAGCGGAAGGTCGTGGGCGTCCCCTGGAGCATCGTGGCTCTGCCCGATTCGAGCAGCGAGGCTAGCTCGCGCCCGTCAGCGGCCTGTTCGCGAGTCGCCAGGATCACCCGAGCGCCGGTCGTCAGCGGAAGCCATAGCTCCAGGCCCGCGATGTCGAACGAGATCGTCGTCACCGACACGATGACGTCCTCAGGCGTCATGCCCGGCTCGCGTCTCATCGACTCATTGAAGTTGCGGAGCGCCCCGTGCTCCACCATCACGCCTTTCGGGCGCCCGGTCGTGCCGGAGGTGAAAAGCACGTACGCCAGACCATTGTCGCGCAGCTCGACCTCTGGACGCCCGGCCGGCATTTCTTGCAAACGTGCCCGGCAAGACTCCCAATCGATCGCCCTCACGCCGATGCCTCGCCAGCGCTCCGCTTCCTGCTTCGTGCCGCAGAACACGAGGCCGACGGCGGCGTCTTCTACCATCGCGCGGAGGCGTGCCTCGGGCAGCATCCCGTCCAGTGCGACGTACGCGGCGCCCGCCTTGCCGACCGCGAGGAGCGTCACGACGAGCTCGCACGACCGCTCGACCATGACGCCGACGCGATCCTCCGGTCCCACGCCCTGCTCGAGCAGGATGCGTGCGACGCGGTTGCTCTGCTCACGCAGCTCCTCGTAGGTCATCGCCCCCTGCGGATCGCGCAGCGCCTCTCGCGCGGGCCACTTCTCCGCGATCCGGTCCACGGCGTCGACCACCAGCGGATCGGTGGGCGGCCTCTCGGTGGCGTTCCACTCGTCGAGCACGCGACGTCGCTCTTCCCCGCTCAGGAGCTGCACCTCCCGGATCGACCGGTCTGGACGGGCGCACACCTGCGACAGCACCTCGACGAACTGCTCGCTCCAGCGCCTGGCGGTCGACTCGTCGAAGAGGTCCGCGTCGTATTCGAGCCCCCCCACGTACCCATCGCCGGATTGCTGCATGTGCAACGTCAGTTCGAACTTCGCCGTCCGGCGCTCCAGCCCGACCTGGCTCACCTCGAGCCCCGGCAACCGGAGGTTCGTCGCGCCCTCGCGCTGTTCGGTGAACATCACCTGAAAGATCGGCGATCGCCCGAGCTCCCGCGGAGGCGCCAGCTCCTCGACCACCCTCTCGAACGGGACCTCCTCGTGGCTGAACGCACCGAGGCAGACTTCACGCACGCGTCCCAGCAGATCGAAGAAGCTCGGATCTCCGCGCAGATCGAGTTTCAGGGCCAGCGTGTTCGTCACCAGCCCCACGAGCCCCTCGAGTTCGACACGGTTCCGGTTCGAGAGCGGCGTCCCGACGACCACTTGCGCACACGAGGCGTTCGCCGCCAGGCAGACCGACCACGCGCCGAGCATCGTCATGAACGGCGTTGCCCCGCACGACCGCGAGAGCTCACGCACCCGATCGCTCAGTGCCGCGTCGAGGGGCACGAGAACCTGACCACCGCGGTACGTCGGGACGGTACCCCGCGGATGGTCGGTCGGCAGCTCTAGGAACCACGGGGCGCCCGACATCGCGCCTCGCCAGTAGGAGAGCTCGGCCTCCAGCCGACCACTCGGCGTCGACTGCTGCCAGTGCGCGTAGTCGCGGTATTGGAGCGCCACATCACCGAGGGGCGACTCGGCGCCGGCTCGGTACGCGCCGTACAGCGTGGACAGCTCGTCGGAGAGGATCTCGATCGACCGGGCGTCGCACACGATGTGGTGCATCGCGACGACGAGCACGTGGTCGCGCGCGCCTCTGCCGATGAGCGTCGCGCGGAACAGCGGTCCCCGCGCGAGGTCGAATGGCTCGCTGATCTCGCGCTCGACGACGGACTCCCATCCGCTCGTGCATTCGATGAGGCGGAGTCCGAACGCGTTCTCGGGAATCGACTTCTGTGTAGGACGTCCGTCGATCACCTCCACGCGCATTCTCGTCACTTCATGGCGACGCAAGACCTCGCGCAACGCGCGCTCGAGGGCCTCGACGTCCACGTCGCCTCGCAGCGCGACCGCCACGGGGGCGACGTACGTGGCCTGCGAGGGTTCGAGCTGATCGAGAATCCACAAGCGCTCCTGCGCGAACGAGAGCGGCGCGGCCTCTCCGTGCGGGGAGCGCGAGATTGGCGCCGGTCCCTGTTCCTGTTGCTGCTCCTCGATGAGGCGGCACAGGGCGCCGAGATCGACTGCGTCGAAGACGGCGCGCAGCGGCACCGCGAGGTCGAGGCGCTCCTGGACACGGCCGACGAGCTGAGCGGCCAGCAGCGAGTGACCGCCGAGTTCGAAGAAGTTGTCGTTCAAGCCCACTCGTTCGAATCCGAGCAGTTCGCCGACGGTCGCGACCACGGCGTGCTCCACGCGCGTCCGCGGCGCGACGTGCCCAACGACGCTCTCCTCCCGCGAAGGTGGCGGCAGACGGGGTCTGTCGACCTTGCCGCTCGGACCAAGGGGGAACGATTCGAGCTCGATGAAGGCGCTCGGCATCATGTACTTCGGGAGACGCTCTGCCAGGAGCTTCTTCAGGGAGTCCGCGCCTACCTGCGCTGCCGGTCGACGGCACCAGTAGGCCACGATCTGGGTGTCGGGAGCGTCCTCGCGTACGACCGCGACCGCCCCCGCGACCCCCTCGACGGCCATGAGCGTGCTCTCGATCTCGCCCAGCTCGATGCGATAGCCGCGCAGCTTGACGAGGCCATCTCTGCGCCCGACGTATTCGAGAGTCGCGTCCGACCTCCAGCGCCCCCAATCTCCCGTCCGGTACAGACGTGAGCCGTCCGCGGCGAACGGATTCGGGACGAACCGGTCGGCGGTGGCGTCTGGACGCTGATGGTAGCCGCGAGCCAGGGCCGGGCCGGCGATGCATATCTCCCCCACCACCCCGACGGGCTGGGGATCGCCGCGCTCGTCGGTGACGTAGACCCTTGCGTTCGAGATCGGCCGGCCGATGTTGGGTGGCATGCGATCGTTCGTGCAGTCGACGAGGCTCGCGCAGACGGTCGACTCGGTCGGGCCGTACGCGTTGACGAAGCGACGACCCGACGACCAGTAACGCGCGAGCTCCACCGAGCACACCTCGCCGGCCACGACGAGCGTGCGCAAGGTCGGGATTTTCTCGCGCGGCATCGCCGCCAGCGCCGAAGGAGGCAGTGTCGCGACGGACACTTCGAGGCGCCGCAGGGTGTCGAGCAAGGGCGCCCCCGGTAGAAGCTCGTCCGGGCTTCCCAGGCACAGGGTCGCGCCGTTCCCGAGCGCCATCACGATCTCCCAGACGGACGCGTCGAAGCTGATCGATGCAAACTGCAGGATCTTGTCCGACCGCTCGATGCCCAGCGCGAGCCTCTCGGACTCGATGAGACCGGCGACTCCCTGGTGCGTGACCAGCACCCCCTTGGGGGTCCCGGTCGATCCGGAGGTGTAGATCTCGTACGCGACGTTGAGCGGGTGGGCTCGATGTTCGGGCCTGGAAGGGGTCTCTACGGACCGGTCGCCGTCCAGCGGGACTAGTGGTACCCCGGTGTCCGGCAGCAGATCGAGAGATCGCGAATGCCCGACGAGCACCGACACTTGCGCGTCTTGCATCATCAGCGCCAAGCGAGCCGCAGGATAGGTGGGGTCCAGGGGGACGTAGCCTCCCCCAGCCTTCCAGATGCCCAGGATGCCGGTCAGCTGGTCCGGACCCCGCTCCGCGCACAAGCCCACCAGCGTGTCGGGCTCCACGCCAAGCGCCTGCAGGCGGTGCGCGAGCCGGTTCGCGCGATGGTCGAGCTCAGCGTACGTGATGGTCTCGCTCGCCGACCGCACGGCGGGCTGATCGGGGTGGGCGTCGACGTGGGCCTCGAACCGTTCGACGAAGGTCTCCTCGGCCGCGCGTTGAGTCGTCGCCGCCTCGTTCCATATCTGCGTGACGAGGGTGCGCTCCCCCTCGGAGAGCACTTGGATGGTAGAGACGCGCCGCTCACTCGCCATCCCCTGAAGCACCCGTAGGAACGCCTCCGAGAGGCGAGCGATCGAGGCTCGGTCGAAGAGGTCCGTATTGTACTGGAACGAGGCGACCAGCTCGCGCGGCGTCTCCTCGATTCCCAGCCAGAGGTCGTCCTTCGCGGTCCGCAGCTCGGGATTGTAGGGCTCGATCTGCAGCCCGGGGAGCGCCAGCGCGGGCATGGGCGCGTTCTGCACCACGAAGATGGCCTGGAATACCGGCGCTCGGCTCTGATCGCGCTCCACCAAAATGTCTTCGAGAAGCCTCTCGAACGGGAGGTCCTGATGCGCGTAGGCGCCGAGCGCGACCTCCCGAACGGCCTCCAGTAGCTCGCCGACCGTTGGGTCGCCGGACCAGCGAACACGCATCGGGAGCGTGTTGATGAAGAAGCCGAGCACGTGCTCGATCTCGGGTCGGTTGCGGCCCGCTATGGGCAAGCCGATCACAATGTCCGACTGACCGCTATAGCGAGACAGCAAAAGCTGAAACGCCGCCAGAAGCGTCATGTAGAGAGTGACGTCTCGATCCGTGGAGAGCTGCCTGATGCGCCGCGTGAGCGCTTCGTCGATGGTGAACGCATACGTCGCGCCGGAGTAGGTGCGGATGGCCGGACGGGGACGGTCGGTCGGCAAATCGAGCGTGGGCGGCGCGCCTTCCAGCTGCCTCGTCCAGTACCGAAGGTGCTCGTCGAGAACTTGACCGGTCATCCGGGCGCGCTGCCAGACGGCGAAGTCGGCGTACTGGATGGGCAGCGGTGCGAGACGCGCCTTCTCTCCGCGCGCGGCGGCTTCGTAAATGGAGACAAAGTCCTTGACCATCACGCCCATCGACCAGCCGTCGGTGACGATGTGATGCATGACCATCAGGAGAAGGCACTCTTCGGCGGAGAGACGGAGGAGGTGCAACCGAAAGAGCGGGCCCTGCCCTAGGTCGAACGGAGACAGCGATTCACGCGCGATCGATGCTCGTGCCGCGTCTTCGTCCGGCACGTCGTCCACCGGCAGGTCGACGGCGAACGGTGCCCCGACGATCTGGACCGGCTCCCCGGACTCGACGCGGATAGTCGTCCGCAAGACCTCGTGCCTTTCGACGAGCTCCGAGAACGAGCGGCGGAGGGCAACGACGTCGAGTACTCCACGGAACCGGAGCACCGCGGGAACGTTGTACGTGGGTTGGCCCGGATCGAGCTGGTCGAGGACCCACAAGCGCTGCTGTCCGAAGGACAGGGGCAAGGGGCCGCCGCGGTTGACCGGACGAATGGGCCCCAATGGGAGCTCCCCCGTTCCGAGGAGCCCGTGGATCCGTTCGGCAAGCCGGGCGACGGTCGGACCCTCGAAGACCGCTCGGAGGGGCATGTCGACCCCTAGCGCAGTTCGGATGCGCCCTACGAGCCGAGTCGCCGAGAGCGAGTGCCCCCCCAACTCGAAGAAGTGGTCATGGCGACCCACGCGCTCCACCGACAGAAGCTCCGTCCAGATCCCCGCCAGCAACGCCTCCACCTCTCCCTGCGGAGCTTCGTACGCTC
>ODAK010000411.1_pt1 | contig 49374 bp, 51 predicted proteins | sample 1539591 | NCBI WGS metagenome assembly ODAK01 (sample SAMEA3539303, study PRJEB22396) | soil metagenome | biome: tundra; feature: field; material: soil | place: USA | collected 2010-05 | depth 0.15 m
CGGGGAGGGGAGCACCTTCGCTCCCCACGTCTCCATGAGCGCCCGCCGGTACGGCTTCTGCTGGTACGAGACCTTGACCATGTAGACCATGACCTCAAGGCCGAAGAGGCCGCCCGCGAATGCGAGGGCCGATCCCCACTGGCCGGCGCCCGTCTCGGTGGTGAGCCGCTTGATGCCCTCCTCGGCGTTGTAGTACGCCTGGGCCACCGCGGTGTTGGGCTTGTGCGAGCCCGCGGGCGAGGTGCCCTCGTACTTGTAGAAGATCTTTGCGGGGGTATCGAGCGCCTTTTCGAGGCCCTTTGCCCGATACAGCGGCGTTGGGCGCCACATCTTGTAGATCTCCCGGACGCGATCGGGGATCTCGACCCAACGCTCGGTCGACACCTCCTGCCCGATGATCGCCATCGGGAAGATCGGGGTGAGGTCCGGGGGCGTCAATGGCTCGAGTGTCCGCGGGCTGAGAAACGCGCCGAGTGGCTCGGGGATGTCGGCGAGGATGTTGTACCAGTGCGACGGCAGCTCGTCTTCCGTCAGCAAGAACTTCGTTGTCATCCATTCCACCTCTGCCAATCGCTCTGACGCGTGCAGGGGAGGATACGCCCCGCGCCGGGCCGGCTCATAGTGGGCAATCCGCGCTCATGAGTGCTACCATCATGAGAGAGTAACTTTCAGATTGAGGTGACCGTCATGAATACGCACGACGCTCGGAGGTGGTGGGCACTCGCGGCGGTCAGCCTTGGTGTCCTCGCGGTGGGGCTCGACGGCACGGTGCTCACAGTGGCGCTGCCGACGCTCGCGAAGTCGCTGCACGCCTCGGAATCCGATCTCCAGTGGTTCACCTCCGGATACTTCCTGGTCCTGGCTGCCTCGATGCTGCCGGCAGGCCTCCTCCGCGACCGCTTCGGCCACCAGAAGGTGCTGGTCATCGCACTCGCCCTCTTCGGTGTCGGGTCGGTCGCCTGCGCGTATTCCGTCTCGGTGGGGGAGTTCCTCGCTGCGCGGGTGCTCCTCGGCCTTGCGGGTGCCGGTGTCGTGGTCATGGCCATCTCTGCTCTCACCGTTCTCTTCACCAAGGAGGAGCGGCCCAAGGCGGTCGGGATCTGGGCGGCCGCGAACTTCCTGTCGCTGCCGGTCGGGCCGATCCTCGGCGGGTGGATGCTCTCCCACTTCTGGTGGGGCTGGGTGTTCCTCATCAACGCGCCGGTCGCCGCGCTCGGCGTGCTCGCCCTGGTCATGCTGGTGCCGGAGTCGCGCTCCGCGGAACGCCCCGGATTCGACTTCGTCGGGATCGCGCTCTCGATCGCGGGGCTGGTATCGCTGACCTACGGATTCATCGAGGCGGGGGAGAAGGGATGGAGCGACGCGACCGCCCTCGTTTCGATGCTCATCGGTGTGGTGGTGTTGGTGGGCTTCGGCGGCTGGGAGCGCATGCTCAACCGGCGCCCCGGTGGGCAGCCGCTCCTCGACCTCAGCCTGTTCCGCTCGGCGTCGTTCACCTGGGGCGTGATCCTGGCTGCGTTCGCCGTGCTCGCCATGATCGGTGTGCTCTTCACCATGCCCCAGTACTTCCAGGGCGTGGTGGGCATCGACGCGATGGGCTCCGGTCTCCGGCTGCTGCCGGTGATCTTCGGCCTCGTCCTGGGAGCGATCCCCGCAGAGCGAATCGTTCGTGTCGCCGGGGCGAAGCTCGTGGCCGCGGCCGGATTCGCGCTCCTGGCAACTGGATTGTTCATCGGCTCGACGACCGGCGTCGGCTCGAGCACGCTGTTCGTCGCCACCTGGATGGCGGTGGCCGGCATGGGTCTGGGGCTGGCGCTCTCCACGTCGACCTCTGCGGCGCTCGTCGAGCTGTCCGAGGAGCGCAGCGGCGTCGGGTCCGCGGTGCTGCAGGCCGTCAACAAGATCGGCGGGCCCTTCGGTACCGCCATCCTCGGCAGTGCGCTGAGCTCTGTGTATCTCTCGCGGCTCGTCCTCACCGGGCTGCCCAACGCCGCCGCGACGGCCGTCCGGCAGAGCGTGTTCGCGGGCGTCGCGGTCGCGCAGCAGGCCGGCTCCGCGTCGTTGCTCCAGTCGGTGCGCAGCGCGTTCACCGGCGGCATGGACGTTGCGCTCGTCGTCTCGGCCGGCATCGCCGTTGTGGGGCTCGTGCTCACGCTGCTCTTCCTCCCGCGCAGCAACGCGTTGCAGGACAATCTGGCAGTGCAACCGGACAGGGGGCGTGAGCTTGCAGGCATCCGCTGACGTCCGCGCGCCGGGTCTCCGGGAGCGGAAGAAGGAACGCACCCGCGAGATGATCCGCGCGCATGCGATGCGCCTCTTCCGGACGCAGGGCTACGAGGCCACAACCGTTCAGCAGATCATCGACGAGGTCGAGATCTCGGAGAGCACGTTCTTTCGATATTTCCCAACCAAGGGCGACGTCGTTCTTTCCGACGACTTCGACCCGATCATCGTTGCCGCGTTTCAACGGCAACCGGCGGCGCTGACGCCGATCCAGGCGTTGCGCGGCGCCTTCCACGAGGCCTTCGGCTCACTCCAACCCGAGCAGATCGCCGAGCAAACGGATCGGATGGACATGATGCTCGCCGTCCCCGAGCTGCGCGCCGCGATGCTCGAACAGTTCGCGGCCGCGTGGCGGCTGCTCTGCAGCCTGTTCGCCGAGCGAGCCGGGCGGAGCCCCGACGACATCGCGGTGCAGACGCTGTCCGGGGCTGTCGTCGGCGCTGCCATGGCGGTGATGTTCGCGATGATGGGCGATCCGCAGGCCAGCCTCGCGGGACTCCTGGACGAGGCGATGGCGCAGCTCGAAGGTGGCCTGACCCTCTGACCCGGGGGCGACGCGCGCCGCGTTCCCGACCCTATCCTTGGCCGATGCGCCTTGCCACGTGGAACGTGAACTCCGTGGTCGCGCGGCTCCCACGCCTCGTCGAGTGGCTTGCGTCGAGCAGTCCGGACGTCCTATGCCTGCAGGAGACCAAGATCGCCGACGACGCGTTTCCGCGCGCGGAGGTCGAGACGCTCGGATATCAGGTCGCGCTGCACGGCGAGGGGCGATGGAACGGCGTTGCGATCATCTCGCGGGTGGGCCTCGGCGATGTTGCGAGCGGGTTCGACGGTCAGCCGGGGTTCCCAGGAGTCGAGGCGCGCGCAATGAGCGCGACGTGCGGCGGGCTGCGGGTCTGGTCCGTCTACGTGCCCAACGGTCGGGCGCTCGACAGTGATCACTATCCGTACAAGCTGAGCTGGCTCGGAGCCCTGCGCCTCGCCTTGCTCACCGCGCAGGCCAACGCCCCACCCCTGGTGGTGTGCGGCGATTTCAACATCGCACCGACCGATGACGACGTCTGGGATCCGGCGGCCTTCATCGGGTCGACCCACGTCAGCGTGCCCGAGCGTGAGGCGCTGGCGGCGCTCGTCAGCCTTGGGTTGGACGACGTCCGTCCGCGCGCGTTCAAGGGGCGCCCATTCACCTACTGGGACTACCGCGCCGGCAACTTCCACAAGGGGCTCGGCATGCGCATCGACCTCGTGCTCCTGGATCACGCCGTCACGCCGGCAATCACCGATGCCTACATCGACCGCGATGCACGCAAGGGCACCTTGCCGTCAGATCACGCGCCGCTGGTGATCGACCTCGACTGGCCGCGCTAGCGGCGGCCGCGAACGGATCAGCTCGCCGGCGGCTTGGGAGCCTTGCTGCCGTCGGCGACCGCGAACCCGTCCTTGTCGGTATCGAGCTTGGACGGTGTCGCCTTGGTGTCGCCGGGGGCCGCGCCGACCAGCTGAATCCGATGCTGGGTGCCCGCGCTGCCGATGACCGTCGAACCGTTGACGGTGCCGTGGTCGAAGTCCGCGTTGCTGGTGGACGCGATGTCCACGATGCTGCCGCCCACCTCGGGGGCTTCGTGAATCCACTCGGCGCTGCTCTCGCCCGAGTTGTAGGTGAGATTCTTGGTGAAGACCTCGCTCTCTGTGGCGTTGGTCACGACGATCTTCCACGCGTTCCCGGATCCCTTGGTGATGTCGACCGTCATTGCGTCACCCGGATGCACCGTGAAACCCGGGATCACGACCTCCGACTGCGGCAGGATCTCGGTCCATGCGTTGTACGAGGCGTGGCCTCCGGTGTACTGCTCCGACGTCCCCGCCTGGATCAGGTCGCCGCTGCCGTAGCCGCCGATGCCGACCCAGTCAGACGCGTAGCGATTGCCCGGCGTTGCGATGACCGTGGGAACCTTCCACGAGCCGGCCACCTGGGTGTAGACCTGACCGGTGACCGCGATGCCCGACCAGTTCGAGGAGTGCTCCAAGCCGGCATTGGCGGCGCCGACATGGCGGAAGACACTGTGACTCAAAGGCGCGGCCGCTCCCTTGGGAGCCCCGGCGAGCGCCGCGGAGACGGCCAGACTTCCGACAGCGACGGTCAGCGTGATACGGCGCACCGGTGCTCCCCCCAGAGAATCTCTAGTTTGCGGAATCGTATCAAACCCACCCAGGGCATCACGGCATCCCCTCCTCGAGCCGCCACGACCCCGGGCGGAGCAGGCCGTCCATGAGACCAGCCGTGGTGCTCGTGGCGACGATCGCAGCCGCGGCCGCTGCCGGTACCGCCATATCGTTCGCGCAGCGGCAACCCGCGGCGGCTCACCGGTCGAGTTCGTCGACACCGGCTGGAGCGACGACGCCGGTCGCCAACCAGCCCGCGGTGGCCTTCGGGTTCAGCGTCGCGGCAGACCTTGCGACGCGGCAACTCGTGCTCTTCGGCGGCGTCGACGACTTCAGCACGACGTGGCTCTGGGACGGCACGGCGTGGGCGATGGCGCACCCGGCACTGAGCCCGCCGGGGCGGTACGGAGCGTCCGGGGCCTTCGACCCGCAGATCGGCGATGTGCTTCTGTTCGGCGGCACGCTCCAGGCCGGACCGAATGCCGACGACACCTGGGCGTGGGATGGCAGAACCTGGCAGGAACTTGACCTCGGGAACGGCGGACCGCCCGGCGGGGGAGGGTCGGCGATGGCGTGGGACGCGTCGCGGAACGAGATGGTGCTGGTCACGCCACCTCCAGGTGGGGTGGGCGTCAGCCAGACCTGGATCTGGAGCGGGGCGCGCTGGGTGCGCGACATCGCAGGCGCGCTGGCAGCCGGTGATTCCGGCGTACTGGTCGCGTTCGACCCGCTGTCGAAGTCCCTCATGGCTCAAGGATGCTGCCAATCTCAACCGAAACAGGGTGTGACCGAGCTCCCCTCCACGTGGCGCTGGGACGGGTCGGCGTGGACCCCGATCGCAACCACAGCGCATCCCCCGGATGCGTCGAGCCTGGCGGCGGATCCATCACTCAGCCGCCTCGTCCTCTGCGGTTGCGACCTTGCCGGTGGGCTCCGTCCGGAGATGTGGGTCTGGAACGGACAGAACTGGGTGGTAGGACCGTACCCGCAGCCCCCGGTCGCGCCCGAGGCAGAGATTGCCGATCCGGCTGATTCGCACTTCCTGGTGCTCGGGTCAGCCATCGCCGGGGTCGACGCGCTCGCGCAGACGGTTCAGGTCTGGACGCTACGTGGTACCGCGTGGCTCCGCCTCGGCGTCGGGCCGAGGCCCGGGTGAGCCCTTCAGGCGCGTTCGTCGTGATTGCGACGCTTGACGTGATTGAGGGGCTGCGCGGATAATCCTGGGTACGGGGCTTGCGAACGCCCCACAGGGAAGGGATTCAGATGATTCGACCATTCGGATTGACACGCAAGCGCGTGGGCGGCCTGATCGGGCTGACCGGCACGCTAAGCCTGGCTGGGGCGTTGCTGACCTCCCAGGCGGTATCGGCCGCCGGCAACACGGACTTCGAGGGGATCCTCGCGGCCGCTTCGCCAACCGGGTTCACGAGCAGCCCCGGCGCATATGACGTCTCGGACGGCCCGGTCACGGTCGACTTCGTCGTTGTCGCCAGGAACCTCACCGGTGAGGCGCACACGGTCGCGTTGCACTTCTCCGCGGACCACATCCTGACGAGCAACGGCGAGAACGTCGCGGACGGGCAACCGGGTCAGCCGGGTATCGCCTTCAGCGGTCCTGCCGGCACGACCCAGGCGCTGATGCCCGGCACCCAGTCGCTCACCGATACCTGGAGTGCGGACGGGAGCCGGACCCTCTCACTGAGCTACACCTTTGACGCCTGTGGGTACTACCAGCTCGACCTCTGGGCTCCCTGGAAGGGAAGCGAGGACGGGCGGTCACGCGCAACGCTCGCGTCTGGGTTCATCCGCATCCTCGGATGCGATCCCGCGGCGACACCCACCCCGACGCCGACACCGGACGGCGGGGTCCTCGGAATCAGCACCTCGACGCCTTCCACCGGATCTGGGAGTGGATGGCTCACGCTCGGAGCGGGTCTCCTGATCGCGGGTGCCGGACTGCTCGTGGTTGGCACGGGCCGGCGCCGCAAGGCCGACGAAGTTTGAGTGAAGTGGAGGGAGCCCGCGCTCCCTCCACGCACTGACAGCGCTACAACGAAGCGCAGGAGCCTGGCGACGTGGCGCGGTGCATCCGGTGCAGCCCACGGGGGACCGCGTGGCTAGACTCGACCGGCCATGACTGAACTGGACGAACAGGGCCGTCCGAAGCCTCCGTCGTCAGCCGGCGAGGCCGACACGGTCATCGGATTTCTCGAATTCCAGCGTGCCACGTTCGCCTGGAAATGCTCCGGGCTTGACGCTGAGGGCCTCGACGTGAGGGTCGCCGCCTCGACGATGACCGTCGGCGGGATGCTGAAGCACCTGGCCCTTGTGGAGGACTCGTGGTTCTCCGAGTGGCTCGAGGGACGCGAGCCCCAGGCTCCATGGAACACGGCGGACTGGGACGCCGACCCCGACTGGGACTGGCACTCGGCTGCCGAGGACTCGCCGGGCCAGCTCCGGTCGCTCTGGGAGGAGGCGGTCTCGCGCTCACGCGCATCGGTTGCTCAGGCGTTGGCCCACGGAGGCATGGGGCAGCTTGCGCGTCGCACCGAACCCGACGGCACGGCGCCGAGCCTGCGATGGATCCTGTGCCACATGATCGAGGAATACGGGCGGCACAACGGCCATGCCGACCTGATCCGCGAGTCCATCGACGGACAGACCGGCGAGTAGCGGACTGGTCGCCGGATCTCCCATATGGGGTAGGGCGTGATCGACAAGGCGACCCGGCGCGAACCTCGTGGCGCGGTATTCCTCCTGTACGGAGGCGCCGCGGCCTGCTTGATCGCCATTCGCCTTGCCACAAACGGCGTGCCGGGCTTCCACATCGACGAGCTGTATTACCTTGCGAGCGGCCGGCACCCCGCGTTGGGCTATGTCGATTTCCCGCCCGTCGTCCCGCTCCTCGGCCGGATCGAGACAGGCCTTCTGGGGGTCACACCGTGGACCCTCCGTCTTCTCCCGGCGCTGCTCGGCGGGGTCAACGTCGTCCTCTGCGGTGCGTACGTTCGCAAGCTCGGAGGCTCACTGCCGCTCCAGGGGCTGGCGCTGCTGATCGGGGTCACCGAGCCGATCATCCTCGGCACCTTTCTGTTCCAGACCGTGGTCTTCGATCAGGTTGCGTGGATGGCGTCCCTGTACCTTTTTCTCTCGCTGGTCATCGATCGCAGGCCTCGCACCTGGATCCTGCTCGGCGTAACGCTCGGGATCGGCCTCGAGGTCAAGTATCTGATCCTGCCGCTCATCGCGGGCATCGCCATCGCGGTGCTCGTCACGCCGTCACTGCGCAAGGACCTGCGCACCGCGTATCCATGGATCGGGGCGATCCTGGTGCTCCTGATCTGGCTGCCCAACATCGTGTGGCAGATCGCCAACGGCTTGCCCACGCTCGCCTACGTGCTCAACCATCAGGGAAGCATCCAATCCGGCGGAGGAGTTGCTGACTTTCTTGTCCTTTTCCTGGTGCTGCTCTTCCTGCTCGCCCCGCTGTGGGTTGCCGGCTTCATCTCACTGTTTCGCACGCGCGATCTTCGTCCCGTCTTCATCGCATGCGCCACGCCGATGCTCGTCTATCTCTTCGTCGGGAAGTTCTACTACCCGTCGCCGACCATCCCGATCGTCATGGCCGCAGGGCTGATGGCACTTTCGCGTGTGAAGCGGAGCAGGCTTCGGTCCGGGCTCACCGTCGCGGTCGTCCTGGCAAGCCTGCTCGGACTGGTGAGCCTCATGAAGATCACCATCCCCAACACGCCCGCGGACCGGCTGCACGCAACCGGCCTCGACACCCTGGAGCCGGACTTTGCGTCAACGGTGGGGTGGCCGGAGATCACCCGGCAGTTGACCGCGATCTACGGAGCGCTTTCGCCAAGCGAGCGTGCGGACACCGTGATCGTATCGTCGGACTACGGCGTCTCCGGGGCGCTGCAGATCTTCGGCAATCCGAAGCTCCTGCCTCAGAGCTTCAGTCCTCAGCTGAGCGACTACTACTGGCTGCCGCCACACCTGGCCGCGACCAGTGTTCTCATGACCGGCTATGCACCGCCCGACGTGAACTGGATGTGCACATCGGCAAAGGTCGTCGCCCATCTGGTCGTCCCGTATCACGTCGTCAATCTCGAGCAGGGAGCACCGGTCACCTTCTGCAACCTGAGCGCTCCCTTACCGGCGGTCTGGGGACGGCTGAAAGACTTCTCCTGAGCTAGAGCTCGAGCGTGGCCTCAGCGGTCATCGGCACCGCCGCGAGCGCCTTCGAGACCGGACAGTTCGTCTTGGCATCCTCGACCGCCGCGGTGAAGACGGCGGCATCGATGCCCGGGACCTTCCCCTTGACGATCACATGAATCGCGGAGATCCCTTCCGACACCCCGAAGGTCACCTTGCTGACCGTATCGAGCCGTTCGGGTGGGTGCCCCGCACCGGTGAGCCCGTGCGCAAGCGCCATCGACAGGCAGCTCGCGTGTGCCGCGGCAATCAGCTCCTCAGGGCTCGTGCCGTTCGCGCGTGATTCGGCCCGATGGTTCCAGGTGATCGCGAGCTCCGGGAACGCACCGCTTGCGGGGCGCACGGTTCCCTTGCCGCTGACCAGACTGCCCTCCCACGTTGCGCTGGCGCTGCTTTCGACGGTCATGCGAGGCTCCTTGCAGAACTAGACGATGTGAATCAGCCTACCCACATGGGCCCATTCCGCGCTCGCAGGGGCGCTCCAACACTTCCGCGATCGCCCCCTCGCCGGTTGCTAGCCCGCGGCTGCAAGCTCCGGAACGAACTTCGCGGCGTCAACGGTGCCGACCCCGCTTGCGAGGTCGTAACCGGGGAGGGCCGGGAATCCAACCACGGTGTGCACGACGCCCTTCTGGGTGAAGGTGACCGTGTTGTTGCCGCTGGTGACGTCGACTATGCCGGGCGCCCCCGCCTGCGACAGCTCGTACAGCGCCGGGTTGATCACCCCGAGATCGTGCCCCGCGTACTGATCGGCGATGGCCACGATGCCCGAGAAGAGTGGGGTTGCCTCGCTCGTGCCGCAGACGACGTAGAAGCCTGGAGGGCCGCCGCCCTTGAAGCTCTGGTACATGATCGCCCCGCCGTTGCAGGCGCCGCTCATGCTGATGTCGGGCACGCCGCGCTGGTTGCCGACGACCGACGACACGCCGTCCTGGTAGCCCGGCCGCGTGAAGATGATCGACTTGCCACCACCTCCGGCCAGCGGGTTGGGGCCGGCGTCGCCGAAGATGAACTCCTGGGTCGGCACGTTGTAGGTGTCATTCCAGACGCTGTCCGGGGCGGTGTGGCTGCCCTTGGCGTTCAGGTGCAGCTGCGTGCCGCCGACGCCCGTGACCAGTGGATCCGAGTCCGGCCACGATGTCACCGGGTGCAGGTAGTAGTTGATCGCGAAGCGACCGACGTCAGCCGCTCCCGAGTCTCCCGTCGCGGTGTTGACGGTGATGCCGTGCTGCGCTGCGTTGATGTACGCCGAACGAAGGTTGAGCAACGACTGGGTGGTGGGGAAGGTCTCCTCGGTTGCGCTGAAGCTCTGGCTGATCACGTCGCCGAGGTGGTGGTTGATGACGTAGTTCTCGGCCTCGACGATCTGCGGGAAGCCCGTGGTGCCCTCGGTCTCGGAGGTCGGCGTCTCGACCAGCAGGATGTTCGCGCCGGGCGCGATCGTGTGCGCGTACTCCACGTCGAGATCGGTCTCTCCTGCCCATCCGGAGTTCGGATGCGGCACCGCGCCGGCCGGCTGGATGATGTCGAACGACGGTGGGGGTGGGAGATGGAACGCCGCGTCGAAGACCGCGAGGTCGTGCCGCACGGTGGTGGAGCCGAACGAGTCGACGATGACGATGGTCTTCCCAGCCCCCGTGTACCCCTTGGCATAGAGAGCGGGGAGGTCGTAGGCGCGCTGGATCTGCACCGGGCTGTAGCAGGCGACGTGGAAGTCGGCTTCGCACTGCGCCGTGGTGGGCGGGGCCGCGGTCGAAACCAACTGCGACATCGCGATATCCGGCTGTATGGCGATCGTCGCCTCGGCTGGAACCGTCGCGACCGACCCGATCCCCGTCCAGGCCAAACCAAGCGTGGCCGTTGCCACAGTCAAGCGAACTGCGCGCATGGATGCAACCCCCTGATGATGCTCTCGGAAGGATGACACCACGTTCCGAGTGCCTCCGTCAAATGGCAGACGTGGATCAGGCGTTGACCCGAGCCATATACGCGTCGGCGCCGCGCGCGCCGGCGACCCGATCGGGAGACACCACCGCGTCGATCTCTCGAAGGTCATCCGCGGTCAGGGTCACGTCAGCCGCGGCGGCGTTGGCCTCGAGGTTCTCGCGCTTGCGCGTTCCCGGGATCGGCACGATGTCCTCACCCTGGTGGAGCACCCAGGCGAGCGCCAGTTGCGCGGTGCTGATGTCGTGACGTCGCGCGATCTCATCAAGGTGCCCGACCAGGCGGACGTTCTGGTCGAAGTTGTCCTCCTGCCAGCGCGGGACGCTGCGCCGCCAGTCGTCAGCGGGGATGTCGCCAAGACGCTGGAACCGACCGGTGAGCATCCCGCGGCCGAGGGGGCTGTAGGCGACGAAGCCGATGCCCAGCTCGCGGACGGCCGGCAGAATCGCCTCCTCGGGTTCACGGCTGAACATCGAGTACTCGGTCTGCAGCGCGGTGATGGGGTGGGTGGCGTGCGCGCGCCGGATGGTGTCCGGGGCGGCTTCGGAGAGCCCGAGGTACCGGACCAACCCTGCCGTCACCAGCTCGGCCATCGCACCCACGGTCTCCTCGATGGGCGTCGACGGATCCACACGGTGCAGGTAATAGAGGTCGACGTAATCGGTACCGAGGCGGGCGAGGCTCTCCTCGAGGGCCGGCCGGACCTTGTCGTGCTTGCCGAGGCCGGCGCCGCCGCCGCCGCCGAATTTGGTTGCGAGCACGACGTCGGCACGGCGACCCGCGATCGCCCGGCCCACCACCGCCTCGCTGTGGCCGGAGCCGTAGATGTTGGCGGTGTCGATGAAGGTAACCCCGAGCTCCAGGGCACGCGCGATGGTGGCCGCGGACTCCACATCCTCGGCCTCTCCGTAGACGCCGGCGAAGCTCATCGCCCCGAGTCCGACTGCCGAGACGGTGGGCCCCGCTGAGCCGAGACGGCGGTGCTGCATGAGGATCCTCCAGTGTTCCGGGTGCCGCCAATCAGGCTAGCGGTTTGGTCCCTCACGACGCGTACGATCCTTCGGGTCGAGCTTCGGATCCGATTGGCTGAAGGGGACAGAGATGAGCACGTTTGACGCCGGACGGTTCTGGTCCAGCGGTTCGGCGCCGGCGCGCTGGTGGCAGCAGCAGCTTGCCGGTCGCCTCTCCGAGCACGTGATCACGTCGCGCGCCCTTGCGGGCAATCATCTCGGCGACCCGACGGAGCGGCCTTTGTGGGTCTACACGCCGCCCGGCTACGCGAGCTCGGAGGAGCGCTATCCGTCCGTCTACGTCATCCAGGGATACAGCGGCCAGGCGGTGATGTGGTGGGGTCGCTCCCCATTCCGCGAGGGCTTTCCGGCCGCCGTCGATCGCATCGTCGCAAGCGGCGAAGCGTCCCCGTGCATCGTCGTGTACGTCGATGCGTGGACGGCATACGGCGGGTCCCAGTTCGTCGACTCACCGGGCACAGGGAAGTACCACACCTACCTGTGCGATGAGGTCGTGCCCTTTGTCGACGAGCACTACCGCACCATGACCGGCGCGGCGCACCGCGGCATCATGGGGAAATCGAGCGGAGGATTCGGCGCGATGATCACGCCGATGCTGCGCCCGGATCTCTTCGGCGGCATGGCAACCCACGCCGGTGACGGACTCTACGAGTGCAGCTACATCCCCGAGTTCGCCAAAGCGACGCGCTACCTTCGCGATTACGACGGCGACATCTTCGCGTGGTGGAAGGACTTCCAGTCACGCGTGGCGTTCACGAAGGAGGCCGATCACGTCCTGGTCATGACCCTCGGTGTCGCGGCGTGTTTTTCCGCGCGAGAGGACGGCACGCCCGAGCTGCCGTTCGACCCCAGGACCGGACGGCTGCGTGACGACGTGTGGGCACGCTGGCTCGCGTGGGACCCCGTGCGCATGGTTCCGCAGTACGCCGATGCGCTGCGATCGCAGCGGGCAGTGTGGATCGACGCGGGCACACGCGATGACTGGTATCTCGACCTGGCGGCGACCGCGTTCCGCGACGAGCTTGCGAGGATCGGTGTCACCGATGTGCACTTCGAACTCTTCGACGCCACCCACATGGGCATTGACTACCGCTACCCGATGTCGCTCGCGTATCTGAGCGAACGTCTCTGCTGAGCCCCGAGCTGCGGAACGACCCAACGCCAACCACCCGTCCATGCGAGAGGACCCCCCCATGCCCGCGATCAACCTCGCCGCCGTGCTTGCGACATTCACCGAGCCGTGGGCGCCACGCACCGTGGCGACCCTCAACGACTACGACGTCCGGGTCGTCAGAACCCGCGGGGAGTTCACGCGCCACCGTCACCCCGAGACCGACGAACTCTTCCTCGTGCTCAGCGGAGCTTTGACGATCCGGATGGACGCCGGCGACATCGAACTCGGCCCCGGTGATCTCTGTGTGATCCCGCGCGGCGCCCACCACCAGCCGGTTTCCGAGGGTGGCGCCGAGGTCCTGCTCATCGAGCCCAGCGCAACCGTCAACACCGGTGATACGCCAGGTGCATTGACACGGCGACCGATCGTCATCGCTCCGTCAGACCACGCCTAGCCTCGGGGCCACTGCTCCCAGGCTCGCATCGTCGACGCGATCGACTCCTCCTCGAACGCGAGGTGCGTGAGCAGGTCCTCCTCGAGGCGAGCCAGCGCGGTGACCAGGCGCTGACGCGCGGGATTGACCGGCGTGTCGTCAAGTTCCTTTGACGAGTCCTCGACATCGTCGAGCAGATCGGAGATGGCCCGATGGTCCGCCTCGAGCTTGTCGACCACCGCGGACAGATCGGGGTTCGACCGGCGCAGCGCCGGAAACATGTCGGCGTCCTCGTGCCCGTGGTGTGCGTGCACCACCCGGCAGTGGTAGAGGCAGTTCACCTGCAGCGTCCAGATGGGACTGCGCGTCTGCAGCGCCACGATCTGATCGGCGACCTCTGCCGCCGGGGCGCCCGCGGCAACCTCCTCCGCCAGCCGGCGGCAGACCTCGAGGTCGCTGCGCAGCATCTGATGGATGAGCTTGAGCTGGCGGTGCAGGAGCACACCGAACGGCGCCTCGCCCTTGTCGCGGGAGGTCACGTCAGAGAAGTCGCGCGTGCCGCAGAGCGTCCTCGACGCCGCCGACGTCGTCGACGAGAGCGCTCGGATCCTCGCGCGCCAGCATGTCGCGATCGCGAATCCCCGAGCACACCGCGATCGACACATAGCCGAGTGCGTGTGCCGCCATGATGTCGGCCTCGGTGTCGCCGATGACGACGGCGGGGTCGTCGGCGGGGACCGTCCTGCGGATCAGCCTGGCTTTCTGAAATGCCGGGTCGCCACCTGCGGCGGCGATCTCGATCACGTCGAAGAACGGCGTGAGCGCGAACACGGCGAGCTGCGCTCGCAGCGCCGTCACCGACGAGCGAAGCGAGACGAGTGTGCAGCGGTGAGTGGCCGACAGCCGGGTCAGCACGGGAATGGTCTCCGGAAAGAGGACGTCGAATCCGAGGCTGTCGGGGACTTCGATGAGCTCCGCGAACTGTGCCTCGAACGCTGGGATCTGCCCCTCGACGAGACCGCTCTGCGCGAGGATCACGGGCCATCCGGCGCGCTGCCGCTTCAGATGCCAGTAGGCCACGCGTGCGAGTGGCTGTCCTCCGAGCGAGGTGCAGACCGTGCTGTAGACGTGATGGTTGCGCGCCGACACATCGAGCAGGGTCCCGTCGAGATCAAAGACGAGCGTCGGCGGCCGCTGCGCTGGCAATCTGCTCCTCCAACCCGTCTGGAAAAACGCGAGCCGGAGAGAATCCGGTCGCCTCGCGGAACCGCGTGACGTCGAGCACGATATCAGCCGCGGGTTTCTGTCGAGGGTGCTCCTCGAGCGCCGAAGCTCCGCCGGCCAGCCGGAGCACGGCGCCGGCGGCGTCACGGACGGCGACCCCGTTGCCGGAGCCCACATTGTAGATGCCCGAGAGGCGGCGCTCCCAGGCGACCATGACCGCCTTCGCAGCGTCATCGACGTGCAGGTAGTCGCGTAACTGCTCGCCCCCGAAGATGCGAATCGACTCGCCTCGCACCGCGCTCCGGACGAAGTTCGGGATCGCTCGGTTGATCGTGTCGCCAGTGCCGTAGGGCACGGTGAAACGCAGGATCGCGATCCGCATCTGCTCGTGGAGCTCCAGCGTGCGACAGAAGACCTCTGCGGCCACCTTGCTGGCGCCGTACCACGTCCGCGGCTGCGGCTTGGTGTCCTCGCCGAGTGGCTGGCTCGCGAGGGGCAGCCCATAGACCTCCGCGGTGCTCGCGACCACGTTCGCCTGCCCGGCGCGGCCGAAGGCGTCGAAGAGGTGGACGGTCCCCATCAGGTTCGCCGAGAAGGCCGGCGCCGCCTCGTCCTGCGCGGGGTTCTTGGGCACCAGGGCGGCGAGGTGCATGATCGCGTCGATGTCACCACACTCCAGCGCGCCATTGTGGATCGCGCCGGCGTCGGTGAGGTCGGCGTGAAGGAAGTGCGCCGATTTCAGGGCGATCCGGTCGGGCGCCGAGCGACCGAGCATCACCACGTCGTGACCGGCGGCGACCAGGAGCGCGGCGACCCGGCTGCCGAGGAACCCGGAGGCGCCCGTGAGTAGGACCCTCATGCGCGCAGCTTCTGTCTCCGCCGTTCGAGCTCCGCGCGCTGCGACTCGATATCGGACATCGGCACGAGCACGGGCTCGAAATCCATGCCGCGGATCCACACCATTCCCTGCCGTGCCGGGTTGAGGGGCTGCGAGATCTCCGGAGGTGCCTCGTCGAAGGCGAGCTTCACGAAGACGTACGGCATGTTGACCCCGAGCTCGGTGAAGAACAGGTGCGTGGTGAAGAAGCGGCCGATGTTGATCTCGGTCGGATTGGGGATGCCGTTGCGGTCGTACGTGAGGTCGACGCCGAAGAGCGCGTTGGGCGTGGGGTCGACCGCGAGCACTGCCGCCCTCGCTATCTCGTCCACCTGCGGATCCGAGACGGTCATCGCGGCGCCGGTGGCGCCGGTGACCCCCGACTGCGACACCTTCGACAGCTCCCAGTAGAGGCGTTTGCGACCCTGCGCGAGCACCAGCTCGCCCTTGTGCCGGATCGACATCCAGGTGATGGTCTGGGGCTCCAGCAACTCCGATGCGGTGTAGCGTCCCCAGCCCTGGCGCAGGTCGAGCCACGACCGCGCCGTGTCGAGATCGTGGACGGGAAGGCGCCACGACCTCCTGCGCCCGTCGAGTCACGGAGCCACATCCGACCGCCGAAGGAGTCGAAGGCGCCTCTGAGATCGGCCTCGGAATGCACGACGATCGTCTCCGGCACCACCAGTCCCGCGGCATGCCAGCGTTCGTACGAGAGGAATTTGTCCTGGCAGATGCGCACCGTCTGGGCCGACGGCAGGAAGGTCCGGGCGTGCACCGCATCACGGTGATCCGAGAGGAAGCGCACCTCGGCGTCGTTCTGCGCATGGACGAGGTCGACGCCGGCCTCGTCGATGATGTCGTTCAACACCTCGAGATACGCGGGGTCGCTTGCCAGAGGGACGAGGAACCGGCTGTCGGTTTCGGCGCGCATGAGCAGGAACTCGTCGGCGTCGGTGCCGACCAGGTCGAACGGTTCAGGGGCGAGGCGCAACGAGCGCACGAAGTTCGTCGACGGCGAACCGCGCGCGCCGGTGATGAGGATCCGCTTCAATGCCGGCCTGCGGGGCATCTGTGGAGCACGGCCGCATGGTAGCCCGCGCCAAGCTCAGCCCCGGCGGCGCGGCCGATCTGTTCCCTGAGGGTTTCCGGGCCGATGATCCTGTCGCTTACTCGTTCGAGTCCTTCCAGCCGAAATGCTTCCAGCGGAAGATCCCGGAGAGCCCGAGGCGAGAGACGTGGAGCTGGTCGAACTCCTCGAACTGGTCGGCTCCAGGCCCGTCGACGGAGAGGTGCACCGCCTCGGTGGTGATGTGGTCGATATCGGCGGCGGGGGCCAGGTAGTGCTTGCGGCGGTGGGCGTGCTCGAACACGATGCCGTGGAAGATGTCCTCGTTGGCGAGGGCGGCGACCTCCACGACCTTCCCGATGTTGGTGCCGTCGCTGGTCACAACTGCCTCACCCGTCTTCACGGCGGTCCATGCGATCTGTTCTTCAGCCATGCGACCCATCATAGAGCCGGTGCAATTGGACGGCTTTGATGGCGGCTGTCTGGCCGAACACGAGAAGGAAAAGCGCCTCACGGGCGAGGCGCTGGGCGTGGTGATCCAGCGCGATCGAGCGCCCGCCGCCTGACACGACCAGTGTCGTGGCCGCCCGCAGCGCGAGCTCGGAGGCGCGGGCCCGCTCCTCGGGCATCGTGTCGGGCGATGCCCGGTCGAGCGCACTGCGCTGGCGTTCACGGCCGCGAGCCGGAGGGGCTCCGCCCACAGCGTCGGGCTAGCGGTCGCATCGACGAGTGCCCAGACGATGTCCCCGTCCTCGCGCCGGGCATCGGCACGAATCACGTCGATCCGTCCCCACCCGGTCACCCACGGGGCGAACCCGCTGAAGCGCCAGCCGTCGCCGTCTGCCGCGGCAGTGAGGATCGGTGTCCCCGGGCGGCGCAGCCCGGAGAACGCGACGCCCGCGCGTGTGGCGCCGGTGCAGAGTCGCCTGAGCCACGCTTCGCGAAGCGCCGGCTGCGCTGCGGTGAGCGCACGGACGGCGCCGTGATGCTGAATCCAGACGAAGGCGGTGGTGAGGCACCCCGATGCAATGACCTCGATCACCTCGGGCGCCGTGCCCATGTCCGCAACGGCCATGCCACCGGCGTCGGCGGGACCCGCCAGCCCGTAGAACCCCGCCTCAGCGAGGCGGTCGAGCCGGTCCACCGGCACCACCTCCGAGGCGTCGACCTCGAGCGCCCCGGGGAAGAGCACGCTGTCGCTGATCTGTCGAGCGCTCGCGAGCGGATCGGCTGTCACGGCACCCCAGGTTCCGACGGCGCCGGGTGTCTAGGCCGGACGGGACTTGGCCGCAGTGCGCGCCCGTCGCCGGCGGGGTCGAGCCGGCGCGTGCGCAGGGCGCTCCGGAAAGGCGGGATCCCCGAGCGCTTCGAGCTCGTCCGCGAGCCAGTGCTTCATCGAGCCGACGTCGGGCATGGCGTTGCGGTCGGCGACGATGCCGATGTCGAGGCTGCCGTTGTAGCTCATCACCGTGATGTTGAGGCCGAGCCCGTCCATGATCACTGAGACCGGGTAGATGGCCTCGAGGAGTGCTCCGGCGCAGTACAGCGGGATCTGCGGCCCGGGGACATTCGAGACGACGAGATTCCAGGTTGGACGGAGTCGTGGGTTGCTCGTCCATGCGAAGGTGAGCTGTGCCGCCCGCGTGAACAGCGCGGGAGGGATGAAGTTGTTGGCGTCCTGCAAGAGCGAAGCGGGGAGCGCCTGATCGCGCTCCTTCATCTCGGCGAGCGACTCGTGCGTCGCCCGCAGCCGGTCGACGGGGTCGGCGATCTCGGTGTGCAGCTCCACGCCCATGAGCAGGATGCGGTTGCCGTATGTGCCCTGCTGTTCCGGGCTGCGCACGGAGACCGGGATCTGCGCGATCAGCGGCTCCTTGCCCAGCTCGCCGTGCTTGCGCAGCCAGCGCCGCACCGCCCCGGCGCACATCGAGACGACGACGTCGTTGACGGTGACGCCATGCATGTTCTTGACATCTTTGACTGCATCAAGCGGGAGCCGGCCGAAGACGATGCGCCGGTGGGCGGAGATCCTCCCGTTGAAGGACGTGTGCGGTGGAGTGGGGAGCTTGCGTCCGCTGACGATCGGGCTCCGCAGCAATGCAGCCTGCAGACGCCGTCCCGCCGCGCCCACGAGGCTCGCGCCCGGAAGGATGCTGAAGATGCCGACCTCCTCGAAATGCGGCAGTGCGGCCGGGACCGAGCGCAGCAGCCGCAGCGGGTATTGAGGGACGCCCATCAGGCCACGGGCCAGCATCTCGAGCTGCGTCGGCATGCGATGGGTGCCGTCGTCGTCAGGCGAGGCGGGGGGATCAGGGGCCGGACGCCCTTCCGGCGTCAGGTCGAGCAGTGACCCGAGGATCTCCGCGCCTGACAGTCCATCGATCACCGCGTGATGCACCTTGGTCATCAGCGCCACTCGTCCATGTTCGAGGCCGTGGATGAGGTAGATCTCCCAGAGTGGACGGGCGCGATCCAGCGGACGCGAGAAGATCCGGGCCACCTGCTCCTCGAGCTGCGCGGTCGAGCCCGGCGGCACCAGGGCGAGCTCGCGAACGTGGAAGTCGATGTCGAAGTCCGGATCGTCGACCCAGTAGGCGTGATCGATACCGAAGGGGACTTCCGCCAGCCGCCACCGAAAGATCGGGATCAGCGGCAGACGTTCCAGGATCAGGTTCTGGAGGTCAGTCAGGGTCAGCTTTCCGCCGGGCGCCGTCGAGGGGTCGAGCACGAGAACCCCGGTCACGTGACCGTAGATTCGCGGGGTCTCGAGGGCGAGGAATTGCGCGTCGAGGCTGGTGAGCTGGCGCATTGGCGTCGGCCAAGACTGGCAGAACCTGCGGAGAACGGTCAACTCGGCCCATTCGCACGTGCATGTGGGATCGTTCGGGGGTGCCTCGGGACATCGCGACCATCGAGACGCCTGAACTCGGCGACCGGAGCTACATCATCTTCTCCGGCAACGAGGCCGTGGTGGTCGACCCACAACGCGACATCGATCGCGTGCTCGCGGTGCTGTCGGACCGCGGCGCGCGGCTGAGCCACGTTGTCGAGACCCACATTCACAACGACTACGTCTCCGGCGGCCCCGAGCTCTGCAGGATCACCGGGGCGACGCTCGTCATCCCGGCGGGGGAGTCGGTCGGGTACGCGCGTCGCGCGATTGCGGACGGCGAGCGGGTGCAGCTCGGCGACCTGACGCTGGTCGCCCGCCACACCCCCGGGCACACCCCGACGCACATGACCTACGTCCTCGAGGAGGACGGCCTGCCGGTCGCCGCCTTCACGGGCGGATCGATGCTGCTCGGCTCGGTCGGGCGCACCGACCTCGTCGGCCCCTGGCTGACGGATCGCCTCAGCCACCTGCAGCATCGGTCGGCGCGCCGCCTCTCCGACGAGCTCCCCGATGATGCCGCGATCCTGCCGACGCACGGATTCGGCAGCCTCTGCTCGGCCGGGTTTCCGGTCGGCGCCTCCGACACCGCCGACGCCCGCCATCAGCGGGCCGAGAACCCGGCGCTGCTCATGGACGAGGACGGCTTCGTCGCCCGTCTCGTTGCCGGGCTGGACGCCTTTCCTCGGTACTACGCGTTCATCGCGCCGCGGAATCGCGAAGGCGCGGGTGCCCCCGACCTCGGTCTGCCGCCACTCAGCGATGCTCGCGAGCTGATCGAGCGGGCACGCGCGGGGGAGTGGGTCATCGACCTCCGCGAGCGTTGCGCGTTTGCCGCCCGGCACCTCGTCGGGACGCTTGCGTTCGAGCTCTCCGATCCGTTGGCCACATACCTGGGCTGGCTGCTGCCCTGGGGGAGCCCGCTCAGCCTGATCGGGCGGTCGACCGAAGACCTTGCCGCCGCTCGCCGCGCGCTGGTGCGCATCGGGATCGAGAAGATCGTGGCCTGCGGGCTCAGCGAGTCTGGGGAGGGCGAGGACCCGTGGGCCGGCGTCGCCACCGCGAGCCACCCGGTGGTCGGGTTCTCCGATCTGAAGCCCCACGCCGGTGCCCCAGGGGAGGTTGTCGTCGACGTGCGCCTCCTCGGCGAATGGCGTGCGGGCCACCTCGCCACGGCGATGCACGTTCCGCTGCACGAGTTGCCCGATCGCGTCGACGAGATCCCTGCGGGCAGGGTCTGGGCGCACTGCGCCGCGGGATACCGCGCGTCGGTGGCCGGGTCGCTGCTGGCTCGGGCCGGACGCGACGTGATGGTGGTGAGCGACGAATTCAGCAGCGCCGTCGCCGCCGGGCTCGACATCGTCTCAACATGCGACTGAGGTGCCCGGCATAGCCTCGTCGCGATGACGTTCGCCACTCGGGCGGCTGGGTTGCTTGCCCGGCTTCCGCCGGCGCGCACGAGGGAGGTCTCGGTCCGGCGCGATATCGAGGTCGTCATGCCCGACGGGGTGACCCTGCTGGCCGATCGGTATCGAGCGCGCGGGCACGGGGCCCAGCCCGTCGTCCTCATGCGCAGCCCCTATGGGCGCAGAGGCATCTGGTCGCTCTGCGCTCGGCTGTTTGCCGAACGTGGCTACCAGGTGCTGATCCAGAGCTGCCGCGGAACCGGCGGTTCCGGCGGCGAGTTCGACGCGTACCGGTATGAGGCGCAGGATGGCCAGGCAACGCTGGCCTGGATGGCGCGCCAGCCGTGGTTCCCCGGCAAGGTCGGCATGTTCGGTCCGAGCTACCTCGGGATCGCGCAATGGGCGATCGCCGGCGATCCTCCGGACATGCTCGGCGCCATGGCAGTGCCCATCTCCTCGGCCCGGGTGCGAGCCTTCACCTACCCGGGAGGAACGTTCCCGCTCGACAGCACGCTGACCTGGCTGGCGCTCCTGGCTCGAGAGCGTCGAGACAATCGCATGAGCCTTGGCGACCAACTCGCCGCCCGCCGGCGCCTGGCATCGGGCTTCTCGGCGCTGCCGCTCAGCGTGGCGGACGTGGCGGTGACCGGCGAACGCGTACCCTTCTATCAGGACTGGCTCGCCCGGATGGACGACGACGCATTCTGGGAGCCCGTCGAGTTCGATCGGCGGCTCGGCGCGCTGACGGTCCCGGTCACCATGGTGACCGGCTGGTACGACATGTTCCTGCCCGCCCAACTCGCCGACTACCTCGAGCTCCGAGCCGCCGGTCGCGACGTCCGTCTGACCGTCGGCCCCTGGAAGCACACCGATCCCGGCGCGGCCGGTGAGAGCCTTCGCGACGCGTTCGACTGGTTCGGCAGGCACCTCCTCAACGGCGGCGGAGGCGCCACCAGCCCGCGGGTGCGGCTCTTCGTCGGTGGCGATCGCCGGTGGCTCGAGGTCGGCGAGTGGCCGCCTCCGGCGCGGAATGTGCGCTGGCATCTGCAGCCCGGCGGTCTGCTCCACACCCGGACGCCTCAGCCTTCGGCGCCGGATCGCTATCGCTACGACCCTCGGGACCCGACGCCGTCAGTCGGCGGCACCGTGCTGGCTCCCTCCGGAGGGCGGCGCGACAACCGCGCTCTGGAGCGCCGCGGCGACGTGCTCGTCTACACGACGGCGCCACTGGTTCGGGACGTCGAGGTGGTGGGTCCGGTCGCAGCCGAACTGCATGTGCGATCGACGCTCGAGCACACGGATTTCTTCGTCAGGCTCTGCGACGTCGAGCCGTCGGGAAAGTCGCTGAACATCTGCGACGGGTTGATGCGCCTCACCCCATCACAGTGGCGGCGCGGGGACGACGGGGTGGGAACGCTCGAGGTCGCGCTCTGGCCGGCGGCCCATGTCTTTCGACGCGGTCATCGCATCAGGGTGCAGGTCTCGAGCGGCGCGCACCCCAGGTTCGCTCGCAACCTCGGCGGGGGCGAGCCGCTGCCCACGGCCGTGACCATGCACGTTGCCGACCAGGAGGTCTGGCACGACCCCGATCACCCCTCGGCGATCGTGCTCCCGATCCGCGATCCCGCCTGACTACCGAGTCGCGTTCGCGGGGACGCGCTCGCGCGGAGCGCTTTCCTCGGCGTGATCGCTCTCGTTCGGGTCCGCATCCTTGGCCTTCTCGAGCGTGGTGAGCCAGCGCGGTGGCGGTGATCCCGAGGGCATCGGCGGCGATTCAGGCCCGTGGTCACCACGCCCGGGGTCGTCGTCGACCGCGGCCTGCTGGTTGTGGTCATTGTCGAACGTGATCAGGTAGATCGACGCGATCGCGGTCATGGTGACTAGCGCGAAGAACGCGAAGGGCAGCCGGTACACCCAGCCGGCATCGTTCGGCAACCCGGGCATGAACCCCACCAGCACCGCGCTGATGATGCCGATGCACGGTGGCATCAGCCAGACCCAGACCGTGCGGCCTTCGCGATCGATCCCGAGCCGGCGCTCGAGACGTCGAAAGAGGGCCGCGAGCCGCTCTTTGCCTGAGGCCATCTCTGTTCTCCTGCCTTCAGTCTATCGTGGAATGACATGAGCGTTGCCGTGACCGGACAGATCATCGATGTGGGGGAGCTGAAGCGGCTGTCGCCTCGGTTCTGGCTGGCGCGGCAGGCGGAGCTGGCCATCTTCTGGGGGCCGGTCTTCATCGCGACAGTCGTCGTCGCGCTGCTCGTCCACGTCAGCGCGGCCGACCTCCTGCCGGTGGTCGTGGCGCTCATCGCGGGCGTCGCATGGCTCGTCGAACGGGGCCGGTATCGCGCCTGGGGCTACGCCGAGCGAGAGGACGACCTGATCGTCACCAGGGGGCTCATGTTCCGGCACGTGTCGGTCGTGCCCTACGGACGCATGCAGTTCATCGATGTCACTGCCGGGCCGATCGATCGTGCCTTCGGCCTCGCCACCGTGCAGCTCCACACCGCCGCGGCGGCGACGGACGCGCGCATCCCCGGCCTGATCCGGTCCGATGCCGATGCGCTTCGCGATCGGCTTGCGCTGGTGGGGGAGGCGAAGGCCACCGGGCTATGAGCATGCTGCCGCCTCCGGCCGCAGGGACGATGCCGCTCGAGGTCGGCGAGACCTGGCGGCGGCTGCACCCGCTCTCGCCGATCGTGCGGTTCGGCAGGGTGCTCATCGGGGTGCTCGTCATCGCGGTGCCGTCGATCGCGGAACAGCCCGCTCTGCACCGTGACGACGGGTTCCCGTTCTCGGTCGCGATCTACGTCGGCCTGCTCGTCCTCGGGGGCCTCGGCGGATTCATATCGTGGCTGGTGACCCGCTGGAGGATCGCCGGGGGCAACCTGCAGATCGAGACCGGGTTCATCCGGCGGCAGTCGCTTCGGATCCCGCTGGCGAGGATCCAGGCCGTCGACGTGATCTCGCCCCTCTCGGGCCGGCTCCTCGGCCTCGCCGAGGTCCGGGTCGTCTCCGCGGGCCGCGGGGCCGAGCACGGCAGGCTCGCCTACCTGACCGCCGCCCAGGCGCCCGTGGTTCGGGCCCGATTGCTCGCGCTTGCCCACGGCCTCGAGGTCAGCACCCCCGAACCGGCGGCGCTACCGCTGCTTCACGTTCAGAACGGCTTGCTGCTTCCCGCGCTGATGATGCGATCGCAGGTGCTGGCGCCTGTCCTCATCGCGATCGCGGCGGTGGCGGCGATCGCGGCAGCCCCGATTCTTGGAGCCGGCGCGCTCGGCAGCGCCGGCACCGTCCTGGTGGTCAGCGCGCTCGGCGTTGCCCGTGCCTTCAACGAGGACTTCGACTTCGCCATCAGCGAGGCCGGCGACGGCGTCCGGCTCGATCGCGGCCTCCTGCAGCGGCGCCACGAGACCATCCCGTACGGCCGCATCCAGGCGGTTCGCGTCGTCGAGCCATTCTTCTGGCGGGCCTTCGGCTGGGCGAGGCTCGAGGTCGACGTGGCCCGGCAGAGCGTCTCGCGCGAGGCGGACCGCGACGCGCAGCAGGTCGCCCGGACGCTCATCCCGATCGCATCGCGTGAGCAGGCGCTGTGGCTGCTCGCCCGTGTCATGCCCGACGCCCATCCGAATCCACCGCCTGACGCCGGTCCACCCTCGCGGGCGCGATTGAAAGCCCCGCTGTCATTTCACTTCCTCGCCGCCTGGTTCGGGCAGCGATACGTGTACGCGCGCACGGGGCGTGTGCAGCGTTCGACCATCATCGTGCCCCTCGTCAAGGTGCAGAGCGTTCGCTTGAAATCAGGGCCGCTGCAGCGCGCGTTTAACATCGCCACCGTCGACGTCGACACGGCAGGCCGCCGTTGGCAGGCATCGGCGCGCTGTCGCGACGAAGGCGAAGCGGTGGAGATGGTGCGTCACATCAGCGAGCGCGCCCGCCTCTCGCGACGGGTGCCACCACCACTTCCGGCCACCCCGGCGGTGGTGCCGGCTGCCGGTTAGGCGCGCTGTCGTGGCAATATCGCAGTACTCATGGCGGTGACAGCCCGGTGCGACTGCGACGGCGAGGAGACACCGATTTTCCGTCTCGCCGCGGTGATCCTCGACGGCAAGATGGCTCGCGTCTGTCCGAGTTGCGCGTCGAAGTACAAGGACCGCATCGAGATGCCGTACTCGCCGCGGGCCGACCAGGGCGCGATCCAGCCGAGCACATCGCGCGAGGTCTGGTAGCGCTGTGACATTCGCCGCACGCTTGGACGCGTGCGTCGAGGCCTCCGGTTCGCTGCTGTGTTGCGGTCTCGATCCCGACGGGCTTGCGAGCGCCGCTGAGGCCGAGCATCGCTGCCTCGAGCTCGTCGAGGCCACCATCGACCACGTCTGCGCCTTCAAGCCGAACCTCGCGTTCTTCGAGCAACTGGGCTCCGCCGGCTACGCGATCCTCGAGCGCCTGCGGACTCGGATCCCTCGCGATCGCATCCTCATCCTCGACGCCAAGCGCGGCGATATGGGCAACACCGCTGAGGCATACGCTCGCGCCCTCTTCGATGTGCTCGGCGCCGACTGCGTGACCGTCAACCCATTGCTGGGCAGCGATTCGGTCCTGCCGTTCCTGCAGCGCGAGGATCGCGGTGCGCTCCTGGTGGCGAGGAGCAGCAACCCCGGCGCCGCCGACCTGCTCGATGCGCGTCTGGAATCGGGGATGCGCGTGAGCGCGCGCATCGTCGAGCTCGGGCTCAGCTGGGACCCGGGTGGGACCGTCGGCTTCGTCGTGGGGGCCACCAAACCGGATGCTGTGGCGGCCATCCGCCGAGCCGCGCCCGACGCGCCCCTCCTGCTTCCGGGCGTCGGAGCGCAGGGCGGCGCGCTCGAGGACTCCGTCCGAGCGGGCCTTGACGGGCGCGCCCGCGGGGCCATCATCTCGGTGAGCAGGGGAATCGCCGCGGCGCCGGAGGGTGCGGCCGCAGCGGCGCGCGGCTTCCACGAGCGTATCGAGGAGGTCCGCGCGGCGGTTGCACACGTGTGACCGCTCCACTCGCGCTCATCCGCAACGACGATCAGGCCGCCCACGCGAGCCCGGGTCATCCGGAACGCCCTGACCGGGTGGTGGCGATCCTGGACGGCATCGCCGCCGACCCCGAACTCGCTGCGCTCCCGTGGCTCGATGCTCCGTCCGGACGTCGCGCGCTCCCCCGGACGGTCCACTCGGACGACGAGGTCCGCCGCGTCGAGGGCCTGGCGGTCAAGGGTGGTGGCTGGTTCGACCCGGACACCTACTGCACCGAGGATTCGTACGTCGTGGCCCTCAACGCGGCGGCCTGCGCGTCGCGAGCGGCGGAGGCGGTGATGCAGGGGGAAGCCCGGTCCGCGTTCGCCGTGATCCGCCCGCCCGGACACCACGCGACAGTGAACCTCCCGATGGGATTCTGCCTGTTCAACAACGCCGCGATCGCGGTTCGCGCCGCGCAGTCGGCGGGGGCGGCGCGTGTCGCGATCATCGACATCGACGTGCATCACGGCAACGGCACGCAGGACATCTTCTATGCCGATCCGACGGTGCTCTACAGCTCGCTGCATCAATTTCCCTGGTACCCGGGCACCGGCCATGCCTCGGATCGCGGCGATCCGGGCGCCTCGGGGACGACCGTGAACGTGCCCGTGCCACCGGGAACCGGCGGTGCGCGCTGGCTCGAGCTGTTCGACTCCGTGGTGCTCCCCGAGGTCGCGACGTTCGATCCCGATTTCGTGGTTGTCAGCGCGGGGTTCGACGCCCATCGCGACGATCCGCTCGCCGAGCTGCGCCTCGAGGACGAGACGTACTCGGCGATCGCTGATCGGGTCCGGACGCTCGCTGAGGCGCACTGCGAAGGCCGATCCCTGTGGCTTCTCGAAGGCGGCTACGACCTTCGAGCCATCGCCGCTTCGGTGGCGGGATGCCTGCGCGTGCTCGCCGCCTGACCCGAGCCGGCGGGACGGCGACGATCGCTGTGGCGATCGCGGCGGTCGGCACGCTGCTGCTCGCCGCCTGCGGCGGCTCGTCATCGAGCCCGTCGCAGACCCCGACGGTCACGCCCTCCACCCAGACAAGCCCCACACCGAGCGCGACTCCCCAGATCGTCGGCACCACTCGAACGGTCCTCAGCCCGCTCGGGCTGCGGGTGCACTCGGTGCCGGTGCTCGCCTCCACCAACGTGGTGGGCGGCTTCTCGCAGGGAAGGACCTTCACCGTGCTCGCGTACCAGAGCGGCGGTGGGGGTTGGTTCCACGTGCAGGGAAGGACACTCACAGGGTGGGTCGTTGCCGACCCGGCGCTCACGACCGCCGGGACGTTCAACACGTACGCTGAATCTGATGGGGTCACCGCCCTCTACCCGCAGACGTGGGGGTTTCAGCAGGAGTCGTTCGGAACGCTCTTCGTCCCCCAGACGGGAACTACGGCGAGCGTCGTGCTCGAGACCGCGAGCGGCCTCAAGTCCTTCGGCCCGGCGGGGTTGGGCGGATACGCGCAGACCAGTTCCAGTCCACTCGTGGTCTGCGGCTACACGGGCACCCTCAGCTACTACACGAGGCAGGTGTCGTCGACGGGACCGACTCCCGTGCCGTTGCCCGTCCCGCGGCTGCCGCTCTACGCCGAGGTGCGATTCACGATCAATGCCACGCACGCGATGCTGATGGGCTTCAACTACGAGAACGGCAGCCAGCTCGATGTGTTCTCGGCGCTGTACAACTCGGTGTCCTTCCCGTACCCGTTGTGCCAGGCGCCTGCAGCAGCGACTCCGACGCCAGCGCCTTAGAGAACGGTCGTACCGGTGCTCTGGTTGACTCCGGGGACCGAGTTGCTGTTGACGATCGTGGTGTTGGCGATGGACATTCCGGCGGCGGCCACCAGCAGGATGCCGACGTAGGCCGCGCCGAGGCCGACGCGTCGTGATGCGGCGGTCTGCGCGACATCAGCGTCCTGGTTGCTCCTGCGGAATCTGCCGATGGTGTGGAAGATGCCGAGAATGAGAAAGATCAGCCCGATGGGGTTGCCGAGGAACAGCACCACGCCCGCGACGACCAGCAGGCCGAGCACGTTCATCCACTTGGGAATCGCGTCCGCGACCTTGGCGCCGTCGAGAAAGCCGACCGGGATCAGGTTGATGAGGTTGAGAAAGCAGCCGAAGTACGCCAGCGCGAGCAGCAGGTAGCGGAAGTACCCGGGGTTGGCTGCGCCGGCCAGGAGGAAGCAGACGAGCGCGGCGACTGTGCCGAGCGCCGGTCCGGCAAGCGCGATGACGCCCGACTTGCCGGCGTCGCCCGGCGAGCGGCGGAGGCTGGTGACGGCTCCCAGCGGGCCGATGAAGATCGGCAGCCGCGCGGGCAGTCCCATCCAGCGCGCGACGATGAAATGGCCGAGCTCGTGCACCAGGATCAGCGCGACGATGCCGATGGCAAACGCCGGTCCGAAGAACAGCGTGTAGAACCAGATCGCGATGACCATGGTGATGAGCGTCGGCCCGAAAGTGCCGAACTTGACCAAAAACAGCCCGTACTTGAAGAAGGCGATGAGGCCGGCGATGATGCCGCCGGCGGCGCCCTCGCGACGCCGGCTTTGCTGCCGGGGCGCGGTCGGGCTGTGCTGCTGCGGGGACGCGGGGCGTGCGGGAGGTGCCGGCGGCAGCCACGACGCACCGTCGCCCGATGTGGTGACCGTGCTGTCCGGCAGCCACTGATAGACCGGTGGCTGGTCGCCGGGTGCTGGGAGCTGACTCATCTGCATCGATCATGGCACGCCCCGCCGAACCGGCCGGTGAATCGTTGGCGGTATGGTGTTCCGTCACATGAGTGCGGAGAGCCTCCGGGGCATACGGCTCGGGATCGTCGGCACCGGCGTGATGGCCGAGGCGATGCTCGCCGGCCTGCTCGAGCGCGACCTTGTGGAACCGAGCAATGTCATCTGCACGCACCCGCGAGCGGCGAGGCGATCGATCCTGGCTACCACTCATCACGTCAACGTCGCCGAGCAGAACGTCGAAGCAGCCAAGGACACCGATGTCGTCCTTCTCGGCGTCAAACCGCAGATGCTCGGCGGTGTCATGGGCGAGCTGCGCGGGTCGCTCCATCCCGAGCAGCTCGTCATCAGCATCATCGCGGGGGCCACGACCACGGCACTCGGCGAGGGCCTCGACCATCCTGCCGTGGTCCGGTGCATGCCCAACACCCCGGCGCAGATCGGGCGCGGCGTCACCGTCTGGTACGCGACCAGGAGTGTCGATGAGATCGGCAAGGCGCGGACCCGCGCGATGCTGAGCGCCCTCGGTCGCGAGTTCGAGGTGCACGACGAGCGTCAGGTGGCCATGGCGACCGCGGTCAGCGGGACCGGGCCGACCTACATCTTCCTGTTCATCGAGGCGCTGACCGACGCGGCCGTCCACCTCGGGTTTCCCCGCCATGTGGCCCGCGAGCTCGTCCTCGACACGATGCAGGGGAGCGCGGAGTTCGCATTGCAGAGTGGGAAGCACGTCGCTGAGCTGCGCGACATGGTGACCTCGCCCGGGGGGACCTCGGCCGAGGCGCTCTACCAGTTGGAGCGTGGCGGGCTGCGCACTGTGGTGAGCGACGCGGTCTGGGCGGCGTTCGAGCGAACCCTTCGCATCGAGGCGACCCTCGAGCAGCGCCCACCGGACATCGCGGAGACATCACGGCGCCGGACCGGCCGCCCCGCGAGGACCTGACCGGGCGGCGCAAGGCCTGCAATACTCCCATCCACGATGCCCAGATCTCATCTCATCGGCATGTTGCTCGGGGTGGAGGAGGACTGGCCGGCGGCCTTCGAAGCACTGCTGGGGCGCGCCGACCTCACTATTCGCGAGGGCGGTGAGACGCATCAGTTCAGCACCGAGCGCGTCACCATCGAGCCCTTCGACCTGCGCATGAAGCCGCGCCATTCGCTGGTGATCGACCGCCTGGGCTGGTGGTACCCGATGCCTCGAGAGTGGTTGAAGAAGGTCGTGCTCATGGACCACGTCCATCTCCTCAACAACCCGTTCACGTTCCAGGCGATGGAGAAGCACGCCGCTTACTGCGCCATGATCCGGCTCGGACTCAAGGTTCCGGAGACGTGGATGCTGCCCAACAAGACGCCTCCGGACAACCCCCGTTTCGCGGGGACCGCGCAGCGATACCTGCGCTACTTCGACCTGGAGGCGGTGGCTCGCGCTGTCGGGATGCCGTTGTACATGAAGCCGTTCGACGGCGGTGCGTGGGTCGGCGTGAGCCGCGTCGAGAACACGGAGACGCTCTACCGCGCCTACGACGAGTCGGAGCTGCGGCTCATGCACCTCCAGGCATCGGTGGATGGCTACGACGCGTTCGCCCGCAGTCTCGGCATCGGCGCCGAGTCGATCGTCCTCAATTTCCATCCTGAGAGGCCGATGCACGAGCGGTACTCGGTGGATCACAACTTCCTCACGCCGCGCGCGGGCAATGAGGTGCTCACCATCCTGCGCACCGTGAACGCGTTCTTCCGATGGGAGCTCAACAGCTGCGAGACGCTGGTCCGGGGTGACGACGTCTATCCCATCGACTACGCGAACGCGACACCGGATCTGGCGCTGACGAGCCTCCACTATTACTTCCCGTGGGCGATTCGCAGCCTCTTGAAATGGGTGGTGTTCTGTTGCGTCACCGGCCGCTTGCAGACCGCGGACCTCGACACCGAGCACTATTTCGCCATCGCCGACCGCGCCGACCTGAGCTACGAGGAGAAGCTCGACGGGTATCGCAAGCTCGCCGACAAGCAGCTCGACGTCGACCGCTACCGCGAGTTCTGCGAGCGGCACCTGGCGCACATCGACGAGCTGTCGGTTGCCTGGGTGGAGAGCCCGGATTTCGACCGCATCATCGTGGAAACGGTCCGGAACACCTTCCCGCCGCACGAGCACGAGCAGTTCATCGCGCACTTCCGCGGCCTCCTGGGCGCATGGGCCCATGATCAGCGCGCCGCTGCGGCGTAGAGTGGATCGCCCATGACACACATCGAGTTCGTGTCCAGCCCCAGGCCGACCGTCGGAGTGGAGATGGAGCTGGAACTCATCAACCGCGACACACGCGAGCTGGTGAGCGGCGCTCACGAGATCCTCGGGGAGATGAACGCGGCGCACGGCGACGCGGGTCACCCCAAGGCCAAGAAGGAGCTGCTCCAGTCGACGGTCGAGATCATCACCGGCATCTGTGAGACGGCGGCCGAAGTCAAGGCGGATCTCGCGGCCACGATGGCCGAGCTCCGCGGGCACACGGAGTCGCGCAACCTGGAGTTGATCTGCTCGGGCACGCATCCCTTCAGCGACCCGGCGCGGCAGGAGATCAGCCCCGACCCCCGCTACCTGCGCCTTGTTCACGACATGCAGTGGCCGGCGAAGCAGATGCAGATCTTCGGTATCCACGTGCACGTCGGCGTCCGCAGCGGTGAGAAGGCGATCGCGATGGTCAATGCGCTCTCCGCCTACATCCCGCATTTCCTCGCGCTGTCGGCATCCAGCCCGTACTGGATGGGCCACGACACCGGGATGGCGTCCTGGCGCTCCAAGGTTTTCGAGGGGCTGCCCACCGCCGGGCCACCCTGGCTGTTGAGCGGCTGGCCGCAGTTCGAACAGCTGATGGACACGCTCATCTCGTCGCACACCATCAAGACGATCCGCGAGGTGTGGTGGGACATCCGCCCCCATCCGAGCTTCGGCACCGTCGAGATTCGCGTCTGCGACGGCATCCCCACCCTGCGCGAGATTGGTGTCGTCGCCGCGCTGAGCCAGTGCCTGGTGCACCAGTTCGACGTGATGATCGATCGCGGCTACACACTGCCGACGCCGCGCGCGTGGCTGGTTCGCGAGAACAAATGGCGGGCTGCCCGGCACGGGCTCGACGCCTCGATCATCGTCGACGAGGGCGGCACGACCGTGCCGCTACGCCAGGCGATCCGGGAGCTCGTCGAGGACCTGACGCCGATCGCGACACGGCTCAACTGCACCACCGAGCTGCGCGGCACCCTCGACATCATGGATCGGGGGTCGAGCTACATCCGCCAGCGCGAGGTCGTCGAGGCCGGTGGATCGCTCCCCGACGTCGTCGACAGCCTCATCGCGGAGTTGCAGGCCGACATGCCCGCGCCTCGCGCAGCGGTGCTCGAGGCGTTGGGGAAGCCGGTCGCCGCCGTCGACTGACCCGCGTGGTCAGTACGCGTAGAGCTGCAGCTCGGTCGCGAACCGATCCGCGATCTCGATGCACCCATCCAGATCCGGGTGCCTGACGATGATCATCCCGTCGGAGACGAGGGTTATCAGCCAGTCTCGCCGCGGCGCTCCGATAGAGAGGAGGTCGATCGCGCACACCCATTCGCCGTAGTCCGACAGGAGGCGCGACAGCCCCTCGATGTGTTTGATGCGTCCCTGTCCCTGCGCGCGCTTGAAGATGGACGCGGCGTTGTAGCGACGCTCGATCGGCCCCGACAGGCGGCCGTGGATGAGCGCCTCGGCCCACTGCTGAAACAGGTCGAGGTCGTTCGCGAAGTTCATCACGTCGACGGTGCGGGCGCCCGGCGGCCGCGCGCCGATCTCTCCGAAGACAACCTCGCCGTCGTCGCGTCGGAACCATTCCATGTGGGCGAACCCATCTCGAAATCCAAGCGCACGCAGGACGTCCCGGCCCATGGCGCGACCGCCGGCGAGCTCCGGTCGGTCGATATCGCGCACCACCATGGTCACCGGGCTGATCCACTCCAGCTGACGCGCGATGAGCGGACGCGGCCGGTACCAGCAGACGTTTTCGAAGAGCACCTCACCGCCGGCGCAGATGGTGTCGTACGTGTACTCGGACGCCTCGACGAATTCCTCGACGCTCACCTCGTCGACCCACACCAGCTTGGGGAGCACGCTTTCCAGCGCAACCTCGCTGTCGACTCGGTATGTGTTCGCCGAGCCTGCGCCGGCGATCGGTTTCACGATGATCGGATAGCCGATGCGCTCTGCAGCCTCGCGGACGCCGACACCGCTGGTGCATTTGTAGTGGTGTGGCGTGCGGATTCCCGCCGCGTCGAGCACCTGCTTCATCCGCTCCTTGTCGCGGAAGGGAATGGTCTGCTCGACCGTCATCCCCTGGATGCCGAGCGCCTCGCGGATGCGCGCCGCGAGCACCATCGTCGGTTCCCACAGCGACGCGACGTGATCAATGTGGATGCCCGCTGCACGCTGTACCACCTCGTGGACGATCGCGTCCTCGTTGGCGAACGACGGCATCTGCCAATAAGCGGCCAGGTGGTCACGGGCCATGTCGGGAAGCGCAGAGATGGATTGATCGCCCGCGCCGATCACCTGCGCTCCGGCTCGCGCGAGGCCGCGGGTGAAGAACGGCATCTCGGCGGGATAGCCGGGGGAGATCATCAGCACGGTTGCGGTCATGCCTTCTCTCCGAGCTCGACCCGGGCGACCTCGATCACGCGGCGCAACCCGGCTTCGACGACGGACGTCTCCGGGTGCCGCAGGATCACGTGCCCCTCGCCCTCGTAGGTCCCCGACGACGGCTGGCCCTCACGCGGCAACTCGGCTTCGACGACCAGGTCACCCAGCTCGCGTTGCAGGGTATCGAGGCCGTGGATCCCCACCACCGAGCCGCTGCCCTGGCCACGAAGGTACGCCGCGCCGACTGCATAGCGGCGCTCCGGCGGCGCGAAGTCGCCGAAGATCTCGAGGTATGCCCATGCCGCGTACATGTCGACGTCGTGCGCATACGAGAGCAGTGAGGTGAACTGGGCTCCCGGCGGCCGCGCTGCCACCTCACTGATGGCGATCTCTCCGTTGACACGCCGGAACCACTCCAAATGGGTGAGCCCGGTCCTCAGCCCGAGCGCACGCAGCCCGCGAACGGCCTCAGTGCGTATCGGGTCGAACTCGGCGCCCGAGATGTCGCGGGGCAGGAGCACTGCCCACTGGATCCAGGGGTTCTCCAGGACCTCGAGTGGTGTCGGAAGGTACCGGGAGATCGAGTGCCAGACCAGCTCGCCGTCGATGAGCACGCTGTCGAAGCTGTGCTCGGCGCCGACCACCATCTGCTCGAGGAGCACGGGACTGTGCTCGCCGGGTGGATCGGCGTTGAGCCACGCCTCGAGCTGCGCGTCGCCGTCGAGCCGAAATGTCGATCGAGCGCCGGCTCCGGCGGGTGGTTTGGCGACCAGCGGGTAGCCGAGGACGGCGGCAGCGGAGCGCGCCTCGACGGGAGTGCGGGCGAGGCGATGCCCCGCGCAGGGCACGCCGTTGGCCTCGAAGACGGTCTTCATGCGCGCCTTGTCACGAAAGTTCCGTGCCACGTCGGCTCCCATCCCCGGGATGCCGAGCGCGTCGCGGACCTCGCCGAGCGGGACCTGCAGCTGCTCGAGCATGCCGAGGAGGCGGTCGACTCCGCCGAGGTGGCGCGCCATCACGCGCGTCGCATCGGCGATCTGCTGCGCGTCGGTGCCGTCCTGGACGCGGTAATGCCCCGAGAGCGCCGAGCGGAGGTCGTCGCTGAGGCGGTCCTCCGGATCCTGGCTGATCAACCCGAGCCGGACGTCCGGCAGCGACGCGGCCGCGGCGATGAAGCGCGCGGTCGCCGGGAGCAGGAAGGGAGCGACGAAGACGGCGTTTGCCATTGGGCTCCCGCCAGTCTAGACAGGCAGCAGCGGACGGGTCGGGACCCAGCGGGTAGGATCTGCGCGTGAACGTCATCTTCGTCGAGCCCGCTTTCCCGGCAAATCAGCGCGAGTTCGTCCGCGGCCTGGCGGAGGCCGGCGCGAATGTCATCGGCATCGGTGAGCGTCCAGGCGACTGGCTCGATGGCGACCTCCGCGGCTGGATGCTCCATTACCAGCAGATCCCGAACGTCACCGATGTCGGTGCTCTCATCGAGGCGGTTCGCTTCGTCCAGGGCAAGATCTGGGTCGATGGGCTCGAATCGACCATCGAGTCGCACACCATGGCGGCCGCGTACGCTCGCGAGGCGTGCGGCATTCCTGGAACATCGGTGCGGACCGCGTACCTGTGCCGGGACAAGCCGGCGATGAAGGAGGCCTTGCGCGAGGCCGGGATCCGGACCGCGCAATCCACCGGCGCATCCACCTCCGCGGAGGTGCGCGAGTTTGTCGCCACCGTCGGCTATCCGATCATCCTCAAACCGCGCGCGGCTGCGGGGGCATCCGGCACGCAGCGGGTCGACTCCGATGCCGAGCTGGATCGCGCCCTGGCCGGCCTTGGGGCGTCGGGAGCAACCGACATCGCGGTGGAGGAGTTCGTCGAGGGCCACGAGGGCTTCTACGACACCATCAGCGTCGACGGGCACCCGGCCTACGACTTCATCTCCCACTACTACCCGAACGTCCTCGAGGCGATGCGAGAGCGGTGGATCAGTCCGCAGTTCATCTCGACCAACCGGATCGACTCGGCGGACGACTACGCGGAGGTGCTCGAGCTGGGCCTGCGCGCCATCGAGGCGCTCGGCATCGGCACGTCGGCGACGCACATGGAATGGTTCTTCGGTCCCAAGGGTTTGCGTTTCAGCGAGATCGGCTGCCGCCCGCCGGGCGTGCGCGCCTGGGATCTCTACGCGGCCGGGAACGACATCGACATCTACCGGGAATGGGCGAACGCGATCGTCCATCATCGCGTGGACCGGCCGCTCTCCCGACGTCGTTCCGCCGGGATCGTCGCGCTGCGTCCGGACCGCGACGGCACGATCAGCCACTACGACGGTGTCGACGAGGTCCAGCGACAGTTCGGCGAGTGGATCCTCGACTCGCATCTGCCGCCGCACGGCACCCCGACCCAGCCCGTGGAAGCCGGCTACATGGCCAATGCGTGGATCCGCATGGCCCATCCCGACTACGACACCCTGCACCACATGCTCAACGTGGTGGGGGAGACGGTCCACGTGCGCGCCTCGTGAGGCAGGTGACCCTGCTGGGGCCACTCGACGGGATCGACCTCGCGGGGGAGGTCGAGGCGTTCGGGGTATACGGGCCGGTTGCACTGGTCACCGCCGGGTGGGAAGAGGGCGAGCGCAACGACGCGGAGGTGGACCGGCGTCTGGGGGGAGGGTCGCGCAACCTCAATCTCTACGGTCGCCGCCTCGACGTGCTCGAGAGCGACCCTGCGTATGCCGACGCCGAGCGGCTGTTGCGGACCCAGCTCGATGAGCTGCGCGATGTCTACCTGGTTCGACTGCGACCTGCGCTTGACGGCGTCGAGGTGATCCGCCGGCGCTTTGCGGAGGCGCACCGGCGTCCGGGTGCCGAGCTTGACGCGGCCATCGACGCGGTTCGCGCGCTCGACGACTCGCACACGTCGGCGATCCGGGCTGCGTACGAAGGTTTCTATGCACAGCACCCGCCGCACGATCGCGCGAGCATCGCCCGGCATCGCGAGGAGGTCGCGGCGATCGTGTCGGGCTGCGTGGCGATCGCCATCGCGGGTGGGCATGTCGGCGTGCTCAACGATTGCCTGCATCTCTGCAATGTGGCCGCGCTGATCGAGGAGCGCCCGCTGGTCGCCTGGTCGTCCGGATGCATGGCGGTGGCGGAGCGGATCGTGGTCGTCGACGACGACGATCCGGCAGGCCGGCCGGACGAGATCTATGACATCGGCCTCGGCGTCGCCCGCGGGATGGTGGCGCTCCCGGCCGCTGCCGCGCGCCTGCACGCGCACGACCCGGACCGCCTCGCCATCCTGGCGCAGCGCTGCGCCCCGAGCGTCTGCGTGCTGCTCGATGCCGGCGATCGCCTCGAGCTCCGCGCGGGACGGCCCACCGGCCTCGGCTCGGTGGGCGTGATCGCCGCGGACGGGCGGGTCCTTCGAGGAGCGCAGGCCGCCTGACCGTGAGTCCCGGTCCGGCCCGCAGCCCGCGGGCACTCACCCGCCTGCGCAGCGAGGGCAGCACCCCCGAGGCGATCGACCAGTTGCTGCGGGAGCACACCATCCCGCTCGTCGAGGGTCCGACGTGCACCTTCCTCTGGCGCGGCGAGGCCGACTGGGTCGGCGTCGAGCACCGGATGCTCGGAGTGCCGATTCCACTGCCGCTCCGGCGTCTCAAAGGCACCGACCTCTGGTACGCGAGTGTCGAGCTCCCTCGGGGCGCGCGTATCCAGTACCGCCTCCTGGTACGTCGCGGCGCGCACACCGAGAGCATGAATGACCCGCTCAACCATCGGGTCGTCGGCGACGCCCTCGGCTCGCAGTCCGTGCTCGAGGCGGAGGGCTACGTCACCCCCGACTGGACCCAGCGGGATGCGGCGGCGGTCCAGGGGGAGATGATCGAGTTCCGGCTCCCCAGTCGCGCACTGCGACGCGACGCGCACGTGACCCTGTACATCCCGGCACGCATGCGGCGGGACCGCCGCATGCCGCTGCTGGTCGTGCATGACGGCGGCGACTTCCTCCACTTCTCGTCGATGGGGACGGTGCTCGACAATCTCATGCACCGCCGCCTCATGGCCGATTGCGTGGTCGCATTCACACATCCGGGCGATCGCCTCCGTGAGTACGCGGGGAGCGCGGCCCACAGCCGGTTTCTGACCACCGAGCTGGTGCCGAGGGTCGAGGGATCGCTCCATCTTCGCGGCGATGCTCGGGGCAGGGCATTGATGGGAGCGAGCTTCGGCGGTATCGCGGCGCTGGCGGCGGCGGTCCGCGCGCCGCGCTTCTATGGAGGCCTGCTCCTCGCGTCGCCGTCGCTGCGGTTCTCCGAGGCGACGGCACCGGGCACGTTCGGTGAGGTGTTCGAGCCGGTCGTTCGGTTCGTCAACTCGGTGCGCGCCAGCCCGAAGAAGGTGGCGGACCGCGTGTTCCTGACATTCGGCGCGTTCGAGCCGCTGGCGATCCCGGACCGAGCGATGGTCCCGGTGCTCGAGCGGATGTGTGACGAGCTCCGAGTCGTCGAAGCGCTCGACGGCCACAACTGGATCAACTGGCGCGACCGTCTGCTCGAGGGCCTCGGCTGGCTCTTCCCGGGTGAAGCCCGGCTCATCTATCCGGGATGACACGCCGCTCCATGCCGATGCGTAAGACTGTGCGGCCATGAAGAGGCGAGAGCGCTGGTATTCGAACCGCGTCGAGAGCGATGTGACGGTTGCCCGCTGGGGGCATTTCGGACAGCCGGTGATCGTGTTTCCGACCGCGGGTGGTGATGCCGAGGAGATCGAGCGCATGTGGCTCGTTGACGCGGTGGGGGAGTACCTCGAGGCCGGACGGGCGAAGCTCTACTCCTGCGACAGCGTGTCGGGCCGGGCGATGCTCCGCGAGGACGGCGATCCGCGCTACCGAGCAGCCATGCTCCGTGGCTTCATCGAATTCGTCCGCCACGAGCTGATCCCGATGATCCAGATGGACTGCGAGAGTCCCGACATCACGGTGATCACCGCCGGAGCCTCGATCGGTGCCTTCAACGCCGTGTCGTTGCTCTGCCACTACCCGGACGTGGTGTCCACTGCGGTGGGCATGAGCGGCACGTACGACATCTCGCGCTTCGTGGGAGAGGACGCGGGCGACGACCTGTACTTCGCGACGCCCTCGTACTTCCTGTCGGACCTGAACGGCGAGCATCTCGCCCGGTTGCAGACGCGCAAGGCCATCCTCGCCTCCGGCGAGGGACGCTGGGAGAATATCGGTGAGACCTGGCGCCTCGCGCACGTGCTCGGCAGCAAGGGGATCCCCAACCGCGTCGACCCGTGGGGTCCCGAGTACGAGCACGACTGGACGACGTGGCGTCAGATGCTGCCGAGGTATCTCGCCGAGCTCGTGTGATCCTGATCGCGAGGGCGCCGAGGCCCTCCGCGACGTGAGCGACTAGCGCAGGCTAGGCAGGCGCCGGAGCGCCCTCATCGCCGGCCTCGACCTCGACCGCGCCCTCGACCTCGACCGCGCCCTCCTCGTCGTCGTACTCGTCGCTGCGGCCGCGCGCCATCAGCAGGAGTGTGGTGATGAGGAAGAACGCGGCCATCGAGAGGAAGGGAACCGAGATGAAACCGAAGACGTTGAGGACCGAAACGTTGCACGGCACCAGGCTCCCGCACACAGTCGGTTCGCCCGGGATGCGCTCCAGCTGGTAGTGGTAGATCGCGAGCCCCGCGCCGACCAGCGACAGGCCGATGAAGTATCGCTTGGCGACCTGCAGGTCGCCACGGAATGCGGCGATGCCGAGCAGCAGCGACAGCGGGTACATGCAGATGCGCTGAAACCAGCAGAAGTCGCAGGGGTTGTCGTGCTCCGCGTACTGGAGGAACAGGCTGCCGAAGGTTGCGAGCACAGCCACGATCCACGCCATCTGCAGCGCGAACGGTGTGATGGCTTCGCGCAGGCGTCCCCAGCGTTCACGTGCCGATGGCGATGTGCGCGAAATGGCGAAACCGACGACCGCGAGCAGAACGAGTGCGTCCGCGACCAGGGCCAGCACCGCGTATCCGGTGTTGATGACGTCCGAGGACGTGACGACAGCCATCGGTCCGGTCGAGCCCGGTCAGCCCGACTTGGGCTGGATCGTCTTCAGTCCCTGCTCGATGCTCTGAATCATGGAGGAGGAGCAGACGCTCGGCGGCGCGTCGCCGGTGGCCATGCACGTTGCGGCGGTGAGGATGTTCGCGTTCCCCACGATCGCCTTCGTCACCGGGTCACTCGCATTGCTGAGCTTGGCGGCGATCTGACTCCACGAGAGGCCGGCGAGCATGGCGGGGTCATAGCTGGTGCTGTACAGGGTGAACATCCCGCCGATGTCGACGAACGGGAACTGGCCGGACTCGGTCGTGTACGGCGTCGTGTCGTACTTCGTGAAGATGTTCGAGATCTTCGTGCTCATCGACATGAGCGCCACCTGGTTCCGGTCCTCGACCTCGTTCGGGCTGAAGTCGATGTATGGGCTCGAGTACGAGGACTTGTAGAAGGTGAAGGTATCCGTATTCGGATCGATGTCAGTGGAGGACGACTGGATCTCGGAGAGGTTCTTGAAGGTGCCGAATCGCGACAGCCACATCACCATCGTCCAGCGTTCGGCAGCGCAGTATGGGCAGTACTCGGCCCCGACGTAGACGACGAGTGGCTTGCCATTCGAATCCACGAGTTTCGCGGAGGCTGGGAGGCGGACCATCTCGCCGTTCTGGCTGCCCGAGCCGACCGCGTTGACGACCGAAGCGCTCGGATTCTCGACCGCGGTCAGGATCGCCTGAGGCACCGCTTTCGCGACCGTGGGATTGCCCCCGCCGGCGGAGTTGATCAGCACGATCACGACGAGCACGATCGCCACCACGGCGACGCTCGAGATGGTCACCACGGTCGGCGACTGCCACGGTGGACGGCGCTCGAGGGAGACCGACCTGACGGCCTGGTTCCGGCGTTGCTTCTTGGAGACAGGCCTGGCGGAGGATTTGCCAGCGGGCACGGGACGCTTGCCCGCAGGCTTGCGGTTGGTCGACTGATCCACGGCATCAGGGTAGCGGACCAACCTTTCGAGGGGGTGTCCAGGCGGCCGCGGCTGATCATCTGCCGGTTCAGTCCCGCCCATGAAGATACGGTGACGATCGCTGTCGCATCGACATCCGTGTCTATCCTCAGCGCAATGGTGGGTCTCCCTTCGGAGGTGGCGTGAGGTCCCGGATCACCGCCACCGCGACGATGCTCGTGGTCCTGGCGGCTGTGCCGTCGGGACTCCTACGACCCGCGGATGGCCGGGCGGCGGCCACGCGGCAGGGGATCGACGTCAGCGCCTATCAGGGTTCCTCGATCGCATGGCATTCGGTGGCCGCTTCCGGGGTCTCCTTCGCCTACATCCGCGCCGCTGACGGCGCGGGGTCACCGGACGGGCAGTTCGGCAACAACTGGCGCGGCGCCTCCGCGGCGGGGGTCACCCCGGGCGCCTATCTGTTCTTCGAGCCCAACCAGAGCCCGGTGGCCCAGGCCGACCTGCTGATCTCGCAGCTGCGTGCGGTCGGGTTCACTCACGGCGACCTGGTGCCGACCATCGATGTCGAGACCACCGACGGCGAGCCTCAGGCGGTTGTGGTCGCCAATCTCCGGACGGTCGTCAACACCGTCAGCGCAGCCATCGGCTCGCTGCCGGCGATCTACTGCTCGCCGTCGTGGTGGAACGGCAACATCAACTCGGCGGCGTTCACGCTCGACCCGCTCTGGGTGGCGAACTGGTTCGTGAGCCAGCCGTCGGTGCCGGAGAACAACTGGGGCGGGACCGGCTGGCAGGTCTGGCAGTACAGCGACGCCGGGGTAGTTCCCGGGATCTCGGGCCATGTCGACCTGGACCAGGGCGGCGTTCGCTCGCTCCCTTATTACGGGTTCCCTGATCCACTCGCACTCCCGCAGGCCGCCAACGTGGCCGGCGCCCCGCAGACCGTCTCCGACCAGCCGGGCGATATCGACGTTCTCTGGCGGGGGACCGACAACAATCTCTGGGGCCTCGGGTTCCGAAACGGGACGTGGGGGACGACCTCCATCGACATCAGTGCGTCCGGCGGCACCGCCGCGACCATGGTGTCCGACCCATCGGTCGTTTCCTTTGGCCCTGGTCATATTGACGCGTTCTGGGAAGGGGAGGACCGGAACCTCTGGTACGCGGCGTTCAGCGGGGGATGGTTCGGCGGCGGGTCGTGGTCGGCCCCGGTTTCGCTCGGGCTCGGGCCGCTCGGCTCCGAACCCGGCGCTGTCTCGCCGGCCCCCGGGCTCATCGACGTGTTCTGGAAAGGCACTGACAGTGCCCTCTGGGTGGACCGCTACAACAGCGGCTGGAGCGGGGCCACGCCGCTCGACACCGGAACAGTCGGTGGCAACCCGGTCGTCGCCAGCGCCGGCCAGGGGTCTGACACCGTCTTCTGGCGCGATCAATCCGGCGACCTCTGGGAGGACACCGGCGCCTCCTGGGGCTGGTCGGGCGCGCAGCCGCTGACGTCGACGGCGTTGCCGTCGAATCCCTCGGTCAGCGCAGCGGGCTCGAGCATCGACGTGTTCTGGAACAGCGGCGGTGAGCTGTGGCACGGGGCGCTGAGCTCCGGGTCCTGGAGCGGCGCCACGGCGCTCGGCACCGAGACGGTCGCGGGTGATCCGTCTGTTGTCGACCTCGCGCCCGGGTCGGTGATCGTCGACTCGCGCGAGACCTCCGGGCTCATGGCATCGTCACTGTTCACAGCTTCGAGCGGCCTCGTCGGTCCCGAGGGGCTCGGGGCGACGGCATCGTCCGACCCGTCGTCGGTGGTGTTCGCCGGCGGTGGCGCCATCGACGTGGTCTGGCGGTCGAGCTCCGACACGCTCTGGGTCGCGCCGGCCTGTCCGGGCTGCGCGGCCCCGGCGATCCCCGTCTTCAACCCAGCGGGATAGCCCAAGCGGTTCCGGCGGCGCGTGCTCCCTGGCTTGGCATGGCGATCAGATCCTTCAAGACACGGGGGAGGCCCGCCGACTCAGTCTCGCCCGGCGGCCAATAAAGCTCCTGATAATGCATATTCTCACGATATGGAACCTTGGTCCGGGATACGGTGCCGGGCTTGCCCCTCTCCCCTCGATCATTCGTTTCCGAGGGCCGCCGGGGCCCCAATGGCGCGCTCATTCGGCCGTGAGATGGTTCAAATAGGAGCCTGATCGCATGACGGACATCGAATCCGAGCTGGCATTGATCCTGGAACTGGCGCTGGCGCAGCGACCGGATCCCCAGGGCTGGTCGCTCATCGCCGACACGGATTGGCTCGTGCGCTCCTACTTCGGCTCCGGGTATGCGCGACGCCTGGATGCGCATCCGCGAATCCTCGACCGGGACGCCGTCGCGATCAGCGATAGGGTTAGGAGCGATGGACGTTGACACGCGAATCATCAGGGCCGGAGGGCCGGGTCTCGGCTCCTTCCTCGCCCTGGCGGTCGCCTCCTGGCGGAGTGCCCTCGGGCGGAACCTCGCAGGGGTCTATCTGCACGGATCGCTGGCGACCGGGACGTTCAACGCGCGGACAAGTGACATCGACGTCGTCGTGGCCACGCGAACGCTCACCGACGGGCCGGCCAATGAGCGGATCCAGGAGGTGCACCGGGCGATGCACGGCTGGGGCGACGACCGGTGGGCAGATCGCCTCGAGGCGACCTTCGTCCCTATCAAGGCGCTGGCCGCGCCGGGGGTACTCCGGCTTGCGGTCCTGGAACTCCATCCCGACGAGGGCTTCAAGGTGCAGCCCCTCGGCCCCGACCTGCTGATCCAGAAGCGGATCCTTCGTGAGCACGGCATCACGCTCTATGGGCCCCGCATCTCGAAGGTGGTGGCACCGGTGACCAGCGGCGAACTGCGCGAGGCCACGATCGGCAACCTGCGCGAATGGTGGCTGCCGCAGCTGGAGTTTCCAGGGCAGCTCCTCAAGCGCGTCTACCAGGCGTACGCCGTGCTCACCATGAGCCGCGCGCTCTGTCTGCTTGCCACCGGTGAGGTCGTGACCAAGCCCGAGGCCGCCGCATGGGCGACGCGCGGTCCGTACCTCGAGGCCTGGCATCCGCTGATCCAGTCGGCCATCGCCTACCCGGGCGGTGCGCAGCCGGATCAGCGTGCGGCCACCCTCGACTTCATCCGGTTCACCCTCGAGGAGGCTGGAATCAGTCACGAAGCGCCAAGCTCCTGATAATACGGAGCATGGCAGCTCGCCTTCGCTCGACCCGCCGGCCGACGGCGCCTCGCGAACGCCGCGGGCCCGTGTGGGCCGGCCACGTTCCCGGTCCCACCGACTCGATGCCGGACCAGGTGGAGCAGTTCCTCGACTGGCTGCGCGTGCAGCGAAACCGGCCCGCGACCACAGTCCGTGCCTACCGGCAGGACCTCGCCAAGTTCGTCGCGTTCCTGCGAACGCGCCCGCTCACCGATGACCTGCTCTCCGGCGTCGACCGGCCGACGCTCCGCCGCTATCAGATCGAGCTCGCCGACGTCCTGCCCAACCCACGCTCTCGCGCCAGGGCGCTCGTCGCGCTCAGGCGCTTCCTGGCGTACGCCTACGACGAGGGCTGGATCGGCGCGGAGCTGAGCCGCCAGGTAACGGTGCCGCGGTACGTGGTGGGCGATCCGCACCCGGTGCCGACCGACCACGTGCCGAGGTTGCTCGCCGCGCTGCCGAAGGAAACCCTCCGCGATCGACGCGACCGTGCGCTCATCCACCTGCTGCTGAGCACCGGCTGCCGCATCGCCGAGGCGTGTGGCCTCGACCGTGGCGACGTCCGGCCCGAGGGCTTCCGCGTTCTGGGCAAAGGTGGCAAATACAGAACTGTGTATTGCACTGACGATGCCTTTGCCGCAGTCGAGGACTACCTCAGGATGCGCGGGCCGGATCCCTCCCCTGCTCTGTTCATCAGCGTGGCGCGCGCCGACGTGCCCCGTGGACGGGCACTCCCCCACAATCGGCTCACCACCGACGGCGCCCGGCGGGCGCTGACCGCGCTGCGCCGCCGCATGGGCGTGGACCCGGAGATGTTCGAGCTCTTCAGCGATCGTCGCACCCCGCACGCCGCACGGCACACGGCGGCGACGACCCTGCTGGAGGCGACCGACGGCGACGTCCGCCTCGTCCAGGAGGTCCTCGGGCACGCCACGCTCGAGACGCTCAAGGTCTACACGGAGATCACCGATCGCCGCAAGCGCGAGGCCTACCGCCGTCTCGGCGACTACCTCGACGAGGTGGCTGCCCGGGCGTAACCGGTCCCCTGCGCTACGAGTCGAACGGACGCCACGTATTGCCGAGGACCCGCACGGCGCCGGTGCCGTTCTCCCGGCAGCAGGCGAGCAGCTCGGCGCCGATCGGCGGATACATCTCCAGCTCCGCGAGCGCCTCGAGCGGTTGCCACCTGGCGTCGCGGAGCGACTTGTCGTCGACACCCACTGCGAGCGTCCCTTCGCGAATCGCACCCGAGTAGACGGCGTTGACGATGTGGCGGCCCCCGGGTTTCGGGTCGATGGCCTCGCAGACCAGCAGCAGCCGGCCGATCTCGACGATGTAGCCGGTTTCCTCGACCAGCTCCCGCGCCGCGGCGACGACCATGGTCTCGCCGGCGTCGACCCCGCCCCCTGGGACGAGCCAGTACGAGCGACCGCCCTTCTCGTGCCGGACGAGGAGCACCTGCCCGTCGCGCCAGATCAGGACGCCGGCGCGGATGCGGATGGCACGCTCGCTCACCCGGGGATTATCGGGCCAGCGCACGCGCGGCGCCATCGGGAGCGCTTCGTCCTTGACTCGAACATCTGTTCTCTGGTAGTCTGGGCACATGGAACATCCGTTCGGTGCAGGAAGATGATCCAGGACAGCCTCGGGCCCAAACGCTTCTCGCGTCGGTCAGACCGTCTCAGCCGCCCGGCGCGGCTCGCCCTCGTGGTGGCCACTGCGGGCGCCGGGCTCGTCGTCGTCGGCGGTGTCGCCTATGCGGGATCTCCGAACACCAACACACGGGTAGTCGTCCAGGCCGGTGACACGCTCTGGGGAATCGCGGCTGCGCACTACCCCGGCTCGAACATCGAAGAGTCGATCTCAGAAATCGAAACGACGAACCACCTGAACGATGCGTCGATCAAGCCGGGCGAGACCCTGACCCTGCCGGCACCCTGACCGGCCTCGGCACCACCGGTTCGTCGGTGGTCCGGCCGTCGCCAACGTCGTCGAGCCATCGCGGCAAACCTGATGGGCGTGGGCGCGGCGCATCAAGCCTCGGGCTCGACCCGCCGCCACCGCCGCCACCGCCGTCATCCTCCCGACCGTCAGAGCCGCTGTTGAGCAGGTTCATGAAGACCACCCAGAACGCGGCGAAGAGCGCAATCTTGCTGACCAGCGCGATGCTCGCTCCCGCGATCTGCTGATCAGTCATGGCGTCGACGCCGATGAGCTGCGGTCCGTCGCCATACCCCGGGTAGAGGATGTGTCCCGCGAGGGCCACGAGCAGGCCGCCAAGGGTCTGCGGGATGGTGGCAAGCACGATGTACCCGAGCTTGCCGAAGCCGGTGAGTGCTCGAGCCGGCGGTGAGCAGGGGGTCACGATCGGCCACCAGAAGAGCAGCGAGACGAGCAGCAGCGTCGCCTGCATCAGGTCGTACAGCCACTGGTTGGCGAGCGCCGCGTCGTACGCGGGCGTGATGTGCCAGATGATGAATCCGGCGTTCACCGCGATGATCGCCGCGATGGGATGAACGGCCACGCGAAGCGGGAGCGGAACCGATTTGGGACTGATGCCCGCGTTTGTGGGGAGCGCCAGCAGGAGCAGCGGGGGCACCGGCCCCATGAGGATGAGGACCTGGATCAGGTGGGCGGCAAGCAGGTAGTGCTCTGCCAGCGTGGCCAGCGGCGTGATCCAGATTGCCACCAGCAGCGCCAGCGCGGTGCCCAGTGCGATGCGTCGCCCGGGGGTCGTGCGTTCCTCGGATCGCCGGGCCACCCCTAGCCATGTGGCAGCGGTCAGGACGATGAGCCCGAGGAGCAGCGGATCGACGTTCAAGGCGGTTGCCGGCGGGCGAGCCATGACGCTCAACGCTATCGCACCTCACGCAGTGCCGTCGCGACGCGGTACAAATGGGGCGACGCCATGCGCCCCATGATCACGCGACTGCGGACACGCGCCTACCAGTTCTCCCTTCGGACTGGGAAGGCTCCGGGCGATGTGCTCGGTGATTTCGCGCAGCGCCCGATGCCGGGCATTGCGGTCGCCGAGCGCGGGCCCAACTACCTGGTGCTCCGCCCGCAACAGCGGCGCCGGTACGGAGGCGATGTCGCCGTGCTGCTCGGGCTGGCAATCGTGCTTGCCGTACTCATCCTCACCGCGGTGACTCCGGTGCTGATCGTCCTGCTGCCACTCGCCCTCCTTCCCGGTGTGCCGCTGCTGCTCGACAACCGGCCCGACCTGGCCATCAGTGCTGTCGCCGACGATCTCGGCGGCACACGCGTGACCGTGCACGGCCAAGCGAGTTCTGAGCTCGCCGCGGCCCTCGACGCGTACCTCGGCTCCCTCCCCCGCCTATCCCTGGAGAACATCGGGGGCGGCCCGCAGGGTTAGACGTAGCCGGTCGCCGCCGGGCTCCCTACTTGAGGAGTCGGATGACGGCGACGACGACGCCCTCGAGATGGAGTTCCCGAGCGTAGATCGGTTCCATCGTGCTGTTCTCCGGCTGGAGGCGGATACGTCCGGCCTCGCGGAAAAAGCGCTTGACAGTGACCTCGCTCTCGCCGGTTTCCTCGTTCTCGATTCGGGCGACGACGATGGTGCCGTTTGCCGGAGCGTCACGGCGCGGGCTGACCACGACGATGTCGCCGTCGCGGATGCCGGCGTCGATCATGCTCTCGCCGTGGACGGTCAGCGCGTACGAGTCATCGCCTCCGGCGATCTCGGTGCCGACGTTGAGGTGTTCCTCGACGTTCTCGACCGCAAGTACCGGCGTGCCTGCCGCGACGCGGCCGATCAGCGGGAGGTGGACGATATTGCTGGGACCGCGCGACGCAGCGCTGTCGACGATCTCGACGGTCCGCGACTTTGCCGGGTCACGGGTGATGTAGCCGCGAGTCTCGAGCGTGTTCAGGTGGTTCTGGACGGTTGAGGACGAGCTGAGCCCGACCGCTCGACCGATCTCGCGGACCGTTGGTGGGTACGAGTGATCGCGGCTGTGCTCTCGAAGGAAATCGAGGATTTGACGCTGCCGCGGGTTCAGGGATTCAGGCATTGCTTTGAAACATCCTCCAGCCAGCTTGGGCGACCGGAATGTAGCACGGAGGAGGGAAAAATGCAAACGGATGTTCTGGCCTAGGCGCCCCCATTCGCATGCTGGTTGCCGGCCTGAGCGGAAGCCACCTGGTCGAGGACCTGGGCGAGCATCTGATCGAAGCTGGTGAGATCGGGGCGGAACCACGTGATCCGGGTATCGCGCCGGAACCACGTACGCTGCGCTCGGGCGTAGCGCAGGGTGCGTCGCATCGTCGCCTGCATGGCCGCCTCGAGATCGAGGTGCCCCTCGATGAGATCGAGCGCCTCGCTGTAACCGATGCCGCAGGAGCCGACCGTCTCGCGGTCGAGCCCGCGTCCGAGCAGCCAGCGGACCTCGTCCTGGATCCCGCCGCTGTCGAACATGCCGGCGATGCGGTGCTCGATCCAGCGCGCGTGCACCGGGCGGCAACGTCGAGCCCGATCATCACCACCGGGCGCCGCGCAGCCCGCCGGCGCGCGCTGATGATCGAGCCACCCTTGGCGTCGAGGATCTCGAGGGCGCGGATCACACGACGCGGGTTGCGCTGGTCGATCCCGACCGCCCCTGCCGGGTCACGCTCGCGCAGTTCGGCGGCAAGCACCGCGAGACCCTCGGGTGTGGCCGCCTGCTCGGAGCGGTCGGCCCGCCGGACGGGGTCCGGCGGCACCTGGGCGAGGTCGAAGCCGTCGACCAGGGCCGTGACGTAGAGGCCTGTTCCGCCGGCGACGACGGCGCGGGTCCCGGCGCGGTCGAGCCGTTCGAGGACGCGTCGCGCAGCGGCGAGCCAGTCGGCGACGGTGAATGTCTCTCCCGGGTCGCAGAGATCGAGCAGATGGCAGCGCACTCCCTGCAGTTCCAACGGGCGAGGTGCGCAGGTGCCGACCCGGAGGCCGCGGCGGACCTGGCGGGAGTCGGCGTTGAGCATCTCGGCCGGGGCGATCGCTCTCGCCACCGCGACCGCGAGCGCCGTCTTGCCGGAGCAGGTCGGCCCGACGACGACGACCATGGGGCGGGTCATCTCGGCGGCCGCCGGAACGCCCGGCGCAGCATGGCGTCGTCGAGGATGAGGACCGACGGCCGGCCGTGCGGGCAGGTCGTTCCCCCGGGAGTGGCGACCAGCTGATCGAGCAGCCGCTGCTGCGCCACCACGTCGAGCCGGTCACCGAAACGAACCGCCCCGTGGCACGCGACCAGCGCGGCAAGCCGGTGGCGTCGCTCGTCGGCGCCGGCGTCGCGCTCGTCGAGGCGCTCGATCAACTCCGCGACCATGGCCTCCGGATCGGCTCGCGCGGCGCTCATGGGCACGGCGGTGCAGCGCACCGCGCCCGGTCCGAATGGCTCGATGGAGAATCCGCACCGCAAGAAAAAGTCATGTTCGTCGACAACTCGCGCGGCCCGGTCGGGGCCGCACTCGACAACCACCGGCATGAGCAGCAGCTGCGAGCCGGACGCCTCCGCGACGTCCTGGCGCAATCGTGCGACCAGCTCGGTGTAGAGCACTTTCTCGTGGGCCGCATGGGGATCCACAAGGACAACCGTGTCGCCGGCCGTGGCGACGAGGAATCCGCTCCCGGCCTGGCCGAGCGCGTCGAGCGCTGGGAGCATCGGCGGCACTCCTTGCGCCGGCCCTTCGTCACCGGCGGACGCGGTGCTCCAGGCGGTCCCGAACGAGCGGCTTGCCGAGTACGGCGCAGCACGGCCGACGATGGTCGCGCTGCCGTCGCGGACTTCGAGCGTGCCGCTCGCGAACGCGGCCGGGACAGACCCGTCGGCACCGAGTGCGGGTGCGCTGCGCAGCGCGGCCCAGCACGCGCGCTGGAGCACGCTGAACACCGCACGCTCGTCGCTGAACCGCACCTCGCGTTTGGCAGGGTGCACATTGACGTCAAGGCCCTCGCCGGGCACGTCGACGGTCACCACGCGATACGGGTGACGTCCGCCGGGGATCAGCCCCCGATACGCCTCCTCGACGGCGGCGAGCAGTGCGCGGTTGTGCACA
>ODAK010000413.1_pt1 | contig 49246 bp, 45 predicted proteins | sample 1539591 | NCBI WGS metagenome assembly ODAK01 (sample SAMEA3539303, study PRJEB22396) | soil metagenome | biome: tundra; feature: field; material: soil | place: USA | collected 2010-05 | depth 0.15 m
CAGCAAGCTGACGGAGTATTCTTTCAATGCAAATAAATTCTATAAGCTACGGCATTCTTTGAAGGATATTCCTTCGAAGGCTCTATTATCAGCGCATCTTCTTTTTGCCTCCATCCTATTTTTTCATTGCTTCCGACCATTTCAATTTTTTCTATTATTCCATTACCGGTTTTGGAACCCATAGATAAGATAACAGTATTTGCCTTGGGTAAGCCTAAAGTTATGGCATAAACGATTTCTCCCTTTTTGGTGAAACGAATATCTTTTGCGTTAAATGGAACTTTCTGATCAGCGAACTGCCCGCTTGCGGATTCGGTAGGCCCTTCGCCATATAACTTCCAGGGACGTGTACCATAAATAGCCTCTCCGTTTATGCCTAGCCATTTCCCGGTTCCAAGTAATGTTTGTGTTTCTTCATCAGTAATAGTACCATCAGATCGTGGCCCGATATTTAAGAGCAAGTTTCCGTTTTTACTTACAATGTCAATAAGATTGGTGATCACATATTGTGCATTTTTGAAGGTATTGTCTGTTGTGTAACCCCAGGATTTATTGCCGATAGCATCATCTGTTTGCCAGGGCATTTCCCGGATGCTTGAGAGTTTTCCCCTCTCCAGGTCCAGCACGGCGGTACCTTCCGGGAATGCAAGGTTCTTGTAATTCAAAACCAAACCTTTATTCCATTCGATTCCTTTATTATAATAATAGGCCGCAAATGATTTCCGGTATGGATCCATTGCAGGTTGACCAATCCACCAATCGAACCAAAACAATTGTGGTTGATATTTATCAGCTAATTCGGTACATCGTAATAGCCAATCGTTCATGAATTCCGGTGAGGGAGTTTCATTTTCTTCCCGTGCAGGTCCATAAAAGTCATTGTTTTCATTATCCAGGATATCTGATTCAAATTTTCTTCCGCCGTTCATAAAAAACCAGTGTTCAATACGGTGAGATGATAAGCCAAAGATCAATCCCTGCTTTCTAATTTCACCAGCTAGTTCTCCGATTATATCACGATGAGGGCCCATATCAAAAGCATTCCATTTTGACAGAGCCGTTTTATACATAGCAAATCCGTCGTGATGTTCTGCAACAGGTACCACGTATCTGGCTCCGGCTTTCTTAAATAAATCAACCCAGGCAACAGGATCAAATTTTTCTGCTTTAAACATTGGAATAAAATCTTTATACCCGAATTTACTTTGAGGGCCATAGGTTTCAACATGGTGCTTAAATTCTTTTGATCCTTGCAGGTACATTTCACGCGGGTACCACTCACTACCAAAAGCAGGAACTGAGTATACGCCCCAATGAATGAATATCCCAAACTTTGCATCTCTGAACCAATCGGGCGTCTGGTAATTTCTTAAAGATTCCCATGTTGCCTGGTACCTCTCCTGTGCCTGAACAAGATGTACTCCGGCAAATGCAAACCAGGTTGCTAAGAAGATATTTTTTAGTTTCATTGCATTTCTTTTTTAACCTTTCTAATAATCCATTTGAAAATAAATATTGAGATTAGAACCGGGATCCGAGAAAGGTATCCTCTGGGTTATAAATTACAATAACCAATAATCCGTTTGTTAACAGGGTTGCAATCGTCAATTAATCAACCCGTAAAAAATTACGGTTCCTGAAATTAATAAAATATGGTGTTATTCCTGAAAAATATCATTTCGGAAAGAAAATTCCACACTTTCAGTCCTTAAATATGATTTTATTCGAAATGACCCTTCAAATTTCAGGCAGATAATTAGGATGATATCATTTCTTTTCTACCTTTACACTGTTGAAATAGTATTTTTTAATTAGCTTAATTTACATGCAGGAAAGCAAAGAAATATCCGCCCTTTTCCATCTATTAGATGACCCTGATGAAGAGGTATTCGATTCAGTAAGTGAGCGAATTGTCTCTTTAGGCAGGTCGATTATTCCTAATCTTGAAAATTTGTGGGAAAGCACTCCGGATGAAAATGTGCAGGAGCGGATTGAAATGCTGATTCACAAACTTCATTTAAGGGACCTTATTGAGGATTTTAATGCCTGGAAAAACGGTCCGTGCGAACTTCTGCAGGGAGCTTTGCTTGCGGCAAAGTATACCTACCCTGAAATGAATGATGTTTCCACCTTGCAGGAAATAGAAAAAATAAGAAGAAATATATGGCTTGAATTAAATAGTTACCTGACTCCGCTGGAACAGGTGAATGTGACCACCGGGATTTTATACAGCTATTACAAGCTCAAAGGAAATGAAGTGGCATACGATTGCCGGGAAGATTTTCAAATAAATAAAGTAATTGAACAGAAGAAGGGAAATTCTATAACTAACGGAATACTGTACCTCATTATCTGCGAGCTTCTGGACGTGCCGGTAAAAGCAATCAATATTCCGAGGCAATTTATTTTAGGATATTTTGATTCGAATTATAATTTCCCGAATCCGGAAAGGCAGAAAAGTGAAAAAATCAATTTTTATATCGACCCGATAAATGGACAGATATATAGTCATAAGGATGTAGAAAATTATTTTAAAAGAATTTCTGTTCCGCCTACGGCTTCCTATTTCCGTCAATTAGGCAATAAGCGTATTGTTCAACATCTTTTGGAAGAATACAGCAAATGTTTCACAGATGATGCTAACCGGTATAAGAAAAATGACCTCATCTTGCTAGCTAAGTTGCTGGACGAATAAAATTTCTGCCATTAATGATTTATCAATCTCCTTTAGGCTCCATACAAATAAAGATTGTATCCAGTTGCGTTTCCGAATTAAAGTTTATTGATCGTGATGAATCCGAATTACAAAAGGATTCAAATGAATTATCTTCCGTAGATAAAATTGTTTTTCAAGAATGCATTCAACAATTAGAAGAATATTTTTCCGGTAAAAGGAAAATATTTGACCTTCCGTTGTATCAGGAAGGGACTGAATTCCAGCAAAAGGTTTGGAAGGAATTGATACAAATTCCTTACGGAAATACAATCACTTACCATCAATTGGCTCAGCGTATCGGCAATGCGAAATCAATAAGAGCCGCTGCTTCTGCAAATGGCCGGAACAAACTTTGGATTGTGGTTCCCTGCCACCGTGTTATCGGGGCAGATGGAAGTCTCACCGGTTATGCAGGAGGTCTTAAAATGAAAAAATGGTTACTCAACCATGAAAACGTTTATGCAAACGGCGTTTCACTTTTATTTTAAATATATTGCAACTCTTTTAATTTTTTGTAAGGTGTAAGAATAAATGAATAGGATTTTGTCCTTCCAAATGAAAGAGCAAAATCAGCCGGTTTTTTTGACCTTTAAAATGAAATTTTATGCGCATCACGATTTTATCTTCCAAAACCTTGATGGCATCAATGGTTTGGATCAGTGTTCTGTTATTACCTGCCTGTAATCATAAAAATAACCACTCAGTTTCTGTTCCAGCATCCGTTTCGCAGGATAATGATGCACTTTTTAAGAAATACAACCTTGCTAATATTAAAATGCCTGCAGGTTTTTCAATAAATGTTTATGCAGAAATTAACGGTGCCAGAAGCCTTTGCGTTTCACCATCGGGAACTGTATTTGTTGGAACAAGAGATGGAGGAAAAGTTTATGCAATAAAAGACGAAAACCACGACGGAAAAGCAGATTCCGTTTATGTAGTTGCTAGAGGATTAAATGTACCTAACGGTGTGGCATTCAAAGACGGAAATCTTTACATTGGCACCATATCCACAATTTACAGGCTCGATAATATTGAATCCCGCCTTGATAATCCGCCTGCACCTGTTGTTGTTTACGATAAATATCCCACTGATGAACATCACGGTCCAAAGTTCATAGCATTTGGACCGGATGGGAAATTGTATATACCGGTAGGCGCTCCATGCAACATTTGCGAACCACCCCCACCCTATGCATCCATGACCCGGATAAATCCGGATGGCACCGGCTTTGAAATTTTTGCAACAGGTATCAGAAACTCTGTGGGTTTTGCCTGGAACCCATTAAGTAAGGAGCTTTGGTTTACCGATAACGGCCGCGACATGCTTGGCGATGATATCCCTAATGATGAATTGAATAATGCGCCCAGACCAGGAATGAATTTCGGGTATCCCTATTGCCATGAAGGAGATATTTTAGATCCTGAATTCGGTAAAGGAAAAAATTGCAGTGACTATACACCTCCGGTAAAAAAACTGGGAGCACATGTTGCCTCACTCGGCATGCGATTTTATACGGGAAATAGTTTTCCTGCAGATTATAAGAATGCCATTTTTATTGCAGAACATGGAAGCTGGAACAGGACCGTTCCTATAGGTTACCGTGTAGTAGTAGCTAAAATGGATAGCAGCGGAAACCTTAGTGATCCAATCCCATTTGCAGAAGGCTGGTTGCAAAATACAGCCAGCGTAAATGGCCGACCGGTGGATGTGCAGGTTTTGGACGATGGTTCTATGCTGGTTAGCGATGATTATAAAGGAGCGATCTACCGGATTTCTTATAAATAGAATACAAACCAATCAGTAAACTACAGGAAATATATGCACCAGCAAATCTATTCTATTGACCAGCATCATGAAGAGCATTTACAGAGTTCCGATATTTTGAGAGATATCGTTATTGGAATGAGTGACGGGCTTACCGTTCCATTTGCGCTCGCTGCAGGTCTCAGCGGAGCAGTATCCACCACAGGGATTATAGTGATAGCAGGTATTGCAGAAATTGCTGCAGGGGGAATAGCTATGGGACTGGGAGGTTACCTTGCAGGAAAAACCGAACAGGATCATTATGACAGTGAACTCAGAAGAGAATATGCGGAAGTAGAAAGGATTCCGGAAATGGAGAAGAAGGAGGTTAAGGATTTTTTCAAGGGAATTGGCCTTAGTGAAGAACTTCAAACCAGAGCTACTGATGAAATAGCCAAAGATAAAAAACAATGGGTTGATTTTATGATGAAGTTCGAGTTGGGTCTTGATGAACCCAACCCAAAAAGGGCAAGAAACAGTGCACTTAATATTGGATTATCCTATATCGTCGGGGGAATTATTCCGCTGAGTCCATATATCTTTCTCAATGACTCAAAGGAAGCGCTGAAATTTTCTGTTGTGGCTACTTTAATTTGCCTTTTTGTTTTTGGATATTTTAAAAGCAAAATCACAGGCGTGCCAGTAATCTCCGGTGCCTTAAAAGTCATGCTCATCGGTGCACTTGCGGCGGGAGCAGCTTATTCAGTGGCAATGTTATTCAAATGATGGTCATTGTATTTGAAATCCCATTATTTATAGCATTTTCAGGAATTGAATTCTGCCAATTGCACTCATTAACTATCAAAAACTTTCTTGAAATTTGCATTATGAATGAAACGATGAAGGAACACTGGGATCACATCTACCAAACAAGGGATACAGGCAAGGTTAGCTGGAAGCAGGAAATGCCAAAGACTTCGTTGGATTTTATTCATTCTTTTGGCTTATCGAACAAGTTTGGTAAAACCGCTTTTATCATACGGAAAGCAAAAAAGATCCTGAGACCGGTAAATACAATCCTAAATCACTTTCTCGTACTAATATTGAGTTTCCTCTACTTTAGCCTTAAATTATTATAATATTGCCCGAAATGATTATCCGCAACTTTGTGGAAAGAATTTAATTTTTTTTAATATACTCATAATCAATAATTAAGGATAATAATAGGCCGATTAATTAATTGATCAAAATAAATATGGCATGATTATGGCAAGCACGTTGTTGAGTTAAAATTTCACATTGAAATGATTAGCTAAAATTATTCAGTTTAACTATTTAAAAAAACCACAAAAATTATTTTTATGAGTACTTCCAATTTTCCAGAAGCGAACACTGAAACAGGTGCACGAAGGAAAAATTTCAAAAATCTTATTATTGGAATTTTAGCTGTTGCGCTTGTTGGTACCGGCGCAGGATGGCTGGTTTCAAAAAACAACTCAGGCGAAACCATCTCTAAAGACCAGGTTCAAATTGCTTCTGCAATCGATCAAAAGAGCGAGATTCAGAAAAGCTTTGATGCCTCGCTGGCACGGCTTGATTCTATGTCAACTGTGAATACAGCACTACAAGGAAAGCTTACTGAAACCAATAAAGAAATTACCAGGGAAAAGTCACAAATTCGCAGCATACTAAATAAGAAAAATGCAACGGTTGCTGAATTGGCAAAGGCAAAAGAACTTATCGCAAGTTTAAATGATAGAATTTCCGGAATGGAGCAGCAGATTGCTCAGTTAACCCAGGATAATCAGGCTTTAACGCAGGATAAGCAAGTGCTTACACAGCAGAAAGAGCAATTAACACAGAACCTGACAGCTACAACAGCTACCAAAGACAGCCTTGCCCAAAAAGTGGATGTAGCTTCTACCTTAAATGCATCCAATATTACAATTACTCCAATTGACGTAAGAAAAAGCGGCAAAGAAAAAGTTTCTACTAAAGCAAAGCGTGTTGATAAGCTTGTAATTTCTTTTGATGTCAATAACCGCATTACACAGACAGGTGAAACTGACGTTTTCGTTTGCGTTATCGGCCCTGATGGCAATCCGATTACGACACAAGCGCTAAACTCAGGCACTTTTACGACTCGTAAAGATGGATCTAAACCATTTACAACTAAGGTTCCGGTAAATTTTGAAACCGATAAGAACCAAAATGTAAAATTTTCATTTGCCCCCGGCAAATTTGTACAAGGCGATTATAAAATTGAAATTTATCAAAATGGATTTTTGATCGGCGAAGGTACCCGCACTTTGAAAAAAGGCGGCTTGTTCGGCTAAACGAATTGCCAATATCACTTATCTGAAAATCTTAAAATCCGATCAGGCAACCTTTTATGAGGTTGCCTTTTTTATTTACCAAATTCTTTGTGAATCCAGAATGCTTCATACCTAAGCTTGTTGGAGATTTCATTCAATGATTATTTGCATGCATGAATAATTATATTTAAACCTATCTTAGCGCAACCAAATTTTTGCCTAAACCTAATGAAGGTTTTAATTAAAAGAGCAAATATAATTTCAAAGGCCTCTCCTTTTCACGGAAAATCCCTGGATATTTTGATGGAAAATGGGATTATTTCAGCAATTGGAAATAACCTAAAAACAAAGGCAGATAAGACCATTAATATTAATGGTCTGCATGTTTCCTCCGGGTGGATGGATTGCTTCGCAAACTTTTGTGACCCCGGGCAGGAATATAAGGAAACCCTGGAAACGGGCTCAAAGGCTGCAGCCGCCGGTGGTTTCACCAAAGTAATGTTGATTCCAAATACGCAGCCGGTAGTTTATAACAAAAGCCAGGTAGAATATCTCATTCAAAAAAGCAAAGACTTACCGGTACAAATTTTACCTATCGGTTCTATTACCAAGAATGCGGAGGGCAAAGAATTAAGTGAAATGTATGATATGCATAAAACCGGAGCGATTTCCTTTTCTGATGGCATTAATCCCGTGCAATCGTCCGGTATTTTACAAAAAGCCCTTGAATACGTTTTGGTAATGGACGGTACCATTATTCAATTGCCTGATGACAGGAGTATCGGTTCTTCCGGACTTATGAATGAAGGAATCGTGTCAACAAGATTGGGCTTACCAGGGAAACCTTCCATATCTGAAGAATTGATGATAGCCAGGGATATTGAATTAGCCAGGTACACGGGATCCAAAATCCATTTCACAGGAGTTTCAACTGCGAAATCTCTGGCATTAATAGCAGCAGCAAAAAGAGAAAAATTAAAAGTTTCCTGTTCAGTTACTCCTTATCATTTGTTTTTTTGCGAAGATGACCTCAAGGAATATGATACAAATCTGAAAGTGAATCCTCCTTTAAGAACCAAAAAAGACAGAGATGCCTTGCGCAAAGGAGTTAAGAATGGAATTGTAGATTTTATTGCCTCACATCATCAGCCGCAGGATTGGGATCATAAAGTCTGCGAATTTGAATATGCAAAAAATGGAATGGAGACTTTGGAAAGTGTTTTTGGTGCAGTATGCGCCTGTGGCATATCCGCAGAAGATTTTGTGAGAATGCAGACAGAAAACGTACGTAACATTTTTGGATTGCCAATTTCTTCTATTGAAAAAGGAAGCAAAGCTGACATAACCCTTTTCATACCCGGCGAAGAATACGTCTTTGAAGAACAAAATATTCTTTCGAAATGCAAAAACAATGCATTCATTGGAAAAAAACTAATAGGCAGGGTTATTGGGATTATTAACGAAGACAAACTATTTTTGAAATAAACTAAAACCAAAATTATGGAAAAGAAAATTACATCAACCACGACCAAAGGGTCTATTATCGCATTAATTCTTATGGTTGTAGCGTTAGTTATTTACTTCTTAAATGTCGATTCAAACGGACCGGTAAAATGGGTGCAACTAATCATTTTCGTTGCAGGTGTTATATGGGCGGTCATGTCACATGGTAAGGAAATAAAATACCATTCCACTTTTGGAAATTATTTTGGCTATGGCTTTAAAGTTTGCGCGGTTGCAACGGTTATCTTAATTATTTACACTGTTATATTCATCCTGATTTTCCCCGATGTCAAGGAAACAGCATTGGAACAGGCAAGGAAAAATATGGTGGAAAAGAATATATCCACAGATCAAATTGAACAGGGTATGGAATTTACAAAAAAGTTTTTCATGGTTTTTGCTATTGTTGGACTACTCATTATAAACCTGATATCCGGAGCCATCGCCGCCCTGGTTGGAGCTGCTGTTACCAAGAAAGTACCAAATCAATTTCCTCAGGGAGATAATCAATCATAGCAATAATGGACCTTTCCGTAGTAATCCCTCTTATAGATGAAGCTGAATCTTTGCCGGAACTTGAAGCATGGATCAGGCGGGTGATGCAGGAAAACCATTACACTTATGAAATCATTTTTATTGATGACGGAAGTACTGATGAATCGTGGAATATTATTCAGCAGTTGAGGCACAGTAACCCATGCATAAAAGGCATAAAGTTTCAGCGCAATTATGGAAAAAGCGCCGCGCTAAATGAAGGTTTCAAATTAGCCTCAGGAGATGTTATTATTACTATGGATGCTGACTTACAGGACAGCCCGGACGAAATTCCTGAATTAAGAAGAATGTTGCTGGAAGAAAATTATGATATTGTGAGTGGTTGGAAGAAAAAAAGATATGATAATACATTTACAAAAAATATTCCTTCCAAAATCTATAATGCGGCGGCAAGGAAAGCAAGCGGAATTTATCTGCATGACTTTAATTGCGGATTGAAGGCATACAAAAATAAAGTCGTCAAATGCATTGAAGTTTATGGCGAAATGCATCGCTATATTCCTTTGCTGGCCAAGTGGTCTGGTTTCAAAAAATTCGGAGAAAAAGTAATTGAGCATCGTCCGCGCAAATATGGTGTCACCAAATTTGGCTGGGACCGTTTTATAAATGGATTTCTTGACCTGGCATCCATAATGTTTGTCGGTAAATTCAGAAAAAACCCTATGCATTTTTTTGGATTATGGGGGACTTTATCTTTCCTGTTTGGTTTGATTATTTCTATTTACCTGACGATAACAAAATTCTTTTTCGACCATACCGGTATGACACAAAGACCATTATTCTTTTTTGCAATTTTTGCAATGATTATTGGAACACAGCTTTTCCTGGCAGGATTTTTAGGAGAACTTGTTTCAAGAAATGGCGCGGACAGAAATAATTACCTGATTGAAGATAGAATAGATTCATAATTTTTATCTTTTTGGTGACATACATATAGGTTAATTTTGGGCTGGTTCTATATAAAATTTCCCCCATATTTTGCCTGGAAAAAATCCTCTTAAAGTTATTATTATCGGTCCGGCGTATCCGCTGCGGGGAGGCCTTGCCTCTTATGACGAAAGGCTGGCAAAAGAATTTATCAGCGAGGGTTTTGACACAACTATTTATACTTTTTCATATCAATATCCATCGTTCTTATTTCCGGGTACTTCTCAGCATTCAGCAGAAACCGCGCCTGAAAATTTACTGATTAAAGTAAAAATTAATTCGGTTAATCCATTAAACTGGCTAAAAGTGGGCAATGAGTTGAAAAACCTAAAACCTGAAATAATTGTCGTAAGGTACTGGCTTCCATTTATGGGGCCTTGTCTTGGCACTATATTAAGAAAGGTTAAAAAAAATCATCACACCAAAATTATTTGTATTGCAGACAATATATTTCCCCACGAAAAACGCCCAGGGGATAAAGCTTTTACAAAATATTTTTTGAAGCCGGTAGATGGATTTATAACTATGAGCGAAAAAGTTCTGGACGATCTGCATCAATTCGCAAAAGGCAAACCGGCTCAATATGTACCACATCCATTATATGATAATTTCGGAGGAAAGTTACGTAAGGATGAGGCAAGAAAAAAGCTTGGCATCAACAATTCGGACAGGGTAATCTTATTTTTTGGTTTCATAAGAAGATATAAAGGACTTGATATCTTATTGGAAGCAATGAAATTACTGAAGCAACATACTGATACCGGGAACATAAAACTCTTAATAGCCGGAGAGTTTTACCAAGACCAAAAAGAATACAGCGAATTATTGAATGATCCGGCAATAAAGGACAACCTGATCATTCATACCCATTTTATTCAGGATAGTATGGTAAAATATTATTTATGTGCTGCAGATTGCGTAATACAACCATACCGAAATGCCACCCAAAGTGGCGTAACGCCGCTCTCCTATCATTTTGAAAAGCCAATGATTGTAACAAATGTTGGCGGCTTGCCATCCATGGTACCCGATAAGAAAGTCGGACTCGTTGCAGAACCCAATGCGGAAAGCATTGCCGGAAAGATCAGGGAATTTTTTGAAACGGGAGAAGAATTTTTTTTATCGCATCTTCGTGAAGAAAAAAAGAAATATAGCTGGAGTATTATGGTGAAAGCGATAACAGGATTATTAACCGGCCAGTGAAGATTTTTAATCAAGTATTAATATTTTTAATAGCAGACAAAACAGAATGATTTACCGGAGCAAAGCACCATTACGAATTGGCCTCGCTGGCGGAGGAACAGATGTAAGTCCTTATAGTGATCAGTTTGGCGGAGCAATCCTAAATGCAACTATCTCACTTTTTGCATATGCTAATATTGAACCTTTGAAAGAAGATGTCATCATAGTTGAGGCCCTCGACAGGCATGAAGTGGAAAGATTTAAATGGATGAAATCGCTACCTATAAATGGAACGCTTGATTTGCTTAAGGGCGTTTATAATCGCATTCAAAAAGATTTTGGTATGCCTAAAAAGGGTTTCAGGCTCTCAACTTTTGTGGATGCTCCTGCGGGCTCCGGGTTGGGAACCTCATCTACCCTGGTCGTAGCTGTTTTGGGTGCCTTTGTAGAGATGCTGAAACTTCCGCTGGGTGATTATGATATTGCTCATCTCGCCTACCAAATCGAAAGGGAAGATTTGAAACTTGCAGGCGGAAAGCAGGATCAGTATGCAGCTATGTTTGGTGGAGTCAACTTCATGGAATTTTATGAAGGCGATAAGGTAATTGTAAATCCTTTGCGGGTAAAGTCGCAATACCTTCATGAACTTGAAAATAACCTTGTTTTGTATTTTACCTCCAAAAGTCGCGAAAGCGCCGATATTATTAAGGAACAGGTTAAGAATGTAAATAATAAAAATAAAAAAAGCATTGGTGCAATGCATCAATTGAAGGAGCAAGCCAGGATGATGAAAGAAGCCTTGCTGAAAGGTAGGTTAAACGAATTTGGAGAAATACTCGACTTCGGCTTTCAACAAAAGCGGAAAATGGCGCATAATATCAGTAACAGCCAAATTGAAGAAATCTACGATGCAGCAAAACATGCCGGGGCTACCGGTGGTAAAATAAGCGGGGCTGGTGGTGGTGGGTTTATGATATTTTATTGTCCCGGCAATACACACCATGCTGTTATAAATGAATTGAATAAATTTGGAGGTGAAGTAAAGAATTATACATTTACCAAATACGGATTAACCACCTGGTCTGTTTAAAAAGAATTTCATGGAAAAGATTAAGAATATTATACAGTCCTCAATAGACGTAAAATCTAAAATTCTTTCAGAAGGAAAACTCCTGTTGATCGTACAGGATTGTGTAAAAATTATCGTAAATGCTTTTGAGAAAGGTAATAAAGTTCTGTTTTGCGGAAACGGAGGCAGCGCTGCAGATGCTCAACATCTCGCAGCAGAATTCAGCGGACGTTTTTACACTGACAGGGATGCTCTTCCCGCAGAAGCATTGCATTGCAATACTTCGTATTTAACTGCAGTAGCAAATGATTATAGTTATGATGTAATCTATTCCAGGCTTATTAAAGGAATAGGAAATCCGGGTGATGTTTTGGTAGGTTTAAGTACCTCAGGCAACAGCAAAAATATTATTAATGCCTTTGAAGCAGCGAAAGAAAAGAATATGATCAACATTGCATTCACGGGCGCCTCGGGAGGTGAACTAAAAAAACTTGCTGATCAATTAATAAATGTCCCTTCAGATGATACTCCGAGAATCCAGGAAAGTCATATAATGCTTGGCCATATCATTTGCCAGCTTGTTGAAGAGATTTATTTTGCTGATACCAATGATTAAGCAAGCTATTATTTTGGCAGGCGGACTTGGAACGAGGCTTCGTTCAGTTGTTTCTGAATTGCCCAAGTGTATGGCCCCCATAGCAGGAAAACCTTTCCTGCATTATGTATTAGCTCATCTCACCAAAGAAGGTATCTCTGATTATGTTTTTTCTGTCGGTTATAAAAGCGAAAACATCCTGGATTATCTTAATGATACTTATGGAAAAAATACTGACTTAAGAGTTCAATTCTCTTCGGAGAATGAACCACTGGGAACCGGCGGAGCTATCCAATTAGCTCTTGAAAAAGTTACTGAAGAAAATGTGCTGATTTGCAATGGTGATACCTTATTCAAAGTCAATGTTGAGCAACTAAACCATTTTCATTCTCAGCATAAAGCTGATTGCTCCTTATGCCTGAAGCCAATGAAACATTTTGACCGGTATGGAGCTGTTGTTACAGATCAAAACAACCGTATTACCTCATTTGAAGAAAAGCGTTTTAACGAAACCGGATTGATAAATGGAGGCTTCTATTTATTGAACGCTGGAAATTTCAGGAAAGAAACATTCCCTATTAAGTTTTCCTTCGAAAAAGATTACCTGGAAAAGAATGTAGAGAAAAGGAAATTATATGGTTTAGTGCAGGATGAATACTTTATTGACATTGGCATTCCCGAAGATTATTCAAGGGCCCAAAGCGAGTTATTAAATTATTAAAAAATTTATAGAGGATTGAAAAATTCTAATTTCAGAAATATTGATAAAACGTGGACTTTGTTTCTTGATCGGGATGGAGTGATCAATGTTGAGAAACATGAAGATTATATTCATACATGGGAAGAGTTTGTTTTTTATCCCGGCGTAAAGGAAGCGCTTAAGATCTTTACCCAAAAATTTGGGAGGATATTTATCATAACGAACCAGCGGGGCGTTGCCAAGGGCCTAACGAAACTTGAGGATCTGGAAATAATTCATAAAAATATGATTAAAGAATTTGCGAAAGTCGGAGGGAAAATAGATAAGATTTATTATTCTATTGATTTCAATGATGAAAGTGAGTCTAGAAAACCTAATCCCGGTATGGGTTTGCAGGCAAAAAAGGATTTCCCTGAAATTGATTTTTCAAAAAGCATCATGATCGGAAATACATTGAGCGACATGAAATTTGGACGAAACCTAAAAGTCGCAGCAAATATTTTTCTGCCTACCACCAGCAAAGAAGTTGATCTTAAGGATCGGGATATTGATTTTATATTTAAAGATCTTATTTCGGTGGCAAGGGCATTATAGTTCGTTAAAATTTATTGCTTAACAATATATTTCCCCAAATTCAGTTTTCTTTGCTTAAACTTTCCGGATGAAAAGAATGCGGGTTTTTCTCTTGTTTTTTTTGATTATAAATAAGTCAGGTTTTGCCCAGCTCTCAGGCCCTGATATGAAGGACCAGGGGAAAAAAGAAGACTCGATGAAGGTTTTAGCTTTGAAAATAATCCAGGGAAGAAATTCTGCTGATCGTTTTATGGCCGACAGCCAGTTTACCAGGATATTTGTTAGGGCCCTTAAAGTAAATAATTCATTCAATTACCCCTTCGATTCGCTAGTTACTATTTCTAAGCTTGTGCCTCCGGATAGTTCATTTAGAATATTTACCTGGCAATTAGTTGTCAATGATAATGTAACCCGCCAGCATGGGGCCATACAGATGAGGACTACTGACGGAACCCTTAAACTGTTTCCCCTGATTGATAAGACCGATGTTATTCAAAATATTGACGATACTATAGCCAATAATTTCGGATGGATTGGCGCCGTCTATTACAGAATTATAGAGAAGCAGGTATTCGATAAAAATATTTATACGTTGCTGGGTTATGACGAAAATAATATGAACAGCAATAAAAAAATTATTGAAGTGCTGACTTTTGACAATGGAGCGCCTGTTTTCGGAGGTTCATACTTCAGTTTCCAGGATAATAGTCTAACGAAGGGATTCAGGGCCAGGTATATAATGGAATACAAGAAAAATGCAGGTCCGAGATTGACCTATGATCCTGATCAGGATATGATTATTTATGAGCACCTGATTTCAGAAACAGGAGAGCCACAAAAGAAATATACGTACATTCCTGACGGGGATTATGAAGGTCTGAAATGGGTCGATGGAAAATGGGTGCACATAGAAAAAGTGTTTACTCAAAAAACGCCGGAAGGCCAGGAACCGGTACCCAGGCCTATATTGGATCCTAACGGAAACATAGACGAATCAAAACTAAGCACCAGGATGCCGGAAAATTATTCTACGAATCCCGGAGATAGTATTCCGAAAGTTTCTACACCTAAATCACCGGAATCTGGCCAGAACGATAATTAAAGTTTTTTTAAAGGGTCAACTAAAAAAGTGCCAAGGTCAATCACCTCCCCTTCTTTCATTCTAAATTCCTCAATGTCAGTGAGGTCAAGGTTTTTCATAACGCTGCTTTTAAAAATTGGTTTGCCTTCTTTATAGACGACAAAATGAAAATCCGGTTTTTGATCAAGTTTTGCAAAACCTTTAAAATGTTTCCCGGTAAGCAGAAATGTTGCTCTCCCCTCTTCATTAAGCAAACTTTCGCCTAAATAATCATCATTAAAGATATCTTTTTCGAACAGGCGAACTTTATAATTTTTGCCAGAAAGTGGCTCATCATTTCCTTTCGAAATAAGCAAAACCCTCACTTCAATATTTAATTCCTTATTAAGTTTTAACCTGGCCATAATTCAAGCTTTTAAATAAAAAAATAATTTATTCATCCAATTTCAATACAGCTAAAAACGCTTCCTGCGGGACTTCAACGTTTCCTATTTGCTTCATCCTTTTCTTTCCTTCCTTTTGTTTCTCCAGCAATTTTCTTTTCCGGCTAATATCTCCACCATAGCACTTTGCTGTTACGTCTTTGCGCATAGCACTAATAGTTTCACGCGCAACAATTTTGGCCCCTATTGCGGCTTGTATAGCAATTTGAAATTGCTGGCGTGGAACCAGTTCTTTTAATTTTTCGCAAAGCTTCCTTCCAAAATCCTGGGAACGAATCCGGTGAATCAGGGAACTTAATGCATCTACTTTGTCGCCATTTAACAAGATATCCATTTTTACAATATCGCTTTCCCTATAACCAATCGGGTGATAATCGAAAGAAGCGTACCCTCTTGTTACACTTTTGAGCCTGTCATAAAAATCAAATACAATTTCTGTCAATGGCATTTCAAAAGTAAGTTCTACCCTCGTTGGCGTCAAATAGCCCTGGTTGATAAGAATGCCCCTTTTATTAATACAAAGCGTTATGATGTTCCCGATATATTCCGGCTTTGTAATAATTTGCCCTTTAATATAAGGTTCCTCAATTCTTTCTATCCTGCTTGGGTCGGGCATTTGAGCCGGATTATTCACCACTATTTTTTCTCCTTTTGTGGTATAAGCTATAAAACTTACGTTGGGAACCGTTGTAATAACGGTTTGATTAAATTCCCTTTCCAATCTTTCCTGAATAATTTCCATGTGCAACATTCCGAGGAAACCGCAACGAAAACCGAAACCTAGGGCCTGTGATGTTTCCAACTCAAAAGTTAGAGATGCATCATTTAACTGGAGTTTTTCCATGCAATCTCTCAACTCTTCAAATTCATCTGTATTTACCGGAAAAATTCCTGCAAATACCATGGGTTTCACCTCTTCAAAACCCTTAATAGATTGTTTGCAAGGGTTGGCAGTTGTGGTTATAGTATCCCCAACTTTTACCTCTTTTGCATTCTTAATACCTGTTATTACATATCCTACATCCCCGGCCTTCACTTCTGATTTAGGTGCGAGACCGATCTTTAAAATTCCCACTTCATCAGCACCATATTCTTTACCGGTATTGGAAAATTTAATTTTTTCTCCTTTTCTCAGAACACCATTAAATATCCGGTAATAAACAATAATTCCCCGGAAACTATTAAAAACACTGTCGAAAATTAATGCCTGCAGGGGTGCATCATAATTTCCTTCAGGTGCCGGAATTCTTTTAATAATAGCAGCCAATATTGCTTCGATGCCAATTCCCGTCTTGGCGCTTGCATGTAATATGTCCTCATGTTTACAGCCAATTAATTCTATAATCTGGTCTTCCACTTCCGCTATCATTGCGCCATCCATGTCAATTTTATTAATCACCGGAATGATTTCAAGGTCATAATCGATGGCGAGATATAAATTGGAAATTGTTTGAGCCTGTATGCCTTGTGTGGCATCTACCAGCAGTAATGCACCTTCACAGGCTGCCAATGCTCGACTAACCTCGTAGCTGAAATCCACATGGCCGGGGGTATCTATTAAGTTTAAAACGTATTCTTCTCCATGGTATGGATAATTGATTTGAATTGCATGGCTCTTAATGGTAATCCCCTTCTCCCTTTCCAGATCCATGTCATCCAAAACCTGGGCATGCATTTCGCGATCCGTAATTGTATGGGTAAACTCCAGCAAACGATCTGCAAGCGTACTCTTTCCGTGATCAATGTGAGCGATAATGCAAAAATTCCTGATGTTCTTCATATTCGGCCGCGAAGATAAGAAAAAGGGGCAGTTGTTAGATGCGTGGCAGATTTTCATAAATTGCCACAAATTCTTTCCCTATTTTGCCGTAATTAAACCTTTCTGCAGTCTTTTCAGCTATTGATTGTTTGTTAAACTGGTACTTGCCAAGAATAAAATTTTCCAGGGTATTTGCGAGCTCAGCCGGGTTGCCGGGCGTCACAAAAACTCCATTTTCATTCTCCGAAATGTATTCCCTAAAAACCGGGAGGTCACTAAGAATGGCAGGTATTCCGCAAGCGTTTGCTTCAATTACTACACATCCAAAGGTTTCATAATGAGAATATAATATTAGTGCATCCGATTTGCGTAAATAGGAAGCTACCTCATCCTGCGGTACCTCATAGTTATACGTTACAAAATGCTGCATTTCCATTTTTATCACCAATTCTTCAAGTTCCCTTTTCTGGGGCCCTATTATTAATAGCCGGAAATCATATCCCTTTTGCTTAACCAGGCTAAATGCCTCAATGATATGAGCTACATTTTTTTGATATGCTAAAGAAGAAATGTGTATAAAATGAATCGGCAAATTGGCTGGACTGAAATCAGGATAAAAAATGGATGTGTTAACGGTATTAGCAACAAGTTTATACCCTTTAATCCTGAATTGATTTGCTATTGCTTTTCCAAGTACATCTGAAACGACAGTAATAGTTTGAGATTCATCAAAGATTTTTTGCATGCTTTTTTTCTGAAGAACATTCAGGTTCTTTACACCAAAATCAGCTTCCGGAAGGTAGCCTGTCCAATGTTCTGATATGATAAAAGGAATTTGAAATTGTTTTTTTAACCAAATCGCCAATAGGCCAGCTTTTAAAATTACGTGTACATGTGCCAGTTCTGGTTTCCCATTTTCTACAATATAATCTGAGAGCACCTTCTTAAATACCTTTTTATGCATGGCAGAAGAAAGAATCTTGTCAAGAAGCCAAATTCGGGTCTTTAATGAATGATAATAAACGATTATTTCCCGGACGTTGCCCTGCAGGTTAGAAATTGTCTTGACATTTTTAGTAACAACCCCCTTTTCATCTTTCTTGACATATATTACGGTAAGTTCCTGTATAAGCGCTACTGCCCTGGCATGTCGCTGAATAAAATCTCCGTCATAAGGTGACAAAATATTAGGATACCAACCTGGCAGCCAGAGAATATTTTTTTTCATTTTAAACCGGTGAATTATTGATTATTATTTAGCGAGTATCATCATAGAATAACTTCCCCAAAGTTTAGCGCTCAGATCCTCATTTAATTTATAAGACAGGTTTCGAAGTATTCTTTTCACTGCTCTTCTAAATCCCTTTTCTGGCTTTACATCAGTTGCCGGCCTGGTATAAAACCAATCAATAATTTCAAATCCGGTATCCTTCAAAAACCAAAGAACCATCTCTTTTGTAAAATAATGGATATGACCTACAGATTCGCGCTGCTGTAATAGTATGTGTGGCTTCAGAACCATTCTGCAGGAAAGATCAAGCGGAATATGAAATACGAAATGATTACTCCTGTTTTTCAACTTCTCCAAAAACCCGTAATAATCACCGGTGTGTTCAATAACATCTATTATAAGTAACAGATCTGTACTAATATTATTACCTGTGATAAAATTTTCATTAAAAAATTTTAATTTTTCGGTTTGCTTTCTCTTTGCCAATGAGATTGCCTGTGGGGAAATATCGTAGCCTTCATAGCATATATCTTTCCTGAAATTCTTTGACAAAGCCTCAAGAATTCCTCCTGCGCCGCAGCCTATCTCTGTAATTTCCTTTGGCTCAATTTTATTTTTGATTAACAATTTTTGGATAAGCTTTGCTTTCCATGCAGCGTCTTCGATGCCCCATGAAGGATTATTCTTCAAATAGGTTCCATTAATATAGATGTCATTACTGTTCATAATTCAATTCAGAAAGTGACTCATCAGAGATCTTTTAAATCTTGAAAGGTCGGAAAGCTTAAAAGCGAAAAATCCGATTGCCGGAGTCTTATATTCCCTTGTAAATATTGAAAGAACATATACATGGTATGCGATATAACCGGCACTGCTAACAGCAGCGGCAGCAATAATTCCATATGACGGGATAAGAAGGGCATCACCCAAAATAATGATAAACAATGTAAGGGAAGCACCTTTCAGATTTACCATTACCCGGTTTTTTCCTGCGTAATAAGCGGTGAGTATGTATAAAGTAGAAAGTCCTAATATTCCCGGGATGAGAAAAAGAAAAGCAGGATACATTTTATTGAAGCTGTCTCCAAAAATAAAAGGAAATAACCAATTGCCGGTAATGATTAAAAAAACACAAAACAGACTATAGATAAATAGGATAGTTCTGGACATGATCATGAGCAAATCATTTATTTCGCGTCGGCCGCCTCCTGCAGTAATTGGAAAGACTGCCGAAGCAAGAATGGCAGGAAGCACAAAAAACATTTGTGCAATTTTAGACACCTGGATATAATTGCCCAATTCCTCTGAAGAGCGATAATGGTGTATAAACCAATAATCGACCCGGTAATAGAGGAATGTAACTACATTACTTGCGAAAGCAAGCATGCAGTATTGAAAAATAAGTTTTATTTGTGAAACGGAAGGCAATTGAAACTGATATTCAATCGCAGTATTGGCAATAAATAATATAACTAAAATTATTCCCTGCAGGAGAAAGCTTCCAAAATAAAGGAAAATAAAATTTTCATTATTTAGCCAATAAAGATTATTTATGAAAATTAAGATGCCGATTAATAACCCATTAAATAAAATGCCAATAACGTTCGGCAAAACATATTTACGCCTCGCATAAAACAAACTATTTAAATAAGTGACCAATATATTTCCGCAAACAAAAAATAGTGCGTAAATAAATTCCTTATGGCCTATTAAGATTCCCTTATAAAACGATGAACATAGAAAGATGATCAGCATCAAAAAAGCGATTCCAAGCACCCATAGTAATGAAAAATTGAGCAGCCCGGAGGTAGAAATTTTTCCTGAAGATGCAAAGTAAATTAAGCCTGACTCAAGGCTAATACTCCCAATGAGGGTAATAAAAGCAAATACATTTACCAGGTAATAAAATGTACCGGTTAAATCCGATTTGAAGTGCCTGGCTATAGCTATGTTTAGAATAAATCCAAGCAGGTAAAACATTCCGCGCCAAACAATATTTGTATATAATAATTTTTGAATGTTCATTCAATACAATGATATGAATGGTTTTTGTTCCTGAAATATCTAAATAATTTTTGGCACATTAAAGTCAGGTAAAAATATATAAATCAAGCGGCATTTATCCAGATTGATGTTGTTTCAAAGTCATTAATATTATTTATTTTAAATCATCCGGATTTCTCTTATTCAATTGATCAATATGGCAGAACTTTCTCTTTGAGTGGTCTCTAAAAATTCTATTTTTGGCAAGCCAAATGACCGACACTCTGGAAAAATTTTCTATATATGTCAATGTTTCGAAAAATTAGTTTAAGTGCCAAGCCTGAAATCAACACTGGGTTTGGAAATAATCCTTCCAATTATGGAGGCAGATTCCTGAATAAAGATGGAGAAGCAAATATTGAAAAAAAAGGAATAAGTTTTTTGGAAAGAATCAGCTGGTATCATACCATGTTGCTACTGCCGAAGTGGAAGTTTTTTACAATCATATTTCTTTTTTACTTCTGCATTAACCTGGTATTTGGAAGCATATATTTCCTGATAGGCGTTCAAAATCTTGGCCTGGTTCCGTCTTCGTCCAACCTTATCAATTTCGGAGAGTCATTTTTTTTCAGCACTCAAACCTTCACCACGGTTGGATATGGACGAATCAGTCCCAATGGATTCTTGTCCAGTTCTGTTGCATCCCTTGAAGCTCTTTTGGGTCTGTTGAGTTTAGCCCTCGCAACTGGTCTTCTGTATGGAAGATTTTCTCAGCCTGTTGCCTACCTGCGATTCAGTCATAATGCACTATTGGCACCGTTTAAAGACATGAATGCACTCATGCTTCGGGTAGCTCCTTATAAAAATACCAATCTTACGGATGTGGGTGCCAATGTAACACTGGGAATGACCGTAGAGGAAAACGGTATATCTGTAAACAGATTTTACCAATTAGACCTCGAATATGACAAAGTTAATTCGCTTTCCTTAAGCTGGACAATTGTGCATCCTATCACTCCCCAAAGCCCGCTTTATAATTTAACAAAAAATGATTTTGAAAATATTAAAGGAGAGGTAATGGTTTTCATCAGTGCGTTTGACGATTTATTTTCGAATATTGTGGTAGCAAGAACTTCTTATGTTTTCGATGAGATTCATTATGGCGCCAGGTTTGAACCCATGTATGAGCGGGCGCCTTCCGGAGATAAAACAATCATTCACCTCGACAAAATAAATTCATTCTTTCCTGCAGTTTTAAATACTACTTCAGCAAATACAGTTGAAGAAATCAAAGACGATACCTTTGAAATATAAAGGCATTCCTTTTAAAAGAATGCCTTCAAGATTTTTGATTCAGCTTTATTGTTTTGGCTTTTCCTTATTGGCTTTATAACGCTTATCCGGAGTGCCATTTTTCTTTAGTGGACCAGCAGGAGCCTTTTTAGCAGCTTCTTTATTTGCTTTGAAACGCATGTCAGGAGCACCATTTTTCTTCACCCCGGCCTTTGCAGTAGCCTCCGTTTTTTTAGCTGTTACTTCCGTTTTCTTTGCCGTTGCCTCAGTTTTCTTTGCCGTTATCTCAGTCTTTTTCGCTGTTGCCTCAGTTTTCTTTGCTGTTGCTCCAGTTTTCTTTGCCGTAGCCTCAGTCTTTTTCGCTGTAACCTCAGTCTTTTTTGCTGTTTTTTCAACTTTCTTTTTAGCTGGTTCTTGTTGCGCATTTACATTGGTAAGGCATAGTGAGCAAGCAACAAAAAACAACCCGGTAATAATTTTTTTCATAATAATAATTTTTTATTTGTTTCATCTAAAATTAAGAAGCGGAGATGATATTATTAATAATATTTTGCTAATTCATGATTATAAAAATATTATTACAATTATGTGACAAATGCTATTTCAGGCCTTTTATAATTGCAGAAAATTCTAAGACATTTAAAGAGGCTCCGCCTACCAGGCCGCCATCTACATCGGGTTTCCCAAATATTTCTTTAGCATTACCGGCCTTTACGCTGCCGCCATATAATATTGAAATACTAGCTGCTACCAGGCTCCCATATTTTTGGGCCAAAATGTGGCGGATGTGGGCCTGCATTTCCTGCGCCTGGTCCGCAGTGGCTGTCTTTCCTGTACCTATCGCCCAGATTGGTTCATATGCAATTACAAAATTTTCCATCTGACTGTTATTAAGGTGAAAAAGTCCTTCCTTAATTTGGGCAGAAACATATTCATTCTGCGTTTCACTTTCCCTAATTTGCAAAGGTTCGCCACAGCAATAAATAGGCTTAATTCCGTGTCCCAGGCAGGTATTTACTTTTTCAGAAAGCATCTTATTTTGTTCACCAAAAATTTCTCTCCTTTCACTATGCCCGATTATTACGAAATCTACACCAATAGACTGTAACATTATTGCGCTTACTTCGCCGGTAAATGCTCCTGAGGGTTGGGTATAGCAGTTCTGAGCTGCGACTTTAAAACCAGGAATTTTTTTTAATTTTTCTTTTGCTAATATCAGGTAAGGAAACGGGACTGCTAAAACAACCTCCTGTTCCGGGCCTATTTTAATCTTAGCATTAATTAATCCGTCAATTAATTCGTTTGCTTGTTGAACAGTGCAATTCATTTTCCAGTTGGCAGCTGCTATTTGTTTTCTCATTGTATAAGTTTGTTATTGATAGATTTTTTTTAGTGAATTGATTTCCTCCTGGGTAATAGCAATGCCTTTTAATTTTTTCCAATTATCTATATCAGTAGTGGCCCTCTCAAATATATATTTTTCATTTCCCCACGTGAAATTATCTACAAATTTTGGTGGTACACCTGCGCCAAAAATATTACAGCTTATTCCCACAATAGTACCTGTATTAAAAGAAGTATTTATTGCAGACCGGGAGTAGTCGCCCATTAGAAGGCCACACTTGGTCCCGGCATCTATAAATTTATTTTCGGCCTTGCTCCACATCTTAACAGTTCCGGCAGTATTCTTCAAATTAGAATTACTGGTACCGGCCCCCAGGTTGCACCATGATCCAATCACAGAATCGCCCAAATAGCCATCATGAGCTTTATTACTGTAATTCATCAAAATTGAATTCTTTATTTCCCCTCCTGCCAGGCAGTATGGGCCGATGGTAGTTGCCCCGTAAATTTTGGTTCCCATTTTCAACCTGCTTTTTTCGCATAAAGCCAAGGGCCCCCGAAGGAGGCATCCTTCCTGAACTTCGGCATTTTTCCCGATGTAGATAGGTCCGTCTGTTGCATTTAAAATGGAATGACTAACCGCTGCTCCTTCTTCTATAAAAATACATTCCGGTTTTATCAATTGATTCGAAGATGAGACATGATGCGATTTTTTTCCGGAGGTTATCAATTCGAAATCCTGTTCTATCGCCCATTTATTGTATTCAAAAATTTGCCATGGATACCTTAACTCTTTGCAATCAGCGGTGGCAGGCACCCGGATGTTTCCGCTATCTAAATGCTTAAAATAATTTGCGGATGGAATAATATTAGCAGGAATTTTTACAAAAGGACTCTTGACAGATTTTTCTTCCTGAATTTGGGAACTTAGGAATATTTCACCCTGGAAAATTCTTTGCCATTTTTCAAGGATGGATAAAATTCCTATCCTTATATGAACCATGGATTTTAAAGCTCCGAAAGGAAATAGGCTCTCATTGTAAGGAATGTCATCCAGTAAAATATTCATCCGCTAATCTACTTTATTTTCTGAGCAAAAAAAATCCCCCATACCTGGGGGACTAAAAATCAAATTAACCTTATTATTTATCTTTCTTTGCGTAACGTCTTTTGAATTTGTCGATACGGCCTGCAGTATCAACTAATACATTTTTGCCGGTATAGAAAGGATGCGAAGTGTTTGAAATTTCAAGCTTAACAACTGGATATTCCTTGCCATCTTCCCACTTCACCGTTTCCTTTGATGAGGCTGTGGAACGGCTTAAAAACATATAACCATTGCTCATGTCCCGGAATACTACAAATCTGTAATTTGAGGGATGAATATCTTTTTTCATAATAAAAATTTTAAACTTTGTTTTCTCCGGGAGGAAAAGGATTTTTTTTGAATGTGCAAAAGTAAGGCATTTTTTATTATGAGCAAAACACCAATTCCATTAGTTTTTCATATTAACGTATTGAAAAGCCAGGCCGAGATTCCAACTTTTGGATGCCTGGATTATTGATTGTAAATCATCTATTTTCTTCGAACTTATTCGAATCATATCATCCATGATTGCTGCCTGAACCTTTGCACCGGAATCTTTGATGATTTTTACAATCTTCTTGGCATCTTCCTGCTTAATCCCGTTTCTGACGGGTATTTCTTTTTTCACTATTTTACCACTTTGGTAAGGCTCTTTGCCCAGATCGTAAATTTCTGCTGCCAGTCCCTGCTTCATGCTTTTGCTGATCAATACATCGATTATCTGGCTTATTTTCATTTCGCTTTCCCCTTCAAGATTGAGTATAAAATCCTTTTTATTCAAATCGATGACGACATGATTCCCTTTAAAATCAAACCGGTTCTTAATTTCTTTGGCCACAGTATTTACTGCATTGTCGAGTGTCTGGAGATCAACTTTGCTTACGAGATCAAATGACGGCATGGAAATACATTTTAGATTATAAAATACAAAGATAAAAAATGGTTCATAGAAATAGGCCAGAACTTAAAAGCCAAGAAAAATAGCTTTGGTTATTTCTTTTTAAGGCTGTCATAAAATTTCTTTATCGCAATAAATGGCCCAAGCTTATGATCCTTTTCTGAAAATTTGTTCTCAGCGTAAGGCCCGAAAGGATAATCAAATGGTTTGCTGGCCAGGTCAGGATAATCTCCTTTTGTCTTTATTACAGGATGGAAATTAGAATTAATATATGCTGCCACATCCCAGCATTCTTCGTTGTTCAGTACCGGTTTGGAGTAGGTAGTTCCATAGGGCATATTATTCTTAACAAAGCCGGCTAATTTTGAAATCCGGTACAGGCTGGCACCGGAATTAAAGGTGAATTTACCCCATAATGGCGGATAAAGGTATCCAAAACCATTTTCTTTCAATTTTCCTTCTCCATCCCGGCCGTGGCAGGATTGGCATCTTCTAAGAAATACCATTCGGCCTTTAGAGGGGTCTGCAGCCCGATTCATTAGTGGCAAATCTTCAATACCAGAACCGGGAGAGGAAGTGTTCTTATTAGTTTTGCTCCCCACCCAGTTCAGATATGCTACCATCGCCTTCATTTCCTTACCTGTACTATCGATCATATTTCCATTCATGCTTCTTTGGAAGCAATCCTCCACTTTTTTTTCAATTGATTCGATACTACCGCTGCGATCTTTGAACCTCGGATAACCCGCGACGACTTTTGAAAAGTTATTACCAAATATTTTGGTGCCTGCTTCAAGGTGACAATTCTGGCAATTCATCCCGTTTCCTGCATTCCCTATGGTGCCTTTAGGCCCAAAATAATATGCAGTGTTGGCAATAAGTGCTCTTCCATATAATATTTGTAATCCTTCTTTTGTATTTGGGATATCTTTTACATCAGGGGGAATCCAAATCAAATTACGATCACTGGAGAGATGAATTTTTTCAACGGACTTTTTTTCCCCCGTTCTTTTTGAAATAAGTAATGAAAATAAAATGAATGCCGATATGAAAGTCAGAATAATTGATTTTCGATTCATTTTTTGCAAACAATTTCCTTCCAATGACAAAAAAATAGCTTCTGCTTCATTAACAAGCAGTTACATAAGAGGGGTTTAACTATAATTGCAGGTTTTATACATAGCAATAGGCGCATCCATGTTCTTGCGCTCTGCCTACCGCCCAAACACCAGAAGGTACAATTTGAATACCCGGTAATATTCCTGAAACCCAATCTTTTTTAATCTCGGCTCCATCTTTATTCATACTTCCGGCCATGGCGGCACTAAGGACCGTAAGAGCAGTATTGCATACACAAAACATGACACCACTAGCCTGTAATTCATTGATTCCAATTTCAACGTTCCCAATACCGGGAATCTTATAATCGCCGGGCTTGGGTTGCCAAAACATATTGCGGACAGCCGGAGCTTTGGTTTGTTCATCATCAATCTTGAAAAATTCGCCAAATTTATATTTTTCCCACAGGCGGTTTTCCATAGCATATGGGATAGCATCATGCCGTAAGACAACTACCACACTATTATCTTTTTCAGGTGTACCTGTCGCAGCATTCGTCATTAGAAACACTTTGGGCCACGCAAAAGGGAACGTCCCTGATGGCTTAATTACATCAAAAACCATCCTATGCTTGCCCTTGATCTGGTTAAACCATTGATCAGGATCAGAATCTCCTGAATGCTCTTTAAGAGGCATTGCTGATAAATTTAAAGGAGAGGCCATCATTGTCAGACTAACTGCTGCGGCCCCTGTAGCGACTTGTTTCAGGAAATCACGGCGTGCATTTCCTGGTTTTGAAATTTTTTGTTGCATTTTTTAAAAAATTTTAGTGACTAAAAGAAGGCGCTTAACATCGATAGCAGTAGTGTAGTAAAAGGAGCATTGGAAAAGTACATAAAATTATTTGGAAATTCAAAAACAAGGCTGTACATCTAAATGAAATTTTTTCACGTAGAAAAAAAATAGAGATCGAAATAGATCTCTCTCAAACATGAAAATAATTTCAATTATTGCTTTAGGGCATTACCCTTCCACCGCAAATAAATCTTTTAGAATAATAATTGTCATCAAGACTACTAATAGTAACGCCCTGGCGTGAAGAGGCATGAACAAAATAGTCATTTTCCAGGTAAATACCCACATGGGAAACCCCGCCGCGTATATTGAAGAAAACCAGGTCACCTTCTCTGAGATCGCTTTTGCTAATATGCTCAGTAGCCTGGTATTGCTGCCGCGCGGTACGTGGTAATGTAAACCCGTAAGCTGCCAAAATCAGACTGCTGGTTAAAGCGCTGCAGTCAATACCCCTTTTGGTGGTTCCCCCCATTCTATAGCGGGTACCAAACCAATTATCTATACAACCAAATAGGGAAAGGTCTTTCAATGATTCTACATCCACATCAAGCAACATCGCATATTTGAATTGAACACCCGACAGTTTCTCGATTACAGGCGCCAATGCGTCGCCAGATCCATTTTCAACAGCATTTGATCTTACTATCACGGGAGCATCCGCCTCTTTAATGGCTTTAGTGCCCCCACTCTCAGTCTTGGTTAAAATGCCATTTGGCGTAAAAGAGATCTCGTCTATAAATTTAGGGGAGGCTTTTTCTAAGCTTGACGCAATTTGAATTGAATTTTCACTATTCTGGGCTGAAGTCAATTTTACAAACCCTATTAATAGCAGGAATAGAAAATAAATAGTTCGTTTTTTCATTGATTTGGGATATTGGAATTATTTATTAAAAAGTTAAATAGATTTGCCGTCATAATTAACTCTATTCTTCGCTGTTTTTTGAAATAATAATTTACCTATAAACGGATATAATCAATAATTATTTTTCATATAAGACGAAGATAATATTCTCAACGTGAAAATTCAAATAAAAATCCACGTTTTATAGTTTCCAGCATCTCCAAAATGCAGTTTTTTGGCGATTATGTGAGTAAATTGAAAATACACTCCGGTTGCTTTTCGCGATATTTGTGCTATAAGATTGTCATTGAATTATGAAGTTTTCTCACCTCCACGTACATACGCAATTTTCTTTACTGGATGGCGCAGCCTCAATTAAAGCCTTGTACAATAAGGCGATAGCTGATGGTATGCCCGCCCTGGCAATTTCTGATCATGGTAATATGTTCGGAGTATTTGAATTTGTAAAGCATGCCCATACCTTAAAAAATGAAGATGGCTCACTAAAAGTTAAGCCAATTGTTGGATGTGAATTTTATATAACCGAAACCAGGTTTCAGAAACAATTTACCAAAGAACAAAAAGATCCACGTCACCACCAGATATTATTGGCTAAAAATAGCACAGGATATAAAAACCTCGTGAAGCTTACTTCTCTTGGATATATCGAGGGAATGTATTCGAAATATCCACGAATCGATAAAGAACTTATTCATAAATATCATGAGGGCCTTATTGCAACCACTTGCTGCCTGGGCGCTTTGGTTCCTCAGATGATCTTAAATAAAGGAGAAACCGAAGCCGAAAATGAATTTAAATGGTGGCTGAATATTTTTCAGAAAGATTATTATGTGGAGTTGCAAAGGCATGGTATACCCGATCAGGATAAAGTAAATAAAGTCTTATTAAAATTTGCCAAAAAATACAATGTACATGTTATTGCCAGTAATGATTCGCATTATGTAGATGAAAAGGATTTTAATGCACATGATATTTTATTATGCATAAATACGGGTGAAAAACAGGCAACACCGGCAATCGGGGAATTTACAGATGATGATGTATCGGTAAAGAATAAACGTTTTGCATTCCCTAACAATCAATTTTACCTTAAGAACACGGCTGAAATGTCAGAAGCATTCACTGATCTGCAACATGCCCTGGATAATACCAACGAAATAATAGATAAAGTGGAAGTGCTGGACTTAAAAAGGGATATTCTGCTACCCCACTTTCCGGTCCCAAAAGAATTTGCTAGCCAGGAAGCTTACCTCGAACATTTGACCTGGACGGGAGCAAAAGAAAGATACCAAACGATAACCCCTGAAATTGAAGAGCGGATCAATTTTGAATTGTTTACCATAAAAACGATGGGCTTTGCCGGGTACTTCCTTATTGTGAGCGATTTTATAATTGCAGGCAAAAAAATGAATGTATTTGTTGGGCCTGGTCGCGGCTCCGCAGCGGGTTCCGTGGTTGCGTATTGTATTGGAATTACAAATATCGATCCTATAAAATACAATTTACTTTTTGAAAGATTCTTAAATCCTGACCGAAAATCGATGCCGGATATAGATACAGATTTTGATGATGAAGGAAGGCAAAAAGTATTGGATTACGTAGTAGATAAATATGGCAAAAACCAGGTAGCTCAAATTATTACTTATGGCACCATGGCCGCCAAAATGAGCATTAAAGATGTAGCCAGGGTTATGGATTTGCCCTTGCAGGAAAGTAATGCGCTGGCAAAATTGGTTCCGGACAGGCCGGGTACATCACTGAGGAAAGTTTTAAAGGCTCCCCTTACAGGCAGCAAATCTTTAACCGAGGAGGGTGTTGGTGCCGATGATCTCGATAATATAAAGAAACTCCGCGAAATATATAACGGTGAGGACATGCGCAGTAAGGTTTTACATGAAGCCGAAATACTGGAAGGATCGGTGAGAAATACCGGCATCCATGCATCTGCCATTATTATCGCCCCCCAGGATTTAATGGAATTAATTCCTGTCGCTTCGTCAAAAGATTCGGATCTCTGGCTTACTCAAATTGACGGAAGCAATATTGAAAGTGCCGGTGTATTAAAAATGGATTTCCTGGGTTTAAAAACCCTTAGCATTTTAAAAACAGCCCTTCATTTAATTAAGCAAAATCATGGTATAGATATTGACCTGGATTCTTTGCCCCTTGATGACGAACAGACTTATAAATTGTATCAGCGTGCCGACACCAATGCTACTTTCCAGTTTGAAAGTGCTGGCATGCAGAAACATCTCAGGGACCTGAAACCGGATAAATTTGATGATCTCATTGCTATGAATGCGCTCTTCAGGCCCGGGCCCATGGCGTATATTCCTGATTATATCGAAAGAAAGCACGGCCGCCAGGAAATACATTATGATCTTCCGGAAATGGAAGAAATTCTGAAAGACACTTATGGCATTACCGTTTACCAGGAACAAGTAATGCTGCTCTCTCAAAAGATTGCTGGCTTTAGTAAAGGAGATGCAGACATTTTGAGGAAAGCTATGGGCAAAAAGCAACGTTCAGTTTTGGATAAAATGAAGGCCCAGTTTATTGAAGGAGCAAAGAAGAATAATCACCCGGAAAATAAGTTGGAAAAAATTTGGACCGATTGGGAATCTTTTGCGCAATATGCCTTTAACAAATCTCACTCTACCTGCTATGCGCTGGTGGCTTATCAAACTGCCTATTTAAAAGCTCATTATCCCAGTGAATATATGGCTGCGGTGCTCAATCATGCAGGATCTATTGAGAAGATCACCTTCTTTATGGAAGAATGCAAGCAAGTGGGATTAACGGTTTTAGGACCTGACATCAATGAATCACAAAAAGGATTTGCGGTAAACAAAAAAGGAGAAATCCGTTTTGGCTTTACTGGTATGAAAGGTGTGGGTGAAGCAGCTCTTGAAAATATAATTGAAGAAAGAGAAAAACATGGTTTTTTCACTTCCATTTTTGATTTAATAAAAAGAGTTAACCAAAGAACTGTAAATAAGAAATCGCTGGAAAGCCTTGCTTATGCAGGTGCATTTGATTGCTTTAAAGAATTTCACAGGGCTCAGTATTTTTATACTGCTCCGGGCGATACCATGAACAACCTGGAAAAAATTATCCGTTTTGGAAACCAGTACCAGGCCCAGCTTAATAACAGTACCCATACTTTATTTGGCGACCTGCAAATGGCAGAAGTAGTTCCGCCTGCAATTCCTGATTGCGAGCCATGGCCTTTGGTTCAGTTACTGGATAATGAAAAAGAGGTAACAGGTATGTTCCTGAGTGGCCATCCTTTGGATAATTTTTCTTTTGCGCTAAAATATTATGGAATAACATCTATTGCTGATTTTAATGAATTTAAAGAAGCTGTAAATCTTCATCCTAACCCGGGAAGATCCTTCCGGATTGCAGGTTTGGTGACTGAAGTACAACATCGGGTTTCCAAGTCTGGAAACAAATATGGAAAAGTTTTTATTGAAGACTATACCGGAAAATTCGAATTGATGCTTTTCAGCGATGATTATGTCAGATTTAATAATTACCTGGAAGTTGGAATGGTTGTTTATTTAACCGGTACATTCAGGCAACGTTATAATAAGTCTGAATATGAATTTAAGGTCAGCCAGATTTCATTACTTGAATCGCTCCTGAAAAACAATACGAGGAAATTACAGGTGGAAGCTGAACCAAAATACATTACCACGGAATTGGTAGATTTTCTGGCTTCGAACGTTAACCAGTTCCCTGGTAAATCGTCCTTAAAATTTTCTATAAATGACCCTGCATCCAAAATAAAATTTGGCATGTATTCAATGGAAAATGGCTTTGAGATGAATGACGAAATGGCTAATTTTCTGCAACAGAAGCCTGAACTTAACATTCAGGTAGAATTAACATAATGTGGATATGCCAAATCATCATATTATTTAGTTTGGACTTAACTTTGCAAACATTTTAAAAAATAAAAAAAATATAATTATGGCAGTAGAATATACCGATTCAAACTTTAAAGAAAAAGTTCTGGATTCAGAGAAACTTACAATGATAGACTTTTGGGCAGAATGGTGTGGTCCTTGCAGGGCTATTGGCCCCGTTGTGGAAGAACTTTCTAAAGAATATGATGGAAAAGTAAACATAGGCAAAGTGAATGTGGATCAGAACCCAGAATTGAGTATTAATTATGGCATTACCAGCATTCCGGCCATTCTTTTTGTTAAGGGCGGAAAAGTGGTTGACAAATTAGTAGGCGCACAGCCAAAATCGAATTTTGTAAAAAAGATTGAAGCCTTAAAATAAATTCTCCCTAAAAAAGTTAGAAAATGCCCGGTTTGCAAAGGCCGGTTTTTTTTGTAATTGTGTGTATTCAATGCTATTAACTTCTTTTCCGGTAATTGAGAATAGCCCAGCCATTAAAAAATACTGCAAATCCTAATATGGCTGCGATATGGTGCTTTATATCGGCAAGCCCGCTGCCTTTTAATATGACCATGCGCATTACTTCAATAAAATAAGTTACCGGGTTAAACCAGGTGATTACCTGCGCCCAATGAGGCATACTTTCTATCGGCGTAAATAGACCGCTCATAATATTAAATATCATGGTAACAAAAAATGCCACAAGGAAAGACTGCTGCTGCGTTTGGGCATAAGTAGAAAATAACAGGCCCAGCCCAAGTACTGCTAATAAATAGATCGCGGCAAAAATATAAATGGTGATATAATGACCCAGCGGGACAATTCCATAAACCAGCCTTGCAATGGTAAGACCCAAAGTAAGCACAAGAAGCGCCAATATCCAGAAAGGGATCAATTTACCCAGGATGAAATACGTCTTTTTGATTGGGCTAACATTGATTTGCTCAATGGTTCCCAATTCTTTTTCCTTTACAATATTGAGTGCAGCAAAATTGGAACCGACGATCGTTAAGAGCAAAACCAGGATTCCCGGTACCATAAAATACTGGTAATTCATGTTTGGGTTGTACCAATCAGAATAGGTTACATCTATGGTTGGCTGCGGGTCAAACCGGGGAAACTGAATCCATTTCACACGCACATCCTGGTTATATTGCCGGATAATTTGTTGTATATAGGCAGATCCCAGTCCGGCTTTTATACCATTAATAGCATTTGCCGCAATAAACAACGTTGACTCATCATCCTTTACCAGGTCCCTTTCAAAATGCGTTGGAATTTCAAGTATAAGGTCCGCCTTATCCTGTTCTATCGAATGAAGTGCCTGTGGAAAAGTGGCGCTGTAATCTTTCAGCCTGAAGTATCCGGAAGAGACAATTTTATTGATCAATACCTGTGAATATTGGGTATGATCATGATCTACCACGCCGAGGTTGATATTCTTTATCTGGTAATCAGCTGCCAAAGGCAAAATCAGCAATTGTATCATTGGCGCAATGAACAATATCCGGAAAATAGCCGGATCCCGGAGTATTTGCCGGAACTCTTTTTGCAATAAAAATTTTAGTTCTCTCATGCCAGCCTGATTTTAAAATTTTTAATACTAATCCCGAGCAATATCAATGTCATTACTACTAAAATCATTGTTTCTTTCCATACTGCTGCAAACCCAAGCCCTTTGATCATTACAGACTCTACAATAATATAATACCATTTCGCCGGAACGATATTGGATATAATCTGCAGCGGAACAGGCATATTTTCTATAGGGAATAAAAATCCACTGAACAATAAAGTTGGCAGAAAAAGACTGAGCATAGAGGTGAACATGGCTGTCTGCTGTGTTTTGGTGCTATTGGAAATTAGTATGCCAATGGAAAGAGCAGTGATGGTAAACAAGATGCTCTCACCTATAAGCAATACAAGGCTTCCGTTGATGGGCACACCAAGTACATAAAAACTAAGCAACAGGATGCAGGCAATATTGAATATAGATACAGCCAGGTAAGGAATAGTTTTAGCTATAATGATCCGGAATGGTTTTAAAGGAGAAACAAGGATAACTTCCATAGTACCCAACTCTTTTTCTCTTACAATAGCAATGGAAGTCATCATAGCGCAAACCAGCATTAACACAAGTGCCATAACGCCAGGAACGAAATTATATGCCGACTTCAGTTCAGGGTTATACAGCATGCGCAACTGCGTCTTGATGGTATAAGGCAATTGTTGATTTTGATCCAATGCTTGCTGGTAATCATTTATAATCGCGGTTGCATAATTGGTAAGTGTATTGGCAGTATTCGGATCAGATGCATCTGCAATCAGTTGTATTTGCGCTGTATTTTTTTGCAACAAATCATTTTGAAAATTTGCCGGAAAAATTACAGCCAGCCTTATTTTCCCCTGCCGGAACGTAGCGCCGATCTCTTTGTAGGAATGAAGATATTTGATCACTTCAAAATACCGGCTGGCATCAATCTCATGAATTATTTTTGTGGTTGACTCATCATTTGACTGATCATATACAGCTATCATTGAATTCTTAACCTCGTTGGTAAGAGCAAACCCATATAAAATAATCTGCACAATAGGCATCCATATCAGGATAACCAGCGTACGCCTGTCTCTCCATATGTGGAGCCATTCTTTATAGACAAAAATGAAAAATTGTTTCATTGTTTAGCCGTTAACTTTTTGATAAAAGAATGCATCATTTTAATTTCTTCATTAATTACTGATTGGATCCCTTCTACTCGCTCCTCTGCGCTTTCCTTGCCAAATGCAAAAACACTTCATCCATTGATTTAGCCGAATAATCCTTCATCAGGTTAGGTGGCGTATCTAATGCATCTATTCTTCCATCCACCATAATAGAAACCCTGTTACAATATTCTGCTTCATCCATATAATGGGTAGTGACAAAAATGGTAATTCCTCTTGCTGAGGCCTGGTAGATCAGGCTCCAGAATTCCCTCCTCGTTATAGGGTCTACCCCGCCGGTTGGCTCGTCCAAAAAAACTATTGCCGGATCATGAACAATTGCGATGGAAAAAGCCAGCTTCTGTTTCCAACCCAATGGCAGAGCTTTAACCAATTTTTTTCCTTCATTTTCTAATTGAAGTTGCTTCAAGAGCAAATCCGTTTTCTCCTTAATCTTCTCATCACTGAGTCCGTATATTCCACCATAAAACTGGATATTTTCCCTCACCGTAAGATCTTCATATAAAGAAAACTTTTGGCTCATGTAGCCAATATTTTTCTTGATCATTTCATTTTCCTTATATACATCAAACCCTGCAACGGTAGCTTCCCCGGAGGTAGGTAATGATAAACCACATAACATTCGCATCGCTGTAGTTTTACCGGCACCGTTTGCGCCAAGAAATCCAAAGATTTCGCCTTTTTCCACCTCAAAACTTATTTTATCAACAGCAGTGAAATCCCCAAATCGCTTGGTTAATTCATTTGCTGTTATCACTTTTTCTTTATCCATAATTTTTTTAAACACTAATTTTTTTAAATTTCAAGATTTCGGTAGTCGGAAAGGAATTCGGGTAATTAACTTCAATTAGAAAAATAGTATTCACTCTTTCATCAATGCCATAAAACAATCTTCAATATTGGGCTTGATCGATTGAATAGTAACATTGGTGTACTTTCCATTTTGAATAATTTGCTCCAATCTTTCCTTATCGTTATCGCCCCTTTTAAAAACAACATGATGATACTGCCCGAACGAAAAACAACTTTCCACTGAAGGATCAGCTTTTATTGCATTCATCAGTGGGAACATTTCATTGGCCTTAATTGCCCATAAAGGTTTTTTAAATTCACTGGTTATTCCTTCAGGCGTATTGATAGATAAAATCTTTCCATTTTGAATCAAAGCTACCCTGTCACACAACTCTGCTTCATCCATATATGCAGTTGATACCAATATCGTAATTCCCTGTTCTTTTAAACGGTGAAGCATTTCCCAGAATTCCTTTCTTGAAACGGCATCCACCCCTGTTGTAGGCTCATCCAGGAATAAAACTGATGGCTTATGAATGAGCGCGCAACTTAGCGCCAGTTTTTGTTTCATTCCCCCTGAAAGCTGTCCTGCTTTCCTTTTTTTAAAGGGCTCTATTTGCTGATAAATATCTTTGATGAGATCATAGTTTTCTTCGATAGTCGTGGAAAAGATGGTTGCAAAGAAATTAAGGTTCTCCTGCACCGTCAGGTCCTGGTACAATGAAAATCTGCCTGGCATGTAGCCCACCCTGCGACGTATCTGTTTATAATCTTTTATCACATCGAAACCATCTACGGAAGCCTTGCCACTATCTGCCAGCAATAGTGTGGTGAGAATGCGAAACAGGGAGGTTTTGCCTGCACCATCCGGGCCAATCAAACCAAAAATCTCTCCCTTATCTATAGAAAATGAAATTCCATGCAAAGCATTCACCACAGATTTTTTGGTCTTATAGGTTTTTACAATATTTTCAACAATTACTGGCTGCATATTTTACTTAAATTTTACTTCTCCGTACATACCAATCTTGAGCAGCCCATCATCTTTCACATGGATTTTAATGGCATATACCAGGTTGGCCCTTTCGTCTTTTGTTTGTATTGTCTTTGGTGTAAACTCAGCTTTATCAGATATCCAGACTATCTCACCGGGGTATTCCCTGTAAGTACTGGCAGTACTATCTACAAAAACTTTAACCGGTTGATTTAACCTGATCTGCGACAGTTGAGTACCGGTAAGGTATGCCCGAAGTGTTATTACGGATAAGTCTCCTATTTTGTATAAGGCTTTGCCGGGCGTAGTAAATTCACCCGCCATAGCATATTTGGTAAGCACCGTCCCGTTGATGGGATTGGAAATATTGGTCCGCTTTATCTGGTCCTCTATCTGTGCAACAGATTTTTTTAATGGTTTGTATTCACTCATGACTGAGCTGTTTTGGGTTCCAATTGTTGTCTCCTGCACCTTTATTTGCTGTTCGTTTACTGCAATTTGTTTTTGCAAAACGTCAATCTGGTTATTCCAGTCATCCAACTGTTTTGTTGTTGCCGCATCTGCTTTTATTAGATTTTCCGTTCTGGCTTTTTCCTGAAAAGCATCTTGCAATTGCACTTTTTGAACCGCTATCTGGTCCTTTACCAATTTGATGGAAGGCTCTATATTTATGGTTTTCTGTTGTAAAGCATTGATACTTGCCACCACCTGGGCTTTCTGCAATTCCAGCGGTACAGAGTCTATATAGCCTAAAATACTGTCTTTACGCAGGATAGAACCTTCCTCGATATTCAGCGCCATTATTTGCCCGGTAACCTGCGAGGATACCACCACATCATCTACTTCAAAAGTTCCCGACGCATCATAGGCATGGTCATTCAGGTTGCACCCTGCAATTATTGCGGGTAAGATTCCGGCGTATAAGATTGAACGAATATTCATTGGCAAAAATTTACTGTTATTAGATTATTGATTTTTTATATCACCCATTGTATTTTGATAATTATATTGCGACTGCAGCAATTGTACTTCATGGAGAATCTTATTTTGACGGGCCTGGTCTTCAGCATCAACTTCGTTTATATAATCATGGGCACTAAGTACACCATTTTCCAGTTGTGCACTCGCAGCATTTTTTACCGATTCCCTCAGGGTAATGATTGCATCATCTTTGTCAATGAGCTTAGCATATTTTTCTACATCCGAATTTTGTTGTTGCTGTGTCATTTTAGTATTAAAAAGGAACGTCTCCTTCTGAACATCCAGTGTTTGCCTGTTTATGTCTAATAAATATTGCTGGTTTTTATAGCTATATAAACTTCCGAAATTCCAATTGAACTTTATGCCACCAATATAATATCCTGCAAAATCATTACTCAATACATTCAATCCCGGGCGGCCATATCCGCCCTGTATAAAAAAACTAACTTTGGGACGCAGCTGGGCATCTAATAAATGACCCTGTAAATCGTATATCTTTTTTTGATAATCATACGATAAAAGCTCAGGCCTGGTGACACTATCAGCTAAGACATGATATTCAGGCTTCTGCAGAATAGTGCTGTCATTTAGCCTGGTATTAATAAACAGGCTTAGCATATTTATAAATGAACTCTTAGTTGCTTCCAGTTCTACCTTTGCCTGTTCGGCCTGCAATAATTGCGCTGAAAGCTCATCCACACTGCTTCTGTAGGCTGTACCGTTAGCCAGAAGCGCTTTCGTTTTATCTATACCATTTTGGATATCCTTTTGCAATAAATCATTTTGTTTCAACTGTTCATCCATCAGCAAGGCACCAAAGAATAATTGGTTTACCCGGTCATATAAAGCATATAATTCTACCTCAAGATTCTGCTGTTGCACCACTTCGCTGGCTTCGGCAGTTTCTTTTTGATTTTTAATGACTCCTCCGTCATAAATAACCTGGTCTGCTTCTGCAAAAACCTTATATTGATCTTTGCTGTAGGTAGGCAATTTAAATCCTGGAATGGGGATCGTAAAAGGAAAACTCGTTACTGTGGACTGATATGTGGCCTGGCCGTTAACAGAAAACACCGGCAAATATCCTTTGGCTGCATTGGAAACTGAATAATCTTTGGCTTTGGTTATCAAATCCCGTTGTTTTATCAGCGGATAATTTTTTCTTGCCAACTGGTAAACCTTTTCTATGGTGAGTGCCCCGGGAGTTTGTGCTATTGAGGGAAATCCTGCAAATATTATCAAAATGATCATCAAAGCAATTGATGTATTCTTTTGTAACCAAACAGTTAATTGTAACATAGAAAATTACTTTTTTATTGAATCAATAATAAATTTTGGAATCTCCTTTTTTCTTTGCTCCATTATTTGCCGGTACTGCAATTCGTCCAATTGAAGATTAAACTGAAACATGGATTTTCCCACAAATGGGAAAATAGTCATAGAGATCAGGTTTATTAATAAATGCAAAGGACTAATTGGCTTTATCGTTCCTTTCTTGCGTTCTTTGTCAATTTGTTCTAAAAACTTTTGCAACCTGGGTGAATTATTTTTTACCCAAATTTTATTAATGAACTTTTCTGCATCACGGCTGATTTCATTTATTACAAATAGCGGCAGATAAGGGTTCTCAGTCATCATGGTAATATACTCTTCACAAAATTTTTCTATCTTTTCAAACAAGGGTAAATCAGCTTCAAAAATCAGATTGATCTTTGGAAATAATTTCCGGGCCGCTTCGAGAAAAATTACTTCAAATAATTTTTCCTTGCTCCTGAAATAATAATGTAACAAGGCTTTATTAATTCCTGCTGCATCAGCAATATCCTGCATTCTGGCCCCCTGCATACCCTTTGATATAAATACAATTTTGGCAGAAGCAAGAATTTTCTCTTCGGTAGATTTCTCAATTTTCACTTTATCCATATAGTTTAACCAAATGGTTAACAAAAATATGAAAAAGTTTTATTTCACTAAGAAATTTTAAACAATAATTATCACAGGATTGTAAATTTCCAGCGTAAGCCGGCATCAAAGGTTATTTGAATAACAGGTATACTATCTATTGGGGATTTATACCATTGGAGCCATTTGTCCCCCTTATTTGATAAACGCTGTCAACTACAAAGCGTTCCATGCCACGCCAGGGCAGTGCACCAAAATATTCAATATAATGTACTTCCACCTCACGGCCGGCATTATCGAGTAGTATCTTGGCAACACTTTCTTTGGTTACACTAAAATTAAATTCATTGCTTTGCACATTGGCTTTGAAACCGCTTTGAATTACTTTGCCTTCATAAGTTTTAAAAATATATCCCTTTCTCATAAATGTGTTAAGGGTACCAGCTTTGGTGCCACTTCCGTACTGCCAATAAAAATGAGTATAAAAGAAAATGCCAAATCCAATAATGAGAATAATAAGGATTGTCCGGAATATTTTTCGCCCCTTCATAAAAAAAATTTTGGGGCAAGATAAGGAAAAGGCTCCGGTTTTGAGACCGGGTTAAAAAGTTCCCGGAATTGATTTTTTATTATTTTGATCCCTTCATTCTGACAAGTTGCAGATAGGATTATTTCTCAGTGACCAGAAGCTTTTCAGCATAAGCTTTTTTCATTGCATTCTCGTCATGTTTATATTTGAATATTAGCGGAAAAGTAATAGCAAGTAGCAGTGCATAACCCGCAAACGTGAACCATATACTTTGCCAATCGCGGTAAATAATTTCATTAGTGGCGGGATTCACTTTTGTAAAATAATCAACTATCAATCCGCTTCCATACCCGCCAATCATGGCTCCAATACCGTTGGTCATAAACATAAACAAACCCTGCGCACTTGCCCTGATTTCTGCTTTCACTTCATTTTCCACAAACAGGGATCCGGAAATGTTAAAGAAATCGAATGCCATTCCATAAATAATCATTGAAAGCACAAGCAGGTATAATCCATTTCCCGGATCACCCAGAGCAAATAACCCAAATCGAAAAACCCATGCTATTATGCTCATTAACATTACCTTTTTAATTCCAAATCTGGACAAGAAGAACGGGATAGTAAGGATAAAAAGTGTTTCTGAAATTTGAGAAATTGATAAGAGGAGAATTGGATGTTTTACACCAAAAGTATTGGGATAAGTAATCTGAAAGCTTTCTAAAAATGACCCTCCGAAAGCATTGGTGATTTGCAAGGCCGCCCCAAGGAACATTGCAAACAGGAAGAAGATGATCATTTTTCTTTGTTTAAATAAAACAAATGCATGGAGGCCCAAACTAGAAATGAAAGAAGTGCTTTTGGATTTTATGGGGGGACACTGAGGCATGGAAAATGCATAGAATCCCAGTGCCAAAGCTGAAATAGCACTAAATATAAGTTGCATATTACCCGATTTCCACCCGCAAATATCTACCACCCACATAGCCGCAATAAAGCCGATAGTTCCCCAAACCCTAATGGGCGGAAAATCTTTTATTATATTAAAACCTTTTTTTTCCAAAACAATATATGAAACGGTATTATTCAGTGCAATAGTGGGCATGTAAAACATCGAGTTAACAAGCATAACCCAAAAAAACAGGTGCGGATCCTTTACCGAAGAGGCTAATAGTAATGTTCCTGCGCCAATTACATGACAAATTCCTAACACTCTTTCCGCATTCAGCCATTTATCTGCTACGATACCCATTAAGGCAGGCATAAATAATGAGGCGATTCCCAAGGTGGAAAATACAGCCCCTATTTGTGAACCCGAAAAATTCAATGTTCCTCCTAAATATCCTCCAATGGAAATTAGCCAGGAACCCCAAATGAAAAACTCCAGAAAGTTCATTATTATAAGCCGTAATTTGATATTCTGCATTTTTGTTAAATTGAAATAAAATAAGTCTGGGTAATTCTTTATATATGATTTATAAATAATAGAATCTAACCTTCAACAAATCTGTCATTCTAATTGTTATTTTCACTTTGATGGCAAATGGCTAATCCATATTTCCTAAAAAATAAATTTATAGGGCAACTTAAATAATTTTGAAAGATAAGAGAATTCATAAAATTGATATTGGTTTAGTTTTCGTGTGGAAAGAAACTCTTAATTTTGTTATAATATCATGTGTAATAGATTAAACCCATTATATTCAAATTAAACTACCAGATTGAAAATAAAAATCCTGCACTCGCTTCAGAGTGTTTTTTTATTCTTATTTTTTTTATTATTCCATTCAAGCCTTTTTTCTCAGAAAATAGTTGCGGAGCGATTTAATTTTAAGGAATTATCAGACAAGGAAGCTGCCCAACCAATTACGAGAAATGGAGAACATGAGATAGATGGAGGCTGGAGATATCTTCGCGGCAATATGCCCTTTCCACCGGGAGCGAAGATAAAAACTAAAAAAGTTCAACTTTTATCTACACCTTCCACTCTTGAAATACCTTCGCCTCCCCCTTTGCAAAGCTTTTTAGGGCACATTGATCCTATAGATTTAATTCCTCCCGATTGTGACGGGATCGTTGGCTTAAACGAGGTAGTTACTGCGACAAATGAATACGTGATTGTCCATGCAAAAAATGGTGGAGCTGTATTAAGCAAGGTTACCTTTTCAAATTTTTTTAATGCCCCGGGAATGTCAGATCCCTATATGCAATTTGACCCTTATCTAAACAGGTATTGGATTAGCGGTATCTCAACAACGATTCCAAATAAAGTATTTATAGCTGTAACTCAAACCTCTGACCCGCAGGGAAATTGGTATAGATATAGCTTCACCCCTAATTCGGTGGATGGCCCCCTGCTCCTTGATCATCCATATATAGGATTGGACAATAAGTTAGTAGTGGTTACCGGCAGAAAATTCCCCAATGGGAATAACTTTACAGGCCCAATCTTATTTGTTTTTAATAAAGACAGTCTTGCATCGGGAAGCACTATAAATTTTGGTTCAAACGCTCAGACAATTGAAAAGACAATAGCCGACGGTGATGTGCCTTGCCCGGTTTCGGCATTTGGCCTAACCTCTCCTGCTTCCACTTTTTTTATTGTGCAGGAATGGAGCGGAGCAAATTCTGCGATAAGACTTTCCACCATAACAGGAACACTTCCAAATCTTTCATGGAATACAACTTCAGCAGTTTTTCCTTCCGGCGGTTCACCGTGGTCTGATGCCCAATTGGGTAATCTTGCTCCTCAATTAGATGATAGCAGGCTCATAGCGGTAAATGATTCAAGGATTAGTTCAGCCCAGATGGTAAACGGAAAAATCTGGTGTGCACACCACATTGCATTACCGGCAACGAATTATAATCATACGGCTGTTCAGTGGTGGCAAATATCTACATCGGGAAATGTTTTGCAAAGAGGCAGAATAGATGATTCAACCGGACTTACCTCGAGGTATTATCCAACAATAGCAGTCAATCCGGCAGAAGATGTATTAATCGGCTATACTATTTCATCTCCGAGCACTTTCATAAATGCAGCTTATAGCACCCGATCCTCAGGTACCCCGGCGGATACAACCAACGATGAATATGTATTTAAAGGTGGAATAAGTACCTATTGGAAAGACTACGGTAGTGGGAGGGCCCGCTGGGGTGACTACAGCCACACATGCGTTGATCCGGCAACCGGCGATTTGTGGACCATCCAGCAATATGCTGATCAAAGGCTCGGCTCTTCAGATAACCAATCAAGATATGGAGTATGGTGGGCGGAAGTTTCGTTTTTGTCTTATAATAATGATGCAAGCCTTTCAAATATTATTGACCCAAACTCATCTGCTACGTATTGTTCAACTCCTATTAATCCCAGGGTAACTATTAAAAATATTGGGACCGATACTTTGAAAACAATTAATGTAGGTTTAATACTTGATGGGGTGAACTTAGGGGTAACCTCAATTAGCGGATTAAATCTTATACAATACAATGCACAGGATGTGTCTATTCCAATTCCTTTGAATCCTACGCCCGGTAGTCATATTCTCCAGGCTTATACAGCAATGCCTAATGGCATGGCTGACCAAAGAACTTCCAATGACACGAGTGTCATCTCTTTTACAATATTGCCAAATCTTGCCTTACCAAATGTTGAGGGTTTTGAAAACCCAATATTTCCTCCACCAGACGGATGGTCTCTCAATAATCCTGATGGTAGTATTACCTGGCAAAGAACGACTGCAGCTAATGATGGTGGAGTTGCCTCTATGGAATATAATGCCTTTAATTATGCAACAACCCAGGCGGTTGATATTTTACAATCGCCAAAGATCCAGATTGGTAATGTCGATTCTGTAAAAATCAATTTTGATGTGGCCTATGCTCAATATAATGCCTCTTCTTTAGATTCTCTTGAAATAGTGTATTCCACTGATTGCGGCAACACATGGCTTCCTACATCATATGCCAAAGGAGGCGCAGGATTAGCAACAAATGGAGGCGCTTTTGTAAGTAATTCCTTTGTTCCTACTTCTTTACAATGGCGTAATGATCGCCTTGCATTTTCAACCTGCGGAATTAACGCCCCGTTCATTCTGATCGGTATCAAAGCTGTAAATGATTTTGGTAATAATATTTATGTAGATAATTTTTCCATCTCAACAATAAATACGGTTTTGGAAAATGCGGGTGTTCTTTCAATAAATCAACCAACATCTTCTTTATGTTCTACTGATTTTATTCCACAGGTTACTATTGCTAATTATGGAACTGATACTATAAAAACCCTTACCATAAATTACCAGATTGATAATGGCCCGATTGGCTCCTTTAACTATACTGGATCTATACCAAGATGCAGTTCCCAGACAGTTACCCTCAATTCAATATCCTCTCCTGCAGGGGATCATTTATTGACCATTTTCAGTTCAAATCCGAATGGAGTTCCCGATCAGAATACAATTAATGATACTGCCAGGAAGGCGATTACAGTTTCCCCCCTGGTAGCTGCGCCTGTGATTGTAGGTTTTGAATCTGATTCCTTCCCCCCCACCAACTGGGCTCTTCAAAATCCTGATGGTCTCTTAACCTGGGAAAGAACTACAGCCGCTGCAGATTCAGGATCTGCTTCCATGGTTATCAATAATTTCAATTATCCTGCATCCAACACTGTAGATAATTTTATTTCGCCTGTCGTGCAGTTTGATCCAAAAGTGGACTCCTTCTTTGTTTCATTTGATTATGCCTATTCGCAAGGTTTGAACTTTCCAGGAAGTACGGTTCTGCCGCTTGATACACTAGATGTTCAATTAACCCAGGACTGTGGCCAGACATTTACCTCCATTTGGAAAAAGTGGGGTGTAGATCTTCAAACTATCGGGGATTCTACCGACACAATTTCTACATCTTTTGTTCCGACCCCCGACCAATGGAAAAAAATAAATATTTATTTGAGTCCGATTATTGGCAGCCAGAATTTCCAGATCTATTTTACAGCACGCGGTAATCATCAAAACAATCTCTACGTAGATAATATAAATATTTATACTAAAAGCGTCCCGGAAGCATTGAAGGTTCAGGGCTATCTGATTTATCCCAATCCTTTCAGGAATTCAATAATTATTCGGAATTACAGGGTTCCCGTAACACTTCAAAACATCGCTATTTTTAATTCTATCGGGCAAAAGGTCTGGTCTGAGGTTCTCAATGGTGCAGGCTATACTGAAATGCCTGTAGACCTTAGAAACCTTGCGGCGGGCGTATATATTGTTAAACTCCAATATACCGATAAGACGGTAGTTCAAAAAATAATAAAACAATAAAGTTTGGAATAATAATATTAATGATCAAGGAGATTGTAAAAAGCAATCTCTTTTGTTTTAAAAAAGAGGTCGTACTACCTTTGTATAATGATTAAAACAGATAAAGAAGTTGCAATTCTGGAAATAATTAGCTCCTTTGAACAAGGAAGTATTTTTCAAAAAATAGCGCATAAAATTATTGCAGATGAAAGGATATCAGATGAAGAGGGCCTGATGCTTTTTGAAAAAGCCAGTTTGGGTCTTGTTGCAGCATTGGCAAATTTTATCAGGGAAAAGAAGCACGGAGATATTACCTATTTTAACCGGAACTTCCACATTGAACCAACTAACGTTTGTGTTTTCTCCTGTAAGTTTTGCTCCTATTCGCGGCTATATGCACACAGAGATGAAGGATGGAAGCTCAGCCAGCAGCAGATGCTGGACGTAGTAAAAAGTTATGATGGAAATCCCGTTACAGAAGTTCACATAGTAGGTGGCGTTCACCCTAAAATGGATCTTAATTTTTTTTGTGACCTGATTTCCCGGATTAAGCAACACAGGCCTGACCTGCATATTAAAGGATTTACTGCAGTGGAATTGGACTATATGTTCCGGAAAGCAAATGTTACGATAGAGGAAGGAATGATCAAACTAAAACAAGCAGGATTGCAATCATTACCTGGCGGAGGTGCAGAAATATTTGATGAAACAATCCGGAAGCAGATATGTGCAGACAAAGTAGATGCAGAGGGATGGTTAAGAATTCATGAACAGGCCCATAAACTGGGAATGCATACAAATGCTACGATTCTTTATGGACATATTGAAAATTATGCTCACCGGATTGATCACATGCGCAGGCTCAGAAATCTGCAAGACGAGACTAGCGGTTTCAATACTTTCATTCCCCTGAAATTCCGCAACCAGAATAACGACATGAGTCATATTCGGGAATCATCCATCGTGGAAGACATGAAAATGTATGCTGTCGCCCGAATTTACATGGATAATTTCCCTCACCTAAAAGCCTATTGGCCAATGCTGGGAAGGCAGAATGCGCAACTATCTCTCTCCTTTGGCGTGAATGATATTGACGGAACTATAGATGATTCTACAAAAATTTATTCTATGGCGGGTAGCGAAGAACAAAATCCTTCCATGAATACCCAGGAATTGGTAACACTCATTCAACAGGCAAAAAGAAGGCCGGTTGAAAGAGATACTTTGTATAGTGTTGTTAAGGATTATTCTTTATCTACTGAAAAGGATTTTGATGTTAATATGAATTAGTTCCAGTATTTAAATTTATTTCCCCCCTGTATTTTATGATTCAGGATGATCATCAATCAAACCATTCATAAAGATTCTGAAGCACTAATTTTTCTTTATTCACTGAATTGAAGTCCCGGACAATTTTACCCTGGTGTATCTGAATCAGGCGGTTTCCGTTTTGTTGAGCATCCTTTAGATTATGCGTAATTAATATAACAGTAATTCCATATTCCTTATTGAGCTTATCAGCTAATCCCAGAACAACCTGTGAAGATTTTGGATCGAGGGCAGCTGTAGGTTCGTCCAGGAGTAAAACATGCGTATCGTCCATTGCACTCATAAGCAAAGTAAGCGCCTGGCGCTGCCCTCCCGACAAATTGCCCATGGGGAGATTTATTTTGTTCTCTAGGCCCATTCCCAGTAATGCAATTCTTTCCTGAACTTTTTTCTTAAATGAATTATTGATACCGATGGTTAGTTTTTTACGATGCGTTCGAATTGAGGCGAGCCTGAAATTATCAAGTATAGATAATTCAGGTGCGGTACCATTATTTGGATTTTGAAAAACCCGGGCCACCCAACGACTCCTTTTGTATTCCGGAAATCGAGTAACATCAGTTCCATCAATTTCTATTGATCCTGAGGTTGGTGTTTCAACTCCTCCAACTATATTGAGCAGAGTTGTTTTACCGCTTCCGTTCACTCCGATAATCACCGCATACTCTCCCTGGTTTATTTGCAGCGTAATATCATCGAGGGCTATTACTTCATTTGCCTTTCCTTTATTAAAAACCTTGGTGATATGTTTAAAAGAAATCATTTCATAATACCATTACATGTGAATATTACATTCTTAAAATTATTTTACTTCACCATTTAAAGAATCAATCCAGGTTCATTGCAATAAACTCCGCGATATCGTCAATATCGTTTCAGCTGGCTACTCACTCTTGGCAAGGCCACAATCAGCAAAACAAAAAGCGCTGTCACCAGTTTTAATATATTTGGATCAATGCCCATCGCGAGCGTAAAGGCAAGTACCATCTGGAACAAAAAACTTCCTGCAAGCACTAAAAGAATTTGCATACCAATATTAGACACATTCAACCATATACGCAATGCATCCGCAATCAGTACAGACCCGAGACCCGTGATCACAATACCGATCCCCATATTAATATCAGCAAAACCCTGGTATTGTGCAACCAGGAAACCGCTCAGTGCAGTAAGCCCATTTGCTATGGCGAGGCCAATAATTTTAATACTATCATTATTGATGCCAAATGATTTTGTCATAATCGGATTATTGCCTGTCGCACGCATGGCTATTCCGAAATCTGTTCGCAGGACATAATAAAGCAATAATCCCAAAAAGAGTATTATAACTATAGCGACCAATAATTGGTTGTATATATCATTGGAGAAAAATGTGAAAGAGAGAAATATAGTTGGGATATTAATGAGAGGAACATTCGATCTTCCAAGGATGATCAGGTTGATCGAATAAAGGCCGGTCATAACAAGGATACCCGCAAGCAATGCATCTATTTTAAGTTTGGTATGTATCAGGCCGGTGCAAATGCCGGCAACTGATCCGGCAAGCATACAAACAGGCAAAGCCAGCAACACAGGCCAGTGCTGAGTTAAAAGAATAGCTGTAACGGTGGCGCCTAATGTATAACTTCCATCTGTGGTGATGTCTGGAATGTTGAATACTTTCATGGTGATAAAAATACCCATGGCCATTGGTCCCAGGCATAATGACAATTGCAGCGCCGTTAGGTAAAACTGGCTCATTGCACTGGTTGGTAATTTGAAGGTATAGACAATCCGAATTTTTTGGCAACCTCCGGGTTATATACTCTTTTTCGCACTTTTACCATTTCCCAATGCATATCCTTTGTACTTTTCGTTTTTAAATATTGCGCAGCTTGTTCTCCTGACTGGTATCCCCATTGATAGATATCTGCACCATAGGCTGCAAGCGCTCCCCTTGCAACAAGCCCCGCTTCACTGGTAAATATGGGAATATTTTTCTGGTTACATGATTGAACAATCGTTTCAAAAGAGGCAAATACAACGTTATCCGGATTGGCAAAGAATACATCAATATTTTTTGACAATAATGAAGCGGTTACCAGTTGAACATCGGCAGATGAATTTACAGGAAGATAAATAAGATTTATATTATTATCTGATGCCAGTTTTTGAATACGCTGCATTGATTCAACTGATTGCGGCTCTGACTGATTAAAGACCATACCTACCGTTAATTTGCCCGATTTGGGTTTGATGATTTTTGGAATCAATAAAAAGGAAGTATCTATATAATCCAGCGTTTCACCTAAACCAAACAAATTTTTTGGAGGGTTTCCCTGCAAGTCAGTCACTTTCATTAAGGTCGGTGTAGGAGACACCATCATAAATATTGGAATGTCTTTAGTATTTTGTACAGCAGTAATCGTTGACAAAGATGGATTGGTGGCAATAAGTGAAACTTCCTGAGCAACAAAATATTTGATGATTTGGGTTAGTGCTGGTATGTTGCCCTGGGCATTTCGATAAATAATTTTCAAAGTGCCATTTTTTTCATCAAAACCGTTTTTTTGTAAGGCATCAAAAAAACCTGTTTTTGCCTGTTCAATCGTATTATCCTCAAAAGCATCAGCAAATCCAACAACAGGGATCTTTGAGTCCCGGTGCGTGCATCCAGCTAAAAAGCAAATTACAGCGCTTATAAGAAATAATTTTTTCACTTTATGCTTAAGTTTTTAAGAAATAAATCCTATAAAATAGCCACCAGTTAATTACTAAAAATAAGAAAATAAACGTGCTGAGATCATTTGATCCAAAAATTAATTTGTCAATTGCTACAATTTATCGGTCCAATTCACTGAAATAATTATTTCATTTCTTCTGTTTCCTAATTGAAAAGGAGGATTAAATCCCAAAAATCGTATAGGCCCAACAGTCTCGATACCTTTTGCCTTTAAACTCTGTTTACATTTTTCTGCTTATTTCAGGATATCATTGTCGGATGTAAAGCCTCCAAAAGTTATCGCGGCA
>ODAK010000415.1_pt1 | contig 49021 bp, 46 predicted proteins | sample 1539591 | NCBI WGS metagenome assembly ODAK01 (sample SAMEA3539303, study PRJEB22396) | soil metagenome | biome: tundra; feature: field; material: soil | place: USA | collected 2010-05 | depth 0.15 m
CGCCCGTCAAATCGAAAACGGCGCGCCGGCGGACGTGTTTTTCTCGGCGGATCTGAAATGGATGGACTATCTTCAGACCCAGAAGCTCATTCAGGTCGCGACTCGACACGATGTGCTCGGCAATCAGTTGGTGTTGGTCGCGCCGGTCACCAGCAAGATCACCTTACACATCGCTGCTAATTTTCCGCTTCTGGCCGCGCTAGGCAATCGCCGCTTAGCGATCGGTGATCCTGATGGCGTACCCGCGGGTCGATATGCGCATGAGGCGCTCACGAAACTTGGCGTCTGGAATACCGTTGCGGATCGACTGGCGCGTGCCGACAGCGTGCGATCGGCACTTGCGTTGGTGGACCGCGGCGAGACGCCGCTTGGTATCGTGTACCAGACCGATGCCTTGATCGATAAAAATGTACGCGTGGTCGATGTATTCCCAGACAACACTCACTTGCCCATTACTTATCCGATTGCTCTTGCGAGCGGGGCTAAGGCAGATGCTGCCAAATTCTTATCCTACGTCCAAAGTCCGGCCGCCGACATTGTTTTCAAGCGCTATGGCTTTATAGTTTTACATTAGCATTTGGCGATTTCCGTCAAGCGCTTCGAGCAGATCAAGACCGTGCACGAGGTCGCCGCCGGCAACAGTAAATCGGAGCTGCTTCTTGCTAACGCTGCAGTACGTATGTTCCGGGCGCATCGCCGATCGGCGGATAGCCGGCTGCGGCCGACCCCAGCGACGGCGGGGCAACCCGCCCTTGCGTCGAACGCTCCGCGAGCCAGCGCTGCCAGATCGGCCACCAAGAGCCCGCCACGGGCTCGGTCGTGTCAAACCATTCTTGTGGGGTGAGCGTGTCGGTGGCATTTGACCAGGTGCGCACGCGGTGGCGCCGTCGCGGGTGCACGGCGCCGCTCACGATACCGGCATTGTGCCCGCCCGAGGTCAGCAGAAAGGTGTAGTCGCTCGAGCGCGTCAAGCTGCGCGCCTTGTAGGTGGACTGCCACGGTGCGACATGATCGGTTTCGGTACCTACGACGAACATCGGCAATTGGATTGCGCCCAGATCGACCCGACAGCCTTCGGCCTGGAACTCGCCGCGTGCCAGAGCGTTGTTGAGGTACAGGTGCCGCAAATATTCCGTGTGCATGCGGCAGGGCATGCGTGTGCCATCCGCATTCCAAGCCATCAGATCGTTCGGCGATGCGCGCTTGCCGCGCAGGTAACTGTCGACGGCCGGCGTCCACAACAGATCCCGCGACCGCAGCAGTGCGAACGCCGCGCCCATCTGTTCGCTCTTGAGCACACCGGTGCGCGCCATGACCGATTCGAGCATGTCGAGCTGGCTCGGGCTGATGAATACCGACAGCTCGCCCGGTTCGCTGAAATCCTGCTGCGCCGCGAGCAAGGTCTTGCTCGCCAACCGTTGATCGCCTTCGGCGGCGTAGAGCGCGGCGGCGATCGACAGCAAGGTGCCCCCGATGCAGTAGCCGACGGCGTGGATCTTGTGCTCCGGTACGATTCCTGAAACGGCGTCCAGCGCGGCCCGAATGCCGAGCCGCAGGTAGTCGTCCATGCCGAGCCCGCGATCGCTCGCATGCGGATTCTTCCAGGACATGATGAACACGGTGTGACCCTGGGAGACGAGGAATTTCACCAAGGAATTTCTTGCCGACAAGTCGAGGATGTAATACTTCATGATCCAGGCCGGTACTATCAGGATCGGCTCGGCAAAGACCGTCTCGGTGGTCGGCGAATACTGGATCAATTCGATGAGATCGTTTCTCAGCACGACTTTGCCGGGCGTTGCCGCGACATCGCGGCCAACGACGAATTTTTGGGCTGCGGTCGGCTCCGTGTCCCCCATGGTGCGCTTGATGTCCTCGAGCCAGTGATTGAATCCGCGCACCAAATTCTCACCGGCTTCGGCGCGGGTGGTGTCGAGCAGTTCGGGGTTGGTGGCAAGGTAGTGCGCCGGGGAAACGGCCTCCAAGGCGTTGCGCCCCACGAAATCGAGCGTGCGCTCGGTCTCGGGCGCGACGCCCGCTACGCCGGACCATGCCTTCTGCCACCAGTCACTGTAATTGCGGTAGCTGCGCGCGTAGACGTTGAAGGGCCAACCCGCCCAAGCATCGCCGCCGAAGCGAGCGTCGTCCTCGGCGGGCGGCAGCGGCTGCCCGGAGATCGCCCGCAGCGCGAAGGTCCAGCTGTCGATCGTCTTGGTCAGCGCATCCTGAATGATCTCGAGCTGTTTGGGCGGATCCTTGGCGAGGCTCAAGTACCAGTCCCACCAGGCATTGGCGTACATGTCGGGCGCGAGGCCGCCGCTCACGGTCGCCAGTTGGGCGCGCAGCGCGCGCGCGAACTCGGCCGATTCATTAAGATCGGATGATTTGGCAAGATTGTCGCCATCGGTCGTACGATTGTCCATGCTGTTTGCGGTCCGTCGTTGGGATGGCTGATTACAGCATAAAAAAAACAGCGGAGGTGGGGGCGCCGAAGCGCTTCCCACCCCGCTGTAGACCCGCCGCGGGGGGGCGCGGCATGCCGGCGCCCGTAAAGGGCGCCGGCGTGGGATCAGCCCGCCTTCTTCTTGGCCGCGTCGACGAACTTTGCCGTGTCGCCGAACTTGGCGGTCGCCACATTCACCGCTTCGGTGAAGGTGGTCTGGGCACTGGTTTGCGCATCGGTCGCTAGCGTGACGAACTCCTGCGCACGCGCACGCAGCTTCTCGCTGAGCGCCGTGGTGAGTTCCACCTGCTTGGATACGAACTCGGTGGGGGACTGCGCAGCCAGGGCGGCCGTGGCCTGTGCCAGGCTCCACTCCAAGTAATCGCCGGCAACGGCGTACTGGTAACGGCCCAAGCGGTCAATCGCCTTGACGCCTTCCTGCTGAGCTTTCATCGTGGGCGCGAATGCGTTGCGGTAGGCCTCGAATATGGCCTTGGGATCAAAAGTCGTGTCGCTCATGTGCATCTCCTGTATCGGTTGCTGAATCGGCTGGCTTGCGCTAGTGGCAGCATTATAGCGCAATTTGTATGCAGTGCAAGAGGAAATTTAGTGACCTTTCTCGGCAGCCACGTGATGCGAATAACTCATTGAAAGATAACATTAAACAGTATTTAAGAGAATCCGAAGAACAGGCCTTGAAGGCGTAAATGTTTGCGTTGCAAAAGGTCTTTTGGTGGCCGGGAAGCTTTACCCGGCGGGCGAGGCCCAGGGACGTCATCGACGGGCGCAGGTCCTCGGTGCATGATGATTGGCGGTGCTGTGGCTAAAAAGGATTCTGCGCTGACCGCGATCCTCCATCACATTCGCTCGTTGGAACTATATGCCGAGCGCAATGGCGCCCGCCTGGTGCGCACGACACTGCCCGAGTGCGTCGCGGGCAGGGTTTTCCGCAACCTCATTCTGCTGCGCACCGGCCAGAGCCCGCAGCAGGAATTCTTGACTCTGGTGCACGAACTGACTCATTGGCTGGTGCATCGGGACGTGCGCGCTCACTTGCTTTGCACTGTTTTTGAATACGAAGCCGAAGCGGTCGAGGCTCTGGTGATGGCGCAACTTGGCTTGCGCGCAGGGTTCGATCCGCGTGATCGAAACGAGGACAGTCCGACCGACGGTCTGCTGTCGGCGTCGGTTACTCGAGTGGTGCGCGCGAGCCGCGGAATCTGCGCGGCGCTCGGCCTGAATGCGCGGCGGCCGGCTTCAGAGCCGCAAGCCGCCGTCGATCTCGAGGCAACGGCCGGTAAAGAAATCGTTCTCGAATATGAAGCGCACCGCATGAGCGATTTCGTCGGGTTTTCCCAGGCGCTTCAGGGGCACCGGCGCGGTGAGCTTGTCCAGCACTTCCGGGCGCATGGAGGCGAGGATGTCGGTGTGGGTGAAGCCGGGCGCAATCGAGCCGACGCGGATGCCGTAGCGGGCCAATTCCTTCGCCCAGACCACGCTCATTGATTCAACGCCAGCCTTGGCGGCACTGTAGTTGCTCTGTCCGGCGTTGCCCATCCGCGAAATGCTCGAAATATTCACGATGACCCCGCCGTTGCCGAACTCGATCATGTGAGCGGCAGCCTCGCGCCCGCAGAGGAACACACCACTGAGATTTACCGCAATGACCGAGTCCCATTGATCCAGACTCATGCGTCCGACCACGGCCCCATCCTTGACCTTCACCAGCAAGCCGTCGCGCACGATACCGGCATTGTTGACCAGCCCGTCCAATCGGCCGAATTCAGCGCCTACCTTGGTCATGGCGGCGGACACTTCGCTCTCCTCGGCGACGTTTACGCAGTAGCTGCGCGCCCGAACGGATTCGGCGGCGCAAAGCGCGGTCGCCTGGTCGAGGTCGGCCTGATTGCGATCGAAGAGCGCGATATCCGCCCCGTGACGAGCAAGCTGCAAGGCGATCGCGCGGCCGATGCCGCGCCCGGCGCCGGTTACCACAACTGTCTTGTTACGAAGTTCCATGATGTTGCGTCATTTACCTTTTTTGCCGTCATGCGGCTTCTTGTCATTTCGTTCGGCTGTCTTGGCGGCGGCGCCGCGGCCGATGAACGCGTCGCGAGTAGCCGCCTGCATCTGTTCCCACAATGCCAGGTTCTTCTGCGCCAGCTCGGTCAACGGGGCAAATGGGCCCTGCATTGCCTTGGCCATTTCCGATTGCATCGTTTCCTGCTGCCGCAGCATGGCGGTGAATGCTTGTTCCATATAACCGCTGAGCAGCGCTTGCATCGGGCGCCCATAGAAGCGGATGATCATTTCGAGCAATTCCGCGCTCAATACCGGCGAACCGAGGTGCTCCTGTTCGGAAATGATCTGCAACAGTACTGGCCGCGTCAGGTCCTCGCCCGACTTATCGTCGATCACTTTGATTTTCTCGCCTGCCACGATCAGTTGGCGCAGGTCCTCGAGTGTCACGTGGCGGCTACCCGCCGTATCGTAGAGGCGGCGGTTCGTGTATTTGCGTATGACGCGTTCTTGTTGCATCGTCCTGTCCGAAACTTGGCCGGCATCCTAAGCGAAGCTTTCGCATTGCACAACTTGGGTATCTGTCGAGCATCGAGTGGAATGGAATAATGTGCTTACGCGCTTATATAAAACAATGATTTACATCTCACTCATGGACTATTATTTGCGGAGCAACGCACCATTTGGTACCTGTTGCGTTGCATACGGAGGAGCATATCGTGGAACCTGATCTTTGGCGCGAGTGGCAGGCGCTCGCGGCGCAATTCGCCCCATGGGCCCAAGGCTCGGCGCCCTCGGCTCAGGGCTCGCAGGGACGCCAGGGGGCCGGCGGCTTTGCGCCTTTCATCGATTCGGCCGAGCGTTTTGCGGCCGAGGCGCGCTCCTTCATCGAAAGCAGCGCGAATGCTTCGGCATCGTCGGTAGTCGACGCCGCGCGAAAATTCAGCGACTTCTTGCGGGATCAAGCGGCCGCGGTTCAGCCCCCGTGGGGCGCCGCGTTTGGCATCGACGAGCCGAACGCCGCGGGTACAACGGCGCAGTGGGACTTGCCCGCGCTGGGAGCGACACGTGAAACTCAGCAACGCGCGCAGCGCATGGCGCAAGCCTGGCGCCGTATGGATGATGCGCAGCGCCGCTTGCAGCGCCTCTGGTCGGACGCGCTGCGCGCAGCGGCCGCGTCCTTCGCGGCCGGGTTGGGGACGGCGCAGCCCGGTGCGTCCAGCACCGAGGCGCTGAACAAACTCTACGACACCTGGATCGACTGTGCGGAGGATGCCTACGCCCGCATGTCGCACAGCGAAGCGTTCTGCGGCGCGCTCGCCGATTACGTGAATGCGAGCAGCCAATGGCGCGCCGATTTGCAAGGGGCCATCGAGCAGTGGGCAAAGATGCTCGATATGCCGACGCGCAGCGAGATCAATACGCTCACGCGGCGGCTGAAATCCTTGGAGGAGCGGTTGCGTGCCGAGTCGAAGGAGCCCAAGCCGAAGGAGCCCAAGCCGAAGGAGCGTCAGGCGAAGGTTGCGGCGAGCCGCATGCGGCCCTCGCGCCGCAAGGCAAAAGCATGACGGAGGCGCAGGTTTACGCCGGCCGCGCCGCGGCCAGGCGGGTGGCCGCCGGTTGCTCGCAAAGAGAGGCTGTCTGGCAGTCGGGCAAGATCACCCTGTTTCGGTACCGACCGATTGCACGGCCGGCAGGAGGCGTGCCGCTGCTGATCGTCTATGCCCTGGTCAATCGGCCGTACATGATGGATCTGCAGGAAGACCGTTCGCTGATCCGCGGTCTGCTGGCAGCGGGAGTAGACGTTTATCTCATCGATTGGGGCTATCCCGACGGCGCAGACCGGTTTACCTCTCTGGCCGATTATATCGACGACTATCTTGCGGGCTGCGTCGAGCAGATCCTGCAGACGCACCGTTTGGATGCTCTGAACGTCCTCGGCGTCTGTCAGGGGGGTGTGTTCAGCTTGTGCTATTGCGCGCTGCATCCCAAGCACGTGCGCAATTTGGTCACCATGGTCACGCCGGTGGATTTCCATACTCCGGCGGATCTGTTGTCGAAGTGGGTGAGAAAAATAAATGTGCCGGCGTGGGTGGGTGAGGGCAACGTTTCGGGCGAGGCGCTGAATCATCTGTTCCTATCGCTCATGCCGTTTCGCCTGACGCAGCAAAAATACGTGCATCTGCTGGCGGGAGGATTGGATTCGGCACGCATCGAGAATTTCATGCGGGTCGAGCAATGGATTTTCGACAGTCCGGACCAGGCCGGCGCCGCATTCCAGGAATTCGTGGTGTGGTTTTATCAAGAGAATCGCCTGGTGCACAACACGCTCGAGATCGCCGGCCGCAAAGTTGATCTGCACGCCCTGCAGCTGCCGATATTGAACCTGATCGGCAAGCGCGATCACCTGGTGCCGCCTGAAGCCTCGGCGGCCCTGAAGCGGCTGGTCGGCAGCGGCGACTATACGGCGCTCGAGTTGGATCTCGGGCACATCGGCATGTACATCAGCGAGCGGGCGCAACGCGAGGTGCCGGGCAAGATCGCCGAATGGCTCGCTGCGCGCTGAACTCAGGCGCCTACATATATACGCCGCCGTTGACGTTGATCTGTTGACCGGTGATGTAGTCGCCGTGCGCCGCCAAAAACAGCACGGCTTTCGCAATCTCCTCCGGCTTGCCGAAACGCCCCATCGGAATGCGCGCCAGGATGGTTGCCCGCACCGGTTCCGGCACCTTGGCCAACATGCCGGTCTCGGTAAACCCCGGGGCGAGCGCGTTGCACGTCACGTTGTATCTGGCGAGTTCCAGCGCGGCGGTCTTGGTGAAGGCGATGATGCCGCCTTTGCTTGCGGCGTAATTGGCCTGTCCGAAATTTCCCGCCTGACCGACGAACGAGCTGATGTTGATGATCCGTCCGAATTTCTGTTCAATCATCATTGGCGCGAAGGCCGAAACCCCGAAATAGCAGGCATTGAGATTGGTGTGCAGCACGGCGAGCCAGTCCTCGTCGGTCATTTTGCGCAGGGTCTTGTCGCGCGTGATGCCCGCGTTATTGACCAGAATGTCGAGTCCACCCCAACTTTCCTTGATCTTTTCGATCATCGAATTCCAGGTGGAGCGCTCGCCCACATCGCCCTTGAATAGCAGCGTCTTGCGGCCCATCTTGGCCAGCTCGTCCGCCAGAGAACGCGCGTCGGTCTCGCTCGATTGATAGTTGATGGCGACATCGGCCCCCTCGGCGGCAAGGGCGATGGCGATTGCCCGGCCGATGCCGCGCGCCGCCCCTGTTACCAACGCTCGCCGCCCCTCTAGTGCTTTCATGTCGCGCCTCCGTAAGGATTGCTCTGGGTTAGCCGATCTCGCGCACAGACCGGCTATGTCCGCGATGTTATGCAAACGCGTTCAGCGCCAACTCTAGCATGTCGATGCATACTCCAGGGCGGCGCGCCATCTCCCCGGGACTCATGGGCATGGCCACGGGCGAGGCGTTGGCCCATCTCAATTATCTCTTGCGTAGGGGCCGATCGACTCGCGAGCTCGACGCACGGGGCGTCTGGTGGTGGCGGGCGAGCGAAGGCACCGTGATATAGCGCGTCGGGGTCGCCGCGACGCCGTCGTGGCCAAAATGATGAGTAAGCAGCTGTCCCGCCTTGCGCAGATCCTTCTCCGATAGGCGCTTCAAGACCCGCATGGGCAGCATTTGATCGATGTGCCGCATCGGCTCATCGGACAGCAGCCAGTCCGGCGCAAAGCCCATGGCTGAAGCGATGCGCCGCAGGACGAGCACCGAGGGATTGCCCTGTCCGCTTTCGAGTTGCGCCAAAAAGCGCAAGGACACGCCGGAATCGACCGCGAGCGCATTGCGCGTCATGCCGCGCTGCGCGCGTGCGTAGCGAATCTTGTCGGCAAGAATGCGCAGGTACGCCTGGTCCTGGGGGCTGTGCCCGCGCAGCTTCGGCCGGGGGCTCATGTGCGCGCGGCCGCGACCAAGCGTCGAGTCGCATCGAGGACCGCTTCGGGCTGATCGCGATGCGGCGAATGCCCGCAGGCGGGCAGTGCGAGCAGCGTGGCCGCGGCTGCGCCGCGGGCGATGCTCTCGATCTGCTCCATGGTTCCGTATTCGTCGTCTTCGCCTTGAATGGCGAGTACCGGACAATGAATCGAGGGCAGCAGGCCCTCGATGTTCCAGGAGCGGAATTCGGGGTCGAGCCAGATCCGGTTCCATCCCCAAAATGCGGATTCCACATCCGCATGGTGGCGGCTCAAGCGCTTGCGCAAATCGGTGTTGCCGTAAGCCGTCCTGGACTGCGCGATGCTGCGCACGGTGATCTCTTCCACCTTGACATGCGGGGCCAGGGCCACCACCGCGCGAATGTCGATTTGCGGTTGCGCCGCATGAATCAGTGCGATGGATGCGCCGTCGCTGTGCCCGAACAGCAGCGGACGCCGGATGCCGAGCCGTTCGAGAATCGCCGGCAACCAGACTCGCGCCTCTTCATGCATGTAGTCGAAGGTGCGCGGCCGATCGAGCGGCGTCGATCGCCCGTATCCATGACGGGAATAGATCAGTGTGCGGCATCCGGTGGCGGCGGCCAGACGTTCAGGGAAATCCCGCCACATGGACATGGATCCCAGACCCTCGTGCAGCATCACGATGTCGATGCCGATGGGCTCCGCGGGCAGCGCGAATCGAAACTCGATTTGACGAGCGCCGAAATTCAAGGAGTCGATTTGCATGGAGCACGCAATTTGAAGCGGTCCGGAATCCGCAGCGCCGGCGGGTCCGTCGTCGAATCGATGTGCGCCAGCTCGATATTGATTCTCCGCTGCGGGGCGTATTGTCTGAGGCGCACTATAGTGCATTTGCAGGGAACTTGGCCAGGCAGAAGCCGAATTCGTGAGGGATTTCTCGGCTTGACGCTCTGGGCTTCGTAAATTATGATGCAATATACTGCATATTCACGGTGAACCCGCATGGCGGATCCAGCAGCCTCGATAGCCGAACCCTGATTATCCGATGCGCTTTGCGACATTCCAGCCGGGCATGGTGATCGAGGCGGGTCCGCGACCGGTGAGCGCGGAGGAAATCCTCGAATTCGCCTCGCGCTATGATCCGCAGTGGTTTCACACCGATCCGCAGCGCGCCGCGGGCAGCCGCTGGAAGGGATTGATCGCGAGCGGCTGGCACTCCTGCGCAATCGCGATGGAAATGGTGGTCCGGGCTGCCCTCGATGATTCCGAATCCTTCGGTTCGCCCGGCATCGAGCAGCTCAATTGGCTGGAACCGGTGCGGCCGGGAGATGCGCTGCGACTGCGCGCCGAGGTGCTGGAATCGAGGCACTCTGCGTCCGGCCGAACCGGCATCGTGCGCTGGCGCTGGGAACTGTGGAACCAGGACCACGCGAAAGTGCTGTCGCTGATCGGCACCAGCCTGTTCGATATCGCACCCGCCGATCCGCGAGGGCATTGAAGGTCGCAAAATTCGCCCGCCGGGAATGCGCGGGCCGGCGGCCGCTGAGGAGCCGAACCGCGCGTTCGGCGCGTGAATGAGCTATAAAGCACACGATGAAGCAATGCGTCGTGGCTTTGGCCCTAGCGATTCTGTTTGTCTTTCCGGCAGTCGCGGCGGATACGGCGCCGATCGAGGTGCCGGCGGTACCGGGTCCGGCCACGGGCTTGGCCGATTTGGCGGCGCTGCGCGCGACGGTGTTCGGTACCCCTCCGCAGGATATCGCACCGCTGCCGGAGAAGGTGCCGCTCCTCGAGATGGACTTCGCGTTGCCCTGGGCGCGGCCGGTACCGGCGGTTTTTTGGTTCGACCGCCGCTTACGCGTGTGGTTTTCGGCGCAGGATAAACCGGCGCCGCTCGCCATCGTCATTGCCGGCACCGGCGCCGACGGCAACACGGCGAAACTGTCCGTCCTGCGTGCCGTGCTCTACGGCGCCGGTTATCACGTGCTGACCATGCCGTCGCCGACCTTCCCGGGCTTCATCGTCTCCGCCTCGAGCACCGGGGTCGCCGGCGATCTGGTGCAGGACGGCCGGGATCTGTACGCCGCAATCCAGCAAATCGTGGCGCACCTGCCGCGCAAGGTGCGGATCACCGATATCGATATTCTGGGCTACAGCCTGGGCGGCGCCAATGCGGCCATGGTCAAATCGATCGACGCCGAGGAGCACAAGCTCAATATTCACCGCGCGCTGATGATCAATCCCCCGGTCAGCCTGTTCTCTTCCGTCGGACGGCTCGACAAGCTGTACGCCATTACGCTCGGCAACGGCGATGCCGGCGTCGAGCGCTTCTATCAGCAATTGTACGCAGCACTCGCGAACCTGTACCGGGCCTCGGACCGGGTGGACCTAGACGAGGATTTCTTGTTTGGCGCGGCCGCCTCGATATTGAAAACGCAAGCCGAATTCTCCACGGCCATCGCGCTGACGTTTCGAATCGCATTGATCAATGTGTTCTTCGCCGGCGACCTGTATTCCGGTTCGGGCGTGGTCGTCGATCCGCGGCATCCGCCCCGTGTCGGCGATTCGATGGAAGAGACCTTCCGAATCTTGCGCAGCAAGCCGTTCTCCGAATATTTCAGCAAAGTTTTCGCGCCGTACTATTTGCGCCACCGGCCGAATTCGACCCTGGATGAGTTGATTGCCGAAAACCGGCTCGAATTCATCGGCGATGCACTGCGCGGCGATCCGGACTATTACGCGCTGACCAACAGCGACGATCTGATCCTCGACGCGGCGGAACTCGATTGGCTGAAACGCACCTTCGGCGCGCGCATCCAGGTCTACGATCACGGCGGTCATTTGGGCAACTTGGGCGATCGGCAGCAGGTGGCCGATATGCTCGACATGCTCGGCGGGCGTTGGAAGGGGAGCGCGCAGTGAGAGCAACCGGTCCTCTGATCGTGCTGCTCCTCGCCTTGAGCGGCTGCGCCTCGCAGGAGGTCCGGTATCGTCACTTGCCGCCCGACACGCCGGCGGCGACCCATGCCGTGAATCTCGAAAAGGCGATGGCACTCGCCGCGCAGGCGGCGAGCGCGGCCAAGAGCGCAAAACCGGGTGCTGGCGCCGAGCCCGTTCCCGTGACGCCGGCTGACGCGCCGTCCCTGACGACCTACGATCCTTGGGGAAGCTTCAACCGTTCGATGTATCGGTTCAACGCACGCTTCGATGACACGGTGTTTTGGCCTGTCGCGAACGGCTACCGCTGGCTGCCTGCGCCGATTCGCGCGGGTGTGCATAATTTTTTCGGCAATCTGGCTGAAATCGACAGCGTCATCAATTACACGCTGCAAGGGCGCCTGGGCCGCGGCGTGCGCAGCCTCGGGCGGTTCGCGATCAACAGCACGTTCGGCGTGGGCGGCTTGTTCGATGTTGCGGAAAAGTTGAATCTGCCCAAGGCGCCGACCGGCTTTGGCACGACGCTCGCCAAATGGGGCATGCATCCCGGCCCGTATTTGGTGATTCCGATTTACGGACCCTCGACGCTGCGCGAGGGCATCGGGCTGGCCGGCGACTACGGCGCCTTGTATGCGGTCAACGTCGCCAATCTTTATCGGGGCAATCTGTCGTGGGGTCTGGGCGTTCTCAATGCGGTCGATACGCGCGCAAATGTCGATTTCCGCTACTACGCCTCGGGCTCTCCGTTCGAATACGACACGATTCGCTTCCTGTACGTGCGCAGGCTCTTGATCGAGGACGCGGGCCTGCACCGGCAGAGGCCCGCAAAGATTCCCAATCCGGACCAGCCGGCGGGCGAATGACCGGCACGCCGCCCGCGGCGCCTTCTTCTGTGCCCATTCGCTGGCGAATCTTCTCCTTTCTGTTTGGATTTGGCTTTCTCGCGTACGTGCAGCAGAAGAGCATCACCGTGGCCGCCGCACGCATGATGCCCGAATTGAGCTTGAGCCAGCTGCAGATCGGCTACCTCGAGCAGGCGTTCGTATTGGGATACGCCCTGTTCCAGATGCCGGGCGGCATCTTCGGGCAACGCTTGGGCGCTCGGCGCACCTTCGTCATCATCGGCCTCACGGCGTTCCTTGCGACCATCGCCACGCCGATCGCTCCCGAATTCCTGCACGGACACGCTTTGTTCGCGGCCCTGTTCGCCGCGCAGTTGCTGCTCGGCTGTTCCCAGGGAGCCATTTTCCCGGTGTCGGCCGGTGTCTTCGAAGCCTGGTTTCCGCCCAACCGCTGGTCCTTCGTGCAAGGGCTGCAAACCATGGGACTGGGGCTCGGCGCCGCGTTGACTCCGCCGCTCATCGCGAATCTCATGAATGAGTCCGGTTGGCAGCGCGCCCTGCTGTGGGCGGCCCTGCCGGCGCTCGGTCTGATCGCCCTGTGGGCCTGGTACGGCCGCAATACGCCGCGCGAACACCCGGCCGTTTCCGCGCAGGAACTCGCCGAGATCGGCGATCAGCCGCGGGCTCGTGCCTCGATCAGCATCAAGCAAATGCTGCCTCTGATCGGCAATCGCAATGTGCTGCTGCTGTTCATCTCTTACATGAGCATGAATTACACCTTTTATCTGCTCTCCAACTGGGTGTTTCTCTACCTGGTCCAAGAGCGTCATTTCTCCGTGCTGGAGAGCGGCTGGCTCGCCACCGCGCCGCCGCTAGCCGCCGCGCTCGGCGCGGGCATCGGCGGATGGGTGACCGGCGTCCTGACACAGCGCTGCGGCGCCCTCTGGGGGTACAGAATCGTGCCGCTCATCGCGCTGCCCGCCGCCGGGGCCTTGCTGTTGATCGCGCTGAACGCCTCCAATGCTTATTGGGCGGTGGCGACCTTGGCGATGTGCTTCGGTTCCGTGGAGTTGACCGAAGGCGCATTCTGGGGAGCCGCCATGACCGTCGGCCGGGGCGACACCATGGCGATTTGCGGCTTCATGAACACCGGCGGCAACTTCGGCGGCATCATCAGCATTCCGATCGTGGCCTATTTTTCCGGACAACACGCCTGGCCAACGGCGTTCGTCATCGGCGTTGCGTTTGCCATCGTCAGTGCGGCGGCGTGGTTCGTTATCCGGATCGCACCGCCGCTCGAGGCGAGTCAAACGCCGTCCGGGCGCTAGCGGGCGTCAGACCCGGGGCCCGATGACCGACCGTTGGCAATTCTGGATCGACCGCGGCGGCACCTTCACCGATGTCGTGGGGCGCGCGCCCGGGGGCGGGCTGCGCACGCTGAAATTGCTGTCGGAGAACGAGGAGCAATATACGGACGCGGCGGTCGAGGGCATTCGCCGCCTGTTGGGCCTGGCGGCCGGGGAGCCGATCGATCCGACGCGGGTCGAGTGCGTGAAGATGGGCACCACCGTCGCGACCAATGCCCTGCTCGAGCGCCGCGGAGAGCGCACGTTGCTGGTGACGACCCGCGGCTTTCGCGACGCCTTGCGGATTGCGACTCAGGCCCGACCGCGGCTGTTCGACCGGCGCATCGTGCTGCCCGAGCTGCTCTATGAGCGCGTGATCGAAGCCGAGGAACGCATCGATGCCCGCGGCGAACTCCTCAGGGCCATGGACTCGACCGCGCTCAAGCTGGGGATGGACGCGGCCTACGAGGCGGGTATTCGCGCTTGCGCCATCGTGTTCATGCACGCCTATCGGGCTCCGGCGCACGAACTGGCGGCTGAAGCGCTGGCGCGTGCCTGCGGATTCACTCAAGTGTCCGTATCGCATCGGGTGAGCCCGCTGATGAAGCTGGTCGCGCGCGGCGACACCACCGTGGTCGATGCCTACCTGTCGCCGATCCTGCGCCGCTACGTGGACCGATTGGCTCTGCAGATGCCGGGAGTACGGCTGCTGTTCATGCAAAGTTCCGGCGGGTTGACCGAGGCGCGGCGATTCCAGGGCAAGGATGCCATTCTGTCGGGACCCGCCGGCGGCATCGTCGGCATGGTGCGCAGCGCGCGGGCCGCCGGATACAAGCGCCTGATCGGCTTCGACATGGGCGGCACGTCCACGGACGTGAGCCACTATGCCGGAGAATACGAACGCGCGTTTGAAACGGAAGTGGCGGGCGTGCGCATGCGCGCACCCATGATGAGCATCCACACGATCGCCGCCGGCGGCGGCTCCGTCATCCGCTTCGACGGCGCGCGGCTGCGCGTCGGCCCGGAATCGGCGGGTGCGGATCCCGGTCCCGCGAGCTACCGGCGCGGCGGCCCGCTGACGATCACCGACGCGAACCTGATGCTCGGCCGCATTCAGCCGGAATTCTTTCCCCGAGTTTTCGGCGCGCGGGCGGATCAGCCGCTCGACCGCGATGTCGTTGCACAACGCTTTGCCGATCTGGCGGCGCGCATGAGCCGCAGCGCGGGCCGCGAGGTCGGCCCGGAGGAGGCGGCGGGCGGTGCGTTGCAGATCGCCGTGGGCAGCATGGCCAATGCGGTGAAGCGCATCTCCGTGGCGCGCGGCTACGACGTCACGCGCTACACGCTGCAATGCTTCGGCGGCGCGGGCGGGCAGCATGCCTGTCTGGTGGCGGACGCACTGGCTATGCGACACGTATTTTGTCACCCACTGGCCGGGGTCCTGAGCGCCTACGGCATGGGCATGGCCGACCAGATCGCGATGCGCGAAGCGGTGCTCGAGCAAGTCCTCGATGAGGAAGGTGTCGCCGCGGCGCGCAAACTTGCCGCGCGCTTGCAGCGCGAGGCGCGGGATGAACTCGCGATTCAGGGAGTCGATCGCAAGCGGCTGCGCAGCGTCGTGCGTCTCCATGTTCGATACCGGGGCACCGACACGGCGCTGCCGTGCGAATTGCCGCCGGACTGCTCCGCGACGGGCGGGCGTTGCATCGACATTCGGGCGCAGTTCGAGCGTGCCTATCGCCGGCGCTTCGCGTTCCTGATGCCGCACCTGGACATGGTGATCGAGGCCGTGTCGGTGGAATGCATTGCGGCGGGCGAGCGCGCCGACGATGGTGTCGCTGCGGATCCGCGGCGGATCTTCTCGCCGGCCGCGCGCGCCGAAATCCCCATGTACTGTCTCGCCGATGAGCAACCTGCCGGCTGGCGTGCCGCGCGCCTGTTCGAGGGCGAGAGCCTCGAAGCCGGGGCCGCGATCGACGGGCCCGCTCTCATCGCCGAGCGCCATGCGACGATCGTGGTCGAATCGGGATGGCGGGCCCAGGTCAGCGCCGCGCGCAATCTGGAATTGCGCCGTGTTCGCCCGCGGCCGGCGAGCGCCGCCGCCGGCACCCATGCCGATCCGGCCCCTGCAGATCCAATAATGCTCGAGGTGTTCAATAACCTGTTCATGAATATCGCGGAGCAGATGGGTTTGCGCCTGCAGAACACCGCGCACTCGGTCAACATCAAGGAGCGGCTGGATTTCAGTTGCGCGCTATTCGATGCCGCAGGCTCCTTGATCGCGAACGCCCCGCATATGCCGGTGCACTTGGGTTCGATGAGCGAATCCATCCAGACCGTGATCCGGCGCAACCCGGGGCTCAAAGCGGGCGACGTATTCGTGCTGAACGATCCATACCATGGCGGCACGCATCTGCCCGACATCACGGTCGTCACCCCGATATTCTTGCAATCCGCCTCGCCTCGGTTTTTCGTGGCATCGCGCGGGCATCATGCGGACGTCGGGGGTTCGACACCGGGTTCGATGCCGCCGTTCTCGACCTCGATTGCCGACGAAGGCGTGCTCATCGACAACTTCAAGGTGCTCGATGCCGGGGTGTTGCGCGAGGCGGCGCTGCTCGAACTGCTGAACCAGGGCCCTTACCCGGCGCGCAATCCGGCGCAAAATCTTGCGGATCTGCGCGCGCAAATCGCCGCCAATGAAAAGGGCGCGCGGGAACTTGAACTCCTGGTCGAGCGCTACGGACTCGACACCGTGGCCCGATACATGCGTCATGTGCAGGACAACGCTGAGGAATGCGTGCGGCGGGCGATCACGGCTCTAAAGGACGGGGAGTTCACCCTGCCGCTGGACAACGGAGCGCGGATCCGCGTGAGCGTCCGGGTGGATGCCGAACGACGCAGCGCGCGCATCGATTTCACCGGCAGCAGCGATCAATTGCCGGATAATTTCAATGCGCCTCGATCGATCACGGTGGCCGCCGTACTTTATGTGTTTCGCACCTTGGTGGACGATGAGATTCCGCTGAATGCGGGCTGCCTGAAGCCGTTGGATATCGTCGTGCCGGAGGGCTGCATGCTGAATCCGCGGCCGCCGGCCGCGGTGGTGGCCGGGAACGTGGAGACCTCGACCTGCGTGACCAATGCGCTGTACGGCGCGCTCGGCATCATGGCGGCCGGTCAATGCACCATGAACAATTTCACCTTCGGCAATGCCCGCTATCAATACTACGAGACCATCGCGGGCGGCTCGGGCGCGGGCCCGGGGTATGCCGGCGCGAGTGTGGTGCAGACTCATATGACCAATTCGCGGCTCACCGATCCGGAAGTGCTGGAATTTCGCTATCCGGTGCGCCTGGATTCTTTTGAAATACGGCACGGTTCCGGCGGCCCGGGCCGGTGGCGCGGCGGCGACGGCGCGGTGCGGCGCATTCGCTTCTTGGAGCCCATGACGGCATCGATCTTGAGCAACGGGCGCAGCAGCGGTTCCTTCGGCATGGCGGGGGGCGGACCCGGCGCCCCGGGCGAGAACCACATCGAGCGGGCGGACGGGCGGGTCGAACGGTTGGGGGCGATCGGGCAAGCCGAGATGGAGCCGGCCGACGTGTTCGTCATCAGCACCCCGGGCGGCGGCGGCTACGGGGAAAGCGCGTAACATCGGCTCCATGGAAACCGTTCTTGACGAGAGCTGCCATGCCCGACATTGAAATGGTCGAAGTCAGCCCGCGCGACGGGTTGCAAAACGAGTCGATGCTGTTCACCACGGCGCAGAAGCTCGAGTTGATCGGGCGCGCACTGGATGCCGGTGCGCGGCGGATCGAGGCGACCAGCTTCGTGAATCCGAAACTCGTCCCGCAGATGAGCGATGCCGAGGCGGTGGCGGCCGGATTGCCCCGTCGGGACGGCGTCACCTTCATCGGATTGGTATTGAACAAGCGCGGGGCGCTGCGCGCCATCGAGGCCGGCATGGACGAATTGGGCGCGGTGTGTGCGGCGTCCGACGGCTTTGCACGCCGCAACCAAGGTCTATCGTCGGACGAATCGCTCGCCATGTGCGGCGAGGTGGTGCGGCTGGCAAATGAACATGGGCGCCGTGCGCAGATCACCATATCCACCGCTTTCGGTTGCCCCTTCGACGGCGCCGTCGATCCGCAGCGGGTGGTCGATATGGCGCGCGCGGCCGCTGCGTCCGGCCCGCTCGAGATTGCGATCGCGGACACCATCGGCGTCGCCGGCCCCGGCGAAGTATCGGGACTGGTGCGCCGGGTGGCCGCCGCCATCAAGCCTCTGCCGGTGCGCGTGCATTTTCACAACACGCGCAACACCGGTCTCGCCAATGTGTGGGCGGCGGTCGAGGCCGGCGCGCAGATCGTGGATGCCTCGTTGGGCGGAATCGGCGGCTGTCCGTTTGCGCCGCGCGCCACGGGCAACGTGCCGACCGAAGACGTGGTGTACCTGTTGGAGCGTTCCGGTTATCGGACCGGCCTCAATCTCGATCGGTTGATCGAGTCGGCGCGCTGGCTCGGTTCGACGATGGGGCGCGAGGTGCCGGGGATGCTGAGCCGGGCCGGCGCATTTCCGCCCAGGGACGCGAATTAGGCCTAGCGCGGCTGCATGCGAATGGCACCGTCCAAGCGGATGATTTCGCCGTTCATGGTTGGTATTTCGACGATGGACTGAACCAACTGCGCGAATTCCTCCGGCTTGCCCAAGCGCGAAGGGAAGGGGATCTGCTTGCCGAGCGATTCCTGCACTTCCTTCGACAAACCCGCCAGCATGGGAGTCATGAAGATTCCGGGCGCAATCGCCACGCAGCGGATTCCGAGTTGGGCAAGTTCGCGGGCGATGGGCAAAGTCATGCCGGCGATCCCCGCTTTGGTCGCTGCATAGGCGACCTGGCCGATTTGACCTTCGAACGCCGCGACCGAGGCGGTGTGGATCAACACGCCGCGTTCGCCATCCGCGTTGGGGGTGTTGTCGCGCATCAGGGCGGCGGCGGCCTTGTCGCACAGAAAGGTGCCGAGCAGATTGATTCGAATGACCTGCTCGAAATATTCGCCGGCCATCGGTCCTTCCTTGCCGAGCATCTTTCCCACACCGATGACGCCGGCGCAATTGACCAGCAGATTGAGGCCGTTCATCGCCCGGCGGGCCTTAGCCATCGCGGCGATGACTTGCGATTCGACGCTGACGTCGCATTTGACGAACGGTGCGCCGATTTCCCTGGCCGTGCTGTGCCCGGTTGCCTCCTGCACATCCAGAATGACGGCCTTTGCGCCCGCGGCGAGCACGCGCTCGGCGACTGCGCGGCCCAATCCGGACGCGCCGCCGGTGACGACGGCCAATGTTTGATCGAATTTCATAGCTCGGTTTCCAAGTCTGCGAGTGGGTGAGCGCCCGGGGGCCAGGGCTCTATGAAGAAACGCTCGATCATCGCCTCGGTGACATCCTGGATCCGGCTCGGCGTCCAGTGCGGCGTGTTGTCCTTGTCGATGATCAAGGCGCGCGTGCCCTCGACGAAGTCGCCGTGCACAAAGCACTGTTGCACCATGCCGAGTTCCATGCGAAAGCAGTCCGCCAGGGCCATGCTCTTGCCGCGCTGCAGTTGCCGCAGCGTCACCGCGAGCATGGTCGGCGAGCGCGCTTGAAGGAGCTTAATGGTTTGCTGCGCCCAATCGGCGTACTCGGCGTGCGCTTCCCGCTCGAGGGAGGCCATGATTGCGGATATCGAGGGTTGCGAAAAATGCGCGTCGATCGCCGGCCGCAGCACGCTCAACGAGGGCGCCGGCAGACCCTGCGCCGATTGGGCGTGGATGAGGCGCATCAAGTCGGATCGCGGGTCTGCGCTCCAGTACAATCCGTCGAGGGAATCGCAGAGCGATGCGACGGCGGCCGCAGGCAGGTACACGTCGGCCAGTTGGCAATACAGCGCGTCGGCACCGCGGATTTGTGTGCCGGTCAACGCCAGATAGGGCCCCAGGGACCCGGGCAGGCGCGACAGAAAGTAGCTGGCGCCGACGTCGGGAAATATCCCGATCGCCACCTCCGGCATGGCGATCCGCGTGCGGTCACCGACGATACGCAGGCCCGCGCCCTGGGCAAGGCCCATTCCGCCTCCCATCGTGATGCCGTCCATCAACGCGATGTAGGGTTTGGCGTAGGCATACAGCGCGTAGTCGAGCGAGTATTCGGCAATGAAGAATTCATGATGCAGCGAGCCCGATTCGGTGAGGCTTTGATACAGCGCGCGAATGTCGCCGCCGGCGCAAAATGCCTTGTCTCCTTCGCCGCGGATCAGCACCGCGCGCACCGTCGGATCGAGCGCGCAGGCGCGCAGGCGCGAACGCAACTCGCCGATCATTTCGAAGGTCAGGGCATTGAGCGCGCTGGGGCGATTCAAGGTCAGGATCGCGATCCCGTTGCGAATGTCGCAGAGCACATCCGTTTCGCTCATGGGATCGCCTGGCTCAAGTGTTGGTCCAGTGGGGTTTGCGTTTCTCCAAAAAGGCGTTCACGCCTTCCTGCTGGTCCGCACCGTCGAATAAATCGATGAAGCGTTCGCGCTCCAGGGCGAGTGCCGCGCCGCGCGGTGTGCCGTAGCGCGCCTGGTGTATCAGGCGCTTCGACAAGGCCACGGCGCGCGGTCGTAGCGAGGTGACCCTCTGCGCGAGCTCCATGGCCGAGTTCCGAGACTGGCCGCGCGGCACGACTTGTTCGACCAGGCCGATGCGCAACGCCGTCCCGGCATCGAGCCTTTCGTTGGTGAGAATCATGCGCTTGGCCCAGCCTTCTCCGACCAGCCAGGGCAAAGTCTGGGTGCCGCAACCGCACGGCAGCAGTCCGATCGACGTCTCCGGCAGTGCCATTTGTGCATGCTCCTCCGCGATCCGCAGATCGCAGGCGAGTGCGCACTCGAGTCCGCCGCCCATCGCATAGCCGTTGATCGCGGCAATGACGACCGGACGCGCCTCTTGCAGGGCCTCGAACGCCGCGCCGAAGCGTTGTGCCATGAGCCGCGCCTGAACTTTGTCGCCACCCGCGAAGGCCTTGATATCGGCTCCGGCGCTGAAGAATTTATCGCCGTAACCGCTGAGGACGGCGGCATACACGCTCTCGTTTCGATTCAGATCGCCGACCAGCGTCTCAAGCTCGCGCAGTCCCTCGGCGGTGAACGTGTTGGCGGACGGGTTGTTGATGGTGACGAGCGCGACATGCCCGTCCAATTTGCACTCGATCATGGGCTGCTGCGGTGCGGATTCAAGACGGCCGCTTGAGGAGATTGATGATTGACGAGAAGTCCTGAGTGCCGGCGCCCGCGGCGCTCCACATCTGATAGAGCTGTTGCGCCATTGCGCCCAGGATCACCGGCTGCTTGGCGAGTTTCGCGGCATCGGTGGCGAGCCCGAGATCCTTCAGCATGAGGTCCGTGCCGAAGCCGCCGGAGTAGCCGCGCGCGGCGGGCACGTTATCCATGACCCCGGGGTAGGGGTTGTAGGTATCCGAGCTCCAGCACCGCCCGCTCGAAGAATTGAGGATTCCCGCCAGTACTTGCGGATCGATGCCGAGAGCCGCCCCCAAGCTCATCGCTTCGCAGACACCGATCATGGAGATGCCGAGCAGCAGGTTATTGCAGATCTTGGCGGTTTGACCGGTGCCCACGCCGCCGCAATGGACGATGTGGCGGCCCATGTGCGCAAGAATCGGTTTGATGTGATCGAACAAATCGGGCTCCGCGCCCACCATAAAGGTCAATGTGCCGGCCTCGGCGCCGCCGGTGCCTCCGGAAACCGGCGCATCGGCCATGGGGTGCCCGCGCTTGGCGGCGGCCGCGGCCACTTCTCGCGCCGTATGCGGATCGATGGTGCTCGAATCGATGAAGCGCGCGCCGGGGCCCGCCCCGGCGAGTACACCCTCTGCGCCCAGGTACACCCCCTTCACGTGCGGCGAGGAGGGCAGCATGGTGATCACCAATTCGCCTTGGCTCGCCGCGGCCTTGGCCGAGGCCGCGGCACTCGCGCCCAAGGAGGCGAGCGCCTCCACGTTGCCCGGGACCAAGTCGAATACCGTGAGCGCGTGGCCCGCCTTCAGGAGATTTCGCGCCATCGGCGCGCCCATGTGGCCTAGGCCGATGAACGCGATTTTCATTTGAGGCTGATAGTGGTATTCACACCCGAAGAGACGCTGCTATCCTCGAACCAGCGCGACGTGATGGTCTTGGTTTGCGTGTAGAACTGCACCACCTGTTTGCCGTAAGGTCCGAGATCGCCGAGCTTCGAGCCGCGCGATCCGGTGAAGCTGAAGGACGGCACCGGTACCGGAATCGGCACATTGATGCCCACTTGGCCGACGTCGATTTCGCTCTGGAACTTGCGCGCGGCCGCACCGCTTTGCGTGAAGATACCGGTGCCATTGCCGAACGGGTTGGCGTTGACGAGCGCAATCGCCTCGTCCAGGGTATTGACGCCGACGACGACCATCACGGGTCCGAAGATCTCGGTGGTGTAGATTTTCATGGAGGGCCGTACCGCGGAGAATACGGTGGGTCCGATGAAATTCCCGTCTTCGTAGCCGGCGACTTTGATCCCGCGGCCGTCCAATTCGAGTTTGGCTCCTTCCTTGATGCCATCCTCGATCAGCCCCAGGATGCGCTGCTTCGCGCTCTTCGAGACGACCGGTCCCAGATCGGCGCCTTTTTCGCTGCCCGCGTTGACTTTGAGCGTCTTCGCCTTGGCGACGATATCGGGTATCCATTTCTGCGCTTCGCCGACCAGCACGGTGACCGATGTGGCCATGCAGCGTTGCCCCGCGGCGCCGAAGGTCGAGCCGACCAGGGCATTGAGCGACTGCTCCTTGTTGGCGTCGGGCAGCACCACCGCGTGATTCTTTGCGCCCATCATGCATTGCGCGCGCTTACCGTGCTGCGATGCAAGATTGTAGACATGCGTTCCCACGGCGGTTGAACCCACGAAGGAGACGGCAACGATGTCCGGATGGGTACAAAGCGCGTCGACCGCGCGCTTGCCGCCGTGGACGATGTTGAGCACACCCGGCGGTATGCCCGCCTGCAGCGCGAGTTCGGCCAACAGCATCGGCGTCATCGGATCCTGTTCCGAGGGCTTGAGCACGAAGGTGTTGCCGCAGACGATGGCCATCGGAAACATCCACAGCGGAATCATCGCCGGAAAATTGAACGGCGTGATGCCGGCGCACACGCCGATCGGCTGGCGAATCGTATAAGTATCGACGCCGCCCGCAACGTTTTCCGCAAACTCGCCGAGCTGCAAGCTACCGATCGAACACGCATGTTCCACAACTTCGAGGCCACGGAACACGTCGCCCTCGGCGTCTGCCAGGGTTTTGCCCTGCTCGGCGCTCAAAGTCTGCGCAATCCGGCTCATGTGCTCGCGCACCAGCGCCTGGAGCTTGAGCATGATCCGTGCGCGCGCCGCGATCGGCGTGTTTTTCCAGGTCTTGTAGGCCTCTTTGGCCGAGACTATCGCGGCATCGATTTCGGCGTCGGTGGCGAACGGCACCTGCGCCAGCACTTGTTGGGTCGCCGGGTTGACGACGTTGAGCCACTCGCTGCTGCGCGATTCGATGAATTTGCCGTCGAGCAGCATTTTGACGGTGGGCGCCTGATCCGCAAGCGCCGCAGGTTGGGTGTTCATGAAGGGTCCTCTCGTGTCGTTAGAGTTCGCGCAATCAGCAGACGTTGAATCTCGCTGGTGCCCTCGTAAATCTGAGTGATGCGCGCATCTCGATAATGCCGCTCCACGCCGTAATCTTCCAAATAGCCGTAACCGCCGTGAATCTGAATGGCCTTCGAGCAGACTCGCTCGGCCATCTCCGAGGCATATAGTTTAGCCTGGCAGGCTTCCGATAGGCAGGGATCCCCGGCACCGCGCATGCGGGCTGCCTGATGCGTCAGCAGGCGAGCGGCATTGATGGAGGTATGCATGTCGGCCAGCATGTTGGCAATGCTGCCGAACTCGGCAATCGGCCGATCGAATTGCTTGCGATCCTTCGCGTAGGCGAGCGCTGCCTCGAAGGCGGCCCGGGCGATGCCGATGGCCTGCGCCGCGATGCCGATGCGGCCGCCCTCCAAATTGGACAGGGCGATCGACAGGCCCTTGCCGCGCTCGCCCAGCAAGTACTCCTGCGGGATTCGGCAGTCCGCGAAAGTGATGGCGCAGGTGTCCGAGCCGCGGATGCCGAGCTTGTGTTCCGGCCGGCCGACCGCAAGGCCGGGCGTTGCGGTGGGAACTATGAAGGCCGAGATGCCTTTTTTCTTCAATTCGGGATCGGTTACCGCGAACACGATGGCAATTTTGGCCCGTTTGGCGTTGGTCACGAACTGCTTTGCACCATTCAAGATCCAGCTGCCGTTCTCGAGGACTGCGCGCGTTTTGAGGTTGTGCGCTTCCGAGCCGGCCTGCGGCTCGGTGAGGCAGAAGCAGCCGATCGCCTTGCCCTGCGCCATGTCGGGGAGATAGCGGCGCTTCTGTTCGGCCGTGCCGAATTTGAGGATCGGGCCGCACCCCACCGAACTGTGGACGCTCATCAGGGCGGCGGTCGCGGCGCAGCCGGCGGCGATCTCTTCGAGCGCCAAAGCGTAAGCCACATAATCGGTATAGGAGCCGCCCCATTCATCGGGGACCATCATCCCGAGCAGGCCCATCTCGCCGAGCCTGGCGACCGCGGCGTCCGAGATCCAGCCGTCCCTGTCCCATTGGGCGGCATGAGGCTTCAACTCCTGGCGCGCGAATTCGCGCGCCGAATCGCGAATCATCCGCTGCTCTTCGCTATAGAATTCCACTGATTAAAATTCCTAAGGGCCTAGACACGAGGCTTGATCGCATGGACGGCGGACGATGTAAAAGGCATGATAATGACTGGAATTATATACAGTTAGAATTCGAATCGCATGGGATATTCTGCTGCATGGACGCACGCCTGATATTCGCGGCTCTAGGGGCGCCGGGTGCGCTTTACTCACGATGGTTTTGCATTCCTGGGAAGCTAACTTATGGCGAACGCCGAAGTGTCTGCGCCGATGATCCCGCCCGGAGCGCGTTTGCGCGCCGCACTCGCCGCCGAGCGCCCGCTGCAGGTGGTCGGGGCAATCAATGCCTATGCGGCACGAATGGCGGCCGCCTGCGGTTTCAAGGCCCTGTACCTCTCGGGCGGCGGAGTTGCGGCGAATTCCCTGGGGGTACCGGATTTGGGGATCAGCACGCTGGACGATGTGCTGACCGACGTGCGCCGCATCACCGACGCCTGCGCCCTGCCGCTGCTGGTGGACGCCGACACCGGCTGGGGCGGGGCATTCAACATTGCGCGCACGGTGAAGTCTTTCATCAAGTTCGGCGCTGCGGGACTGCACATCGAAGATCAAGTGCAGGCCAAGCGCTGCGGACACCGTCCGGGCAAGGAAGTGGTGCCGCCGCAGGAGATGGTGGACCGCATCAAGGCGGCGGTGGACGCGCGCACGGATCCGCAATTCGTCATCATGGCGCGCACCGACGCCTTGGCCGTGGAGGGCATTGAGCGCGCGATCGAACGGGCCGTCGCCTGTGTCGAGGCCGGAGCCGACATGGTTTTCCCCGAGGCAATCACCGAGCTTGCCATGTATCGGCGCTTCAAGGACGCGCTCGGTGTACCGATCCTCGCCAACATCACCGAGTTCGGCCATACACCCTTGTACACAAGCGCCGAGTTGGGCGCAGCGGGGGTCGATATCGTCCTCTACTGCTGTTCTGCGTATCGGGCGATGAATGCCGCCGCGCTCGCCACCTACCAGGCCATTCGGCGCGACGGCACGCAAAAGAATGTGCTCGATCGCATGCAAAGCCGCGCCGATCTTTACGGTTATCTCGACTACCACGCCTACGAAGCGAAATTGGACCAGCTGTTTGCGCAGGGGAAGGGTAAATGACGGATCTTCAGGCGGCCGGCTCAAAGCCGAAGAAATCCGTGGCGCTGTCCGGCGTCAATGCCGGCAACACCGCGTTGTCAACCGTCGGCAGGACCGGCAACGACCTGCATTATCGCGGCTACGATATTCTCGATATCGCGACGACCTGCGAGTTCGAGGAGATCGCCCATCTGCTGATTCATGAAAAATTGCCGAATCGTGCGGAGTTGGCGGCGTACAAGACAAAGCTGAAGGCGCTGCGCCAGTTGCCGCCCGCGGTGCGCGCCGTTCTGGAGCAATTGGCCGCCGCCAGCCATCCGATGGATGTGCTGCGCACCGGTGTCTCGGCGCTCGGCTGCTGGGTTCCGGAAGCGGCCGGGCATCCGACCGAGGGCGCGCGCGACCTGGCCGACCGGCTGCTGGCTTGCTTGGGATCGATGCTGTGTTACTGGCATCACTTTACGCTGCACCAGCGGCGCATCGAGGTGCAGACGGACGATGATTCGATCGGCGCGCATTTCCTGCATCTGCTGCACGGCCATAAACCGCCGGCACAATGGGTGCGGGCCATGCACACCTCGCTGATTCTCTATGCGGAACATGAGTTCAATGCCTCGACCTTTACCGCGCGGGTCATCGCCGGCACCGGATCCGACATGTATTCATGCATCACCGGAGCGATCGGCGCGCTGCGCGGCCCAAAGCACGGCGGCGCGAACGAGGTCGCGTTCGAGATCCAAAACCGTTACGCCACGCCCGATGCCGCCGAACAGGACATCAAGCGGCGTGTGGCCGCCAAAGAAGTCATCATCGGCTTCGGACATCCCGTGTATACGATTTCGGATCCGCGCAATCAGGTGATCAAAGAAGTCTCCCGCGGCCTGGCGCTTGCCGCCAACCAACCCTTGGCGTTCGCGGTAGCCGAGCGCATCGAGGCGGTGATGAAGGACATCAAGAACCTGTTTCCGAATCTTGATTGGTTTTCGGCCGTGTCCTACCATCTGATGGGTGTGCCGACGGCTATGTTCACGCCGCTGTTCGTCATCAGCCGCACTTCGGGCTGGGCCGCGCACGTCATCGAGCAGCGTATCGACGGCAAGATCATCCGTCCCAGCGCAACCTACGTCGGTCCCGAGAATCTCGAGTTCCGGCCGCTGGCCGATCGACCCTAACCGCCGGCCGAGCCGCTTTCCTTAGCTGAACACCAAGGCTTCCATGTCGCACGACATCAAATCGGCCGAACGGCCCACGCCCGATCATCTGCTCGCCGCCATCGCGGATTATGTATTGGGTCATGAAATCAGGAGTGATCTGGCTTACGAGACCGCGGGCTATTGCCTGATGGATACCTTGGCATGCGGCTTTCAGGCGCTGAAATACCCGGCGTGCACCAAGCTCATGGGTCCGGTCGTGCCGGGCGCCACGCTGACGGGCGGCGCGCGCGTTCCCGGCACATCGTATGAACTCGATCCCGTCAATGCGGCATTCAATATCGGCGCCATGATTCGTTGGCTCGATTTCAACGATACCTGGCTGGCCGCCGAATGGGGCCATCCTTCCGACAATCTCGGCGGCATCCTCGCTGTCGCCGATTACCTGTCGCGCAGCGGCCGGCCGCTCATCGTGCGCGATGTATTGACGGCGATGATCAAGGCGCACGAAATACAGGGCGTGCTCGCGTTGGAAAACAGCTTCAACCGGGTGGGGCTCGATCATGTGCTGCTGGTACGAGTCGCCTCGACGGCGGTGGTGACGGCGCTGCTCGGCGGCGACCGCGACCAGGTTATCAATGCGGTGTCCAATGCCTGGATCGACGGCGGGGCGCTGCGCACCTACCGGCATGCGCCCAACACGGGTTCGCGCAAGAGCTGGGCTGCCGGGGATGCCACCAGCCGAGCCGTGCGCCTCGCGCTGTTCGCGATCAAGGGAGAGATGGGTTATCCGTCGGCGCTGTCCGCCAAGATCTGGGGGTTTCAGGACGTGCTGTTCAAATCCAGGCACCTGGTGCTGCCTCAACCCTTCGACAGCTATGTGATGGAAAACGTGCTGTTCAAGATTTCGTATCCGGCCGAATTCCACGCTCAGACCGCGGTCGAAGCGGCAATGACTCTGCACCCGCAAATCCAAGCCAAAGTGGGGCTCATCGACCGCGTGACCATCGAAACCCAGGAACCCGGAGTGCGCATCATCGATAAGACCGGACCCCTTGCGAATCCCGCGGATCGCGATCACTGCATCCAGTACATGGTCGCCGTGCCACTGCTGTTCGGCAGGCTCACCGCCTCGGATTATGAGGATCAGGTCGCCGCGGATCCGCGAGTCGATGAGTTGCGGGGTAAAATGCAGGTCAAGGAGAACGCGGAGTTCACACGCGACTACTACGCGCCGGACAAGCGTTATATCGGCAACGCCGTGCAGGTATTTTTCAAGGACGGCACCGCGAGCCCGCGCGTCCAGGTCGACTACCCCATCGGTCATCGCAAACGCCGCGCCGAGGGCATGCCGGTATTGGTCAAGAAGTTCGACGCCAGCGTCGGCGCGCACTTTGGCGCCAAACAGAGTGCCGCCATCAACCGGATGTTTGGGGACCGGTCCGCTCTGCAGTCGATGGCGGTCAGCGATTTCATGGCGCAGCTGGTCAGCGCCGGGTAAGCCGCGCTGGGCGGATGGCCGCTCAGCACCGGCGCGCAAAAAAAATACCGCGCCTCAGGCCGGGATTATGACGCATCGGGCTTGCCGAAGGCCCCCCCGCGTGTGGATAGTGTCCAGATGAAGCGATCCGATTCTCCACGTCCCCGCGATCGGATCTCAAGTCAACTGCAAGTCAATGTGCCCTGCGCGCCGGGCGAAGCGGGCGAGCAGCGCAGGCTTTCCGACAGGCGGCAACGCGTTCTTTGGTCGGTGGTGTACGGCAGCTTCAATGCGCGACGCCGCCGGCCGCCGCGTCGCATGAACGATTCACGCTACCACTCGCTGGATTGGCACAGCGCTCATTTGTTGGCCGTATCGATCGGCATCCTGCTCCTGAGCGTCGGGGACGCAGTGCTGACGCTCACTCTGATGTCCTACGGCGCCGTCGAGGTAAACCCCGTCATGGCGGTGCTGGTCGACGGCAGTCCCGCGGTATTCGCGTCGCTGAAAATGGCGATGACGGGCATCAGCGTCATGTTGTTGGTGTTGCTCGCGCGCTATCGGTTCATGCGTGTGGTGCGGGTCGAGCTGATTCTGTATGGCGCGCTGGCGGCCTACACGATCTTGGTCGTGCATGAGTTCGGCATGCTGCAGAACGTTCCGGAGCTGCGCCTCTTTTGATTTTGAATTGCCGCCTCACATTCCCTATTGCAGCGCATTGAGCTAAACTCCGTGCGCGGTTGCAAAATCCCATTCTCCTTCGTATAGCCTTGATGTACCTGAGGTTTTTCCCCGTTCGATGCACTCATGAGCGAAGCACTTGCGGATCAATTGGCGGCGACGGCGCTTTATGCTGGAAACGCGGATTTCATCGAGGATCTCTACGAGCGATTTCTAAAGGATCCGGCGGCGGTTGACCCGTCTTGGGCGCGATACTTCCGAGGTCTGCCTGCGACCGGCTCGGATCAGGCCCTTCACAGGCAAATTCGCGAGCGCTTGGCGACGAAGCTGCAACGGACTGCCGGTGCCGGAAGCGCGCCCCGGCATGGGGCCGCCGAGGCGGCGAGCGCCAAGCAAGGGGCGGTGTCGCGGCTGATTCAGATCTATGCGAATCGCGGCCACCTGATTGCGCGTTTGGATCCGCTCGGACTTCAGCAGCGGAGCATGCCCTACGTGCTCGATCTGGAATATTTCGGGTTGGGTGCTGCGGATTTGGATACGGAGTTCTTCACCGGCAGCCGCAACGAGGCGATCGCCGAGCGCGCTACGCTCAAGGATATTCTGGCGACCCTCAAATTCATTTACACCGACACCATCGGCGCGGAATTCGCGCATGTGTCCGATACGGACGAGCGGCTCTGGCTGCAGGATCGGTTTCAATCGGCGCGAATTCAGCACCGCTTCAGTGTCGAGGAGAAGAAGAATATTCTTTGGCAGCTGACCGCCGCCGAGGGGCTGGAACGCTATCTGCACACCAAATATGTGGGCCAAAAGCGCTTTTCGCTCGAAGGCGCAGACAGTCTCATACCGCTGCTCGACGATTTGGTGCAGCAAGGCGGCAAGGCCGGCATCGAGGAGACCATCGTCGGCATGGCGCATCGCGGCCGCCTCAACGTGCTGGTGAATCTGCTCGGCAAATCTCCGAAAGATCTGTTCAGCGAATTCGAGGGTCATTACGATCTCGAGAATCTGCGCGGCTCGGGCGACGTCAAGTATCACAAGGGATTTTCCGCCGATCTGAAAACCGGCTCCGGCAATGTGCATGTCGCCCTGGCCTTCAACCCCTCGCACCTCGAGATCGTCAATGCGGTGGTGGAAGGTTCGGTGCGCGCGCGGCAAGAACGCCGCGGAGATGCCAAGGGGGACAAGGTGCTCGCGGTCCAGATACACGGCGACGCCGCGTTCGCCGGTCAGGGCGTCATCATGGAAACGCTGCAGCTGTCGCAGGCGCGCGGGTTCTATACCGGCGGGACGGTGCACCTCATCGTCAACAACCAGGTCGGCTTCACCACCAGCGATCCGCGCGATGCGCGTTCGACTCTGTACTGTTCCGATGTGGCGAAAATGGTGGAAGCGCCGATCTTTCACGTCAATGCGGATGATCCCGAAGCGGTTTGTTTCGTGGCGCGGTTCGCTCTCGACTACAGAATGAGATTTCACAAGGATGTCGTCATCGATCTCGTGTGCTATCGAAGGCACGGCCACAACGAAGCCGATGAGCCGGCGGCGACTCAACCGGTCATGTACCAGGTGATCCGCAAGAAGCCGACGGTACGGCAGCTGTATTCGGAAAAACTCGCGGCCGACGGCGTTCTGTCGGCTGCCGACGCCGCGACGATGATGGATCAGTACCGCAACGGCTTGGATGAAGGCAAGCCGCAGGCTCGCGCGGCGCTCGGGCTGATCGGCAACAAGTACACCGTCGATTGGAGCGAATATATGGGCACCGATTGGTCGGAGCCGGTCGCCACCGCGGTCGACATGGGCCGCTTGCGCGCGCTTGGTCGCGCGATTACCACGTATCCGGCGGACTGGAGTTTGCACCCGCGGGTGTTGGCGATCATGCGCGCGCGCGAGCGCATGATGGCCGGCGAACTCGCGCTCGACTGGGGTTGCGCGGAGAGCCTGGCCTACGCCAGCCTGCTTCAAGAAGGCTACCTGGTGCGTCTCACCGGGCAGGACAGCGGCCGCGGCACGTTCTTCCACCGCCACGCGGTTCTGCACGACCAAACCACCGGGCGGCGCTATATTCCGCTGCAGCACTTGGTCAGCAACCAACCCACCTTCACGATAACCGATTCGATACTGTCCGAAGAGGCGGTAATGGGTTTCGAGTACGGCTATTCGACCACCGAACCGCGTTGCTTGACGATTTGGGAAGGCCAGTTCGGCGATTTCTGCAACGGCGCGCAAGTGATCATCGATCAGTTCATCAGCTCGGGCGAGGCAAAGTGGGGCCGCCTGTCGGGCATCACGCTGTTCCTACCGCACGGTTACGAAGGCCAGGGTCCGGAGCATTCGTCGGCGCGCCTCGAGCGGTTTCTGCAGCTCTGTGCCGAATACAACATCCAGGTTTGCGTGCCCTCGACGCCCGCGCAGATGTTCCATATGTTGCGCCGGCAGATGGTGCGCGCATTACGCAAGCCGCTGATCATCATGACGCCCAAGAGTTTGCTGCGTCATCCGCTGTCGGTGTCGCGACTGGAAGAGCTTGCAGCCGGCGGATTTCGTCCGGTGATCGATGAAATCGACGAGCTCGATGTCGCTGCGGTCACCCGCGTCGTGCTGTGCAGCGGCAAGGTGTATTTCGACTTGTTGAAGATGCGTCGCGAAGACAAAGCAAATGGGGTGGCCATCGTTCGCATCGAACAGCTGTACCCGTTCCCATCCGATGACTACGAGGCGATCGTGCGCAAATACTCGAATGCCCGCGAAATCATCTGGTGTCAGGAGGAGCCGCAAAATCAGGGCGGCTGGTACCAAATTCGACACCGCCTGCAATCCCCGCTCGGCCCGCAGCACGAGCTTTTGTACGCGGGACGGGCCGGGGCGGCGGCTCCCGCCACCGGCATCGCGGCGTTGCACGAACGGCAACAGAAAAATCTGGTCTCCGCGGCGCTGCATAGCGCGCCGCCGGAAGAGTCCTCGCGCCGAACGATGCGCCTACCGGCAGCTCAAACTGGGACGGGTACATGACAATCGAAGTTCGCGTGCCGCAGCTGCCCGAATCGGTGGCCGACGCCACGCTCGTTGCCTGGCGCAAACGGCCGGGCGAGGCCGTGGCGCGCGACGAAAATTTGGTCGACTTGGAGACGGACAAGGTGGTGCTCGAGGTGCCGGCGCCGGTGGCCGGCGTGCTCAAGGAGATCAAGCTCGTCGACGGCGCAACGGTGACCAGCGGCCAGATCCTGGCGTTGATCGAGGAAAGCGCAACCGCCGCCGCCGTGACCCCAACCGCGACGACCCCAGCCGCGACGACCCCAACCGCCGCCGCTACCGCCACCGCGGCCAAGGCCGCCGTTCCGGCCGCGGTTGCCGCCAAGCTGAGTCCCGCCGCCAAGCGAGTGGCCGAGGAAAACAAGGTGGATCCCCAGGCAGTGGTCGGGTCCGGTCGCGATGGGCGCGTCTCGAAATCGGACCTGGTGAATTATCTTCAGGCAAAGGAGGCGCCCGCCAAGGCGCCGACGCCGCCATCGGCGCCGCCGTCGCCGGCGGCACCGCTCGCGCGCGGCGCGCGCCAGGAGCAACGCGTACCCATGACCCGCCTGCGGGCGCGCATTGCCGAACGCATGGTGCGGGCGCAGGCCACGCAGGCGCTGTTGACCTCGTTCAACGAGGTGGATTTGCACGCGGTCAACGAATTGCGCGCCCGCTATAAGGAACCGTTCGAAAGGCAATACGGCCACAAGTTGGGATACATGTCGTTCTTCGCCAAAGCTTGCATCGAAGCGCTGAAGAAGTTTCCATCCGTCAACGCCTCGGTCGATGGCAGCGACATCGTGTACCACGAGTACTTCGATTTGGGCATCGCCGTTTCGACCGATCGCGGCTTGATCGTGCCGGTATTGCGCGGTGCGGATCAGTTGAGTTTCGCGGAGATCGAGAAATCCGTCGCCAATTACGCCTCACGAGCGCGAGCCGGAACCATCACCATCGAGGAGTTGACCGGGGGCACCTTCACCATCACCAACGGCGGTGTTTTCGGCTCTCTGCTCTCGACGCCCATCGTCAATGCGCCGCAAAGCGCCATTTTGGGCATGCACAAGATTCAGGATCGCGCGGTCGTGATCGCCGGCCAAGTCGTCGTGCGTCCGATGATGTACGTGGCGTTGACCTACGACCATCGCCTCATCGACGGGCGCGAAGCGGTGCAGTTTCTGGTGTGGGTCAAGCAGTGTTTGGAGGATCCGGCGCGGATGGTGCTCGGGATATGAGCGATGCCTTCGATGTGGTGGTGATCGGCGCCGGTCCGGCCGGGTATCCTGCGGCTATCCGTGCGGGCCAGAACAAATTGAAGGTTGCGTGTGTGGACGAGTGGAAGAATGCCGACGGCACCTATGCCTTCGGAGGCACCTGCTTGAACGCCGGTTGCATTCCCTCCAAGGCCTTGCTCGAGTCCTCCGAACTGTACCAGCGGGCGAAACAGGAGTTCTCGCTGCACGGCATCAAGCTCGGCGACATCAAACTCGATCTCGCGGCGATGCAAAAGCGCCGGGCAGCGATCGTCAAGACCATGACAACCGGCATTGCGGCATTGTTCAAAGCCAACGGTGTGGCGGGGTTTCAAGGGCACGGGCGCCTGCTGCCCGGAAACCAGGTGCTGGTAACCGGTGCGGACGGCGCCGAGAAGACCCTGCAAGCCAAACACGTCGTTTTAGCCTCCGGCTCCGCGCCGATTCGGCTCGACGCCATGCCTCATGACGGCAAGTTCATCGTCGACTCATGGAATGCGCTGGAATTCGACGCGGTGCCTGCGCGCCTCGGCGTGATCGGCGCGGGGGTCATAGGGCTCGAGCTCGGCAGCGTGTGGCGGCGTTTGGGCAGCGAGGTCACGGTGCTCGAGGCCATGCCGGAACTGCTGCCCATGGCCGATCAAGCCGTCGCGAAGGAAGCGCAGCGCCATTTCAAGAAACAGGGGCTCGAACTCAAGCTCGGCGCCAAAGTGGTGCGCGCCGCGGTAGTGGGCACGGCGGTGCAGGTGATCTACACGGACGCGCAAGGCGAGCACAAACTCGAGGTGGACAAGCTGGTGGTGGCCGTGGGACGACGGCCGTACACACAGAATCTATTGGCCGACGGCACCGGGGTGCTGCTCGATCAGCGCGGCTTCATCCAGGTTGATGAACACTGCCGTACCGTTGCGGCAAATGTGTGGGCCGTCGGCGATGTGGTGCGCGGACCGATGCTGGCGCACAAGGGCAAGGAGGAGGGCGTCATGGTGGCCGATGTGATTGCCGGCCGCTACGGCGAGGTCAACTACAAGACCATACCTTCCGTGATCTACACTCAACCCGAGATCGCGTGGGTGGGTCAGACCGAGCAACAGGTCAAGGCGAGCGGCCGAGCTTACAAGACAGGGGTTTTCCCGTTTGCCGCGAGCGGCCGGGCGCGTGCCATGGAAGCAGCGCAAGGCATGGCGAAGATCGTCTCCGCCGTGGACGACGATGAGATCTTGGGAGTCCACGTGATCGGACCGATGGCAGGCGAATTGATCGGCGAGGCGGTGCTTGCGATGGCATACTCGGCGAGCACCGAGGACATCCAACGCACCATCCACGCGCACCCGACCCTCTCCGAGGCCATCCACGAGGCGGCGTTGGCGGTGGATAAGAAAGCGATCGACGCCATTAATCGCTAGTGCCTGCCGGCAGATTCGCAATGTTCTTTACAACCTGTCGTCGCGGTTGCTACAGTCATTTAATGCTGATGAGTCGCCGCTCGAAGGCGAAGCAGCGTTACACAAGCGCTACGGCAAGCATTCGAATTGACCGGTCAACGTCATCGTTAGAACATGGCGGGAGGGCGTGCGTGATGGTCAGGCCTGGCGGAATTTCAGTTTCGGCAGGAATCACATGAGTGCTAGGCGAGAGCCGATCGAGTACGCGGACGCCGCACCCGAAGTGCGTGCCGTCTACGACGACATCATGGCGACACGCCAGACCGACTGGATCAACAATTTCTGGAAGGTACTGGCCCACGATCCTTCGGCGCTGAGGCGCATCTGGTCCAACATCAAGGATGTCATGGGTCCGGGGACGCTGGATCCGCTGACCAAAGAACTTCTGTATGTGGCGGTCAGCGCTTCGAACGGCTGCCGTTACTGCATCGCTTCGCATGGCGCCGCTGCCCGGAAAAAGGGGATGACCGAGGCGCAGTACTCCGAGCTACTGGCGATCGTGGGTCTCGCCAATGAAACCAACCGCCTGGTCACGGCGCTGGATGTCGCGGTGGACCCGGCGTTTCTATGACCTGCGTCCTGACCAAGAACGGTCTTTGGCCGCGTGAAGAGGGCACGATCAAATGAGCAAGTCGGATTTCAACAGTGTCACACATCATCGGTGGGACCGGATACCGGAGGAGCCGCTCAAGGACACGCTCGACGTCGACGTGTTCAGTCCGCCGCGCCAGGACTGGTTGGCCGGCACCGACGCTTACTTGAGGCGCTGAAAAGGAAGCTTGCATGGATCTTGGGTTGAAGGGGCGCCGGGCGCTGGTGATGGGGGCTTCGCGTGGGCTCGGAAAGGCCGTCGCAAAGGCGCTGGTTGCGGAGGGAGTGCGCGTCGCCATCTGTGCTCGCGATGCCGGACGTCTGGCCGCGACGGCCGCCGAGCTCGGCGCCGTGGGTCTGGTATCCGACTTGTCCGCACCCGGCTCCGCCGCAGCCGTGGTCCGCGACGCGCAGAGTCGCCTTGGGCACCTCGACGTTCTGGTGGTCAACACCGGGGGGCCGCCGCCGGGACTTTTCGCTGACCTCTCAGACACCGCATGGCGAACGGCCTTCGAACAATTGTGGATGAGCAGCGTCGGCGCGATTCGCGAGGCGCTGCCCGGAATGCGGGCTCGTCGGTCGGGGCGAATAGTCCTGATCACGTCGGTTGCGGCGCGCGAGCCGGTTGCAAATTTGATGCTCTCCAACTCGCTGCGCGCCGGTCTTCATGGGCTCGTCAACACCCTCAGCAAGGAGGTGGCCGCGGATCAGATCACCGTCAATGCGCTGATGCCGGGTTATACGTTGACCGAGCGGCTCGAGGAGCTGCACCTCGATGAGGCCAAGCTCGCGGCGCAGATCCCCGCCCGGCGGTTGGGGCGTCCGGAGGACTTCGCGGCGATGGCGGTATTTCTCGCATCCGATCCGGCCGGCTATGTCACCGGACAGGCAATTGCCTGCGATGGCGGACTCCTTCAGTCGATTTGAATCTGGTGCTGCTCGCTATTCAGGAGAAACGCGCCCCGGACCCTTACGGCTGGACCAGCGCCGTGACATCTGCGAGCGAGCAATAAGGAGAAGAACGTGAATATGAACCGGACTGCGATGCTTGGCGCTGTGTGCTCGCTCCTGATTGCCGGATCGACGCTCGCGGCAGAGACTCCCGGTCCAAGCTTGAACGAGGTGTATGCGAGTCTCGCCAGCAAGCGATTCGTCGATCTTACCCATGCGTTCGGGCCGACGACGCCCCATTGGAAAGGGTTCGGCGATGAGACGGTAATTGATCTTTATACGATCAAGAAGGATGGGTTCAAGGTCCAACAGTTCACGCATGTGGGGCAGTGGGGTACCCACATCGATCCTCCGGCGCACTTTCACGAGGGGTTGCGCACGGTCGATCAAATCGACCCAAAGGAGATGCTGCTGCCGCTGGTGGTGATCGATGTGCATGCCAAGGTTGCGAAGAATCCGGACTACACGCTTACCCTTGAGGACGTGCGCGATTGGGAGGCAAAGCACGGCCGCATTCCGCAGCATGCGTTTGTCGCGATGCGTACCGACTGGTCGAAGCGCTGGCCAAACGATGCCGCCATGCAGAACCGCGATTCCGCCGGCGTCGCGCATTACCCCGGCTGGAGCAAGGAAGTTCTAAAGGTCCTATATGAGGATCGCAAGATCACGGCCTCGGGGCACGAAACCACGGATACGGATCCAGGGGTAGCCACCACCAAGGATGATTATTCGCTCGAGAGCTACATTCTCGGCCTCAACCACTATCAGATCGAGATGCTGGCCAATTTGGACCAGGTTCCCGAAGCCGGAGCACTGGTCATGGTCACCTGGCCGAAACCGGAAGGCGGCACGGGATTTCCGGCGCGTGTGATTGCGATTCTTCCATGATTCGCGCCCGCAAGCCCTACTTCTTGCGTCGCGCGCCCAAGACGTTGGGGAGCTGCGCGATGCGGGCCAGGACCCGCGATAATTGCGGCAGACCGTCGATTTGAATGCCGATCCGCATGTGGGCGATGTGGTCGCGACCGTCGGTCGTGGTGTTCATGGCGCGGATGCTGATCTTCTCGTCGGCTAGCGCGGCGCTCACGTCGCGCACCAGGCCGCGACGATCGAATGCCTCCACTTCGATGTCCACCGGGAACTGTCCGCCTGCCTGTGCGCCCCACGCAACCTGCAGAACGCGCGCCGGCGATTTTGCGCGCAGGCGCGCCAGGTTTGCGCAGGATTGACTGTGAATGCTCACTCCGCGGCCAACGGTGATGTACCCCGTGATCGGCTCCGGCGGCACGGGCTTGCAGCACCCCGCATAAGTTGACAGCAGTTCGCCGATGCCCTGGATTTCGATGTCCGGCTCGCGCGGCGCGGGGGTCCGCGGCCGGGCGGTCTCGACCGGGCGAGCGTCCCGAGCGTGCAGCAGACGCTGGATCGCGCCGGTGACCTGCGCGGCGCTGATCTCGCCGAGTCCCAACGCCTCGTGAAGAGCCTCCGTGTTCGCCAGCTTCAGTTCGCTCAACAATTCCGGCATCGGCGGGCTGTGCACGCCCAGCCGTTGGATCTCCCGATCCAGCATCGACCGGCCCTCGAGTTTGTTTTGCGCCTCGTTCTGTTTGCGGAACCATGCCCGCACCTTATTACGGTGGCGCGGACTGGCCAGAAAGCCCGACTGGGGCGACAGCCAGTCCCGGGACGGCTGCGGCGTCTTGGCGGCGATGATTTCAACCGTCTCGCTGTTCTTCAACTGGTAATCGAGCCCCACCATGCGGCCGTTGACCTTCGCACCCCGGGTTCGATGGCCCAAGTCGGTGTGAACCTGATATGCGAAGTCGAGCGGCGTGCCGCCGACGGGTACATCGACGATTTCACCCTTGGGCGACAGAACGTAGACGCGGTCTTGGAACAGATCGACGCGCATCCGGTCGAGGAAATCGTGCGTGCTGTCACCGCCATTGGGTGCAAGCAGCACGCGCAGCTGATTGATCTTGCGTTCATACGCCTGGTCACCCCGGCCGCCCTCCTTGTAGCGCCAGTGCGCGGCCACGCCGCGCTCCGCATTGGCGTGCATTTCGTGGGTGCGGATCTGGATCTCGACTGGCTGGGCGCCGGGCCCAATGACGGCGGTGTGTATCGAGCGATACAGATTATCCTTCGGGGTGGCGATGTAGTCGTCGAATTCGCCGGGAATGAATTGCCACAGGGAATGCACGATGCCGAGCGCGGCATAGCATTCGGCCACGGTATTCACCAGCACGCGCGCCGCGCGGATGTCCATGAGCTGCTCAAAGGCGAGTCCCTTGGCCTGCATCTTGCGCCAGATGCTGTAGATGTGCTTTGGCCGGCCGTCGATTTTCGCCTCGATGCCGGCGGCGCGCAATTCGCCCTGAAGCTGGCTTTTCAGCTCATCGATGTAGCGTTCACGCTCGGAGCGGCGCACCTTGAGAGCCGCCGCGACGTGCTTGTATTCGGTCGGCTGCAGATAGCGGAACGCCAGATCCTCCAATTCCCATTTCACCTGCCATACGCCGAGCCGGTTGGCGAGCGGGGCATACACTTCGCGCGTTTCGATGGCCAATTTGCGCCGGATCGCGGCCTCGGCCGACTTGGAAGATCGCATCTTCTGCAATTGTTCGGCGAGCCTCACCACCACCAAGCGCACGTCTCCGATGACCGCGACCAGCATTTTGCGAAGCGCCTCGGCCTGGGCCGATTCGAGGCCGCGCTCCGGGGTCCAATCGGGCGGCAGGCCAAAGTGACCCAATTGGCTCAAGGCCCGCGCCAGCCGGGTGGCTTCCGCGCCGAAGCGCTTGGCGGCGGCGTCGGCATCGAGAAAGTTCTCCTCGAGCAACGGCTGAAGCATCGCGGCGACCACCACCTCGTCGTCGGCATCGAGTGTGCGCACGATCTCGGCCACTTCGAGCGCCGCGTCGCGCGCGGGCAGGGCCGCTTCGGGCAGATCGAGCGCGCGCACGGCGGCGCAGCTCTCCTTGAGCCTCAAGCTTGTGGTCAGGGTTGACGCGGTGGTTTCCATCGGTTCGAAGCGCTTAAGGTTGGTGGGTTTAAGCGCCCATTGCCGGTATCATACGGCCATGCGAGTTCCAATGACGAAGACCCCGATTCGTGCCGCGGCGGGCCGGACGCTTGGCGCTTAAGTACGCGACGGTGCGGATCCTGGGTATCGATCCGGGCTCGCAGTGCACCGGATTCGGCGTATTGGATGCCGCCGGGCCGCGCTTGACGTACATCGCGAGCGGCGTCATTCGCACGCCGCATGGCGAATTTGCTGCGCGCCTGTGCGAGATATTCCGCTGTGTCCGGACCATCGTCGCGCAATACGGGCCGCAGGAAATCGCCGTCGAGAAGGTGTTCGTCAACCGAAATCCGGACAGTGCCCTCAAGCTGGGACAGGCGCGCGGTGCGGCGATTTGCGGAACCATCGACGCGAATGCCGACGTGTTCGAGTACGCAACCCGGCAAATCAAGCAGGCCGTGGTCGGCTCCGGCAACGCCGAAAAGGCCCAGGTTCAGCTCATGATGAGAAGTATTCTGAAGCTCGACGGCCCGGTGCCCGCGGATGCGGCGGATGCATTGGCGGCCGCGGTTTGCCACGCACTGCGGGGCCGGGTGCGTACCTCGATTGAACTCGCGTCGAGCCGCGGATGATCGGTTTTCTAAAAGGCCGGCTGGCGTTGAAACAGCCGCCCACCGTGCTGGTCGACGTCAACGGCGTTGGCTACGAACTTGAAGCGCCGATGTCGACTTTCTATGGCTTGCCGGCGGCGGGCGAGCTGGTGGCGCTCTACACTCACTTGGTGGTGCGCGAGGATGCGCATATTTTATTCGGTTTCGGCACCGACGCCGAGCGGCGGTTGTTTCGCGGGCTGCTCAAGGTATCCGGTGTCGGTCCGAAAATCGCGTTGGGAATTTTGTCGGGTGCAAGCGTCGATGATTTTCTGCGCATTATCGAAGCCGAGGACGTCGCGATGCTCACGCGAATTCCCGGCATCGGGCGCAAGACCGCCGAGCGGGTCATCATCGAAATGCGCGACAGCGCGCAAAAGTTTGCGGTCCCGAGTTCCGGCGTCGGCACCGCATCGGATTCGCCGGGTGCGTTGAGCGCGCAAAGCGAAGCGTTCGGCGCGCTGATCGCCCTCGGCTACAAGCCGCCCGAAGCGACGCGGCTTCTGAAAGCGACGGACGAACGGGGGCTCACAACCACGGAAATCATCCGGCGCGCCCTTAAATTCGCGGCCAAGAATTAGCCAAATGGGCATCGAACAGGATCGAATCATTGCGAGCGCAGGCCGGCGCGAGGACGAGGCGCTCGATCGCGCCGTGCGGCCGAAGAGCCTTGCCGACTACGTGGGTCAGCCGAACGTGAAGACCCAAATGGAGATCTTCATTCAAGCGGCGCGTATGCGCGGCGAGGCATTGGATCACGTGCTGATCTTCGGGCCGCCGGGCCTCGGCAAGACCACGCTCGCCCACATCATCGCCAATGAGCTCAAGGTCAACCTGCGGCAGACCTCCGGCCCGGTGCTGGAACGCCCCGGTGACCTGGCCGCCTTGCTCACCAATCTCGAGCCTCGCGACGTGCTGTTCGTGGACGAGATTCATCGCCTGAGTCCGGTGGTGGAGGAGGTTCTGTATCCGGCCATGGAGGACTCGCAGCTCGATCTGATGATCGGCGAGGGCCCGGGCGCCAGATCGATCAAGCTCGATCTGCCGCCGTTCACGCTGGTCGGCGCCACGACCCGTGCGGGCCTGCTCACCTCGCCGTTGCGCGACCGCTTCGGCATCGTGCAGCGGCTCGAGTTCTATTCCACCGAGGAGCTGATAAAAATCGTGGTTCGCAGCGCCTCGATCCTCAATCTGCGGCTTCAGCCCGATGGCGCCGATCGCATCGCCGAGCGCTCGCGGGGGACCCCGCGCATCGCGAACCGGCTGTTGCGCCGGGTGCGCGATTTTGCCGACGTCAAGGCCGCCGGGCTCATCAGCGGCGATGTGGCGCTGGCGGCGCTCGACATGCTGGAGGTCGACCCGCAGGGGTTCGACATGCTGGATCGCAAGCTGCTGTTGACCGTGATTGAGAAATTCGAGGGCGGACCGGTAGGGGTGGACAGTCTGGCGGCGGCCATGAGCGAGGAGCGCGGTACCATCGAGGACGTGATCGAGCCGTTCTTGATTCAGCAGGGCTTCTTGATGCGTACGGCGCGCGGGCGCGTCGCGACGCGCGCCGCCTACGCGCATTTCGGCCTGGCGGCGCCGGCGATCGAGCGGGACCTCAATCTGCCGCTGTTCAGGGACGGACCATAGATGCCGACGGCGCGGAACTTTTCCCACCACCATCGCGTCCGAATCTATTGGGAGGACACCGACGCGGGCGGCGTGGTGTACTACGCCAATTATTTGAAATTCATGGAGCGCTGCCGGACCGAGTGGTTGCGCGCTTTGGGAGTGGACCAGCTTCGATTGCGAACGGAGCGCGGGCTGCAGTTCGCGGTCGTCAGCGTCGCGGTGGATTTTCTGCGGCCGGCGCTGCTCAATGATGAAGTTATCGTCACCGCCGAACTGCTGCGTCTGAGCGGTGCGACAATCGCCTTCAAGCAAGCGATTTGGCGCGGCGAGGCGCAGCTCATCGAGGCGACGACCCGCGTCGCCTGCCTCGATTCCGGCACGTTGAAACCGCGCGCCATCCCCAAGGATCTATTCATGGAGTGGCGTAATGCCCAATGATCTGTCGGTCTGGGTATTGGTGCTCGATGCGAGTCCCATCGTCCAGTCGGTGGTCGTATTGCTATTGCTTGCCTCGGTGGCTTCCTGGGCCATCATATTTCGCAAGAGCCGCGTGATCTCGCATTCGCGGCGCGGCGCCGATCACTTCGAAAGCCAGTTCTGGTCGGGCGGGGATCTGACCGCGCTCTATCGCAAAATAGAAACCAAGGGCCGTGCCGGCACCGGCATGCAGAGCATGTTCGAGTCCGGATTTGGCGAGTTCAGCCGCCTGCGCCAGCAGGGCACGCCGAGCGAGCAGCTGCTCGAGGGCGCGAGGCGCGCGATGCGCGTGGCGCAGATGCGCGAAATCGATCGTCTGGAACGCAATTTGGCGACGCTTGCCACCGTCGGATCCACCAGCCCCTACGTGGGGTTGTTCGGGACGGTGTGGGGCATCATGAGCGCCTTCCACAATCTCGGCAACGTGCAGCAGGCGACGCTGGCGGCGGTGGCGCCGGGAATCGCCGAGGCCTTGATCACGACGGCGATCGGTTTGTTCGCGGCGATTCCGGCGGTGGTGGCCTACAACCGATTCGCCGATCAAGTGAGCCGCCTGGAGCTGCGATTCGACACCTTCGTCGAAGAGTTTTCGAGCATTCTGCAGCGCCACGGGCCGGCGCGCGCGCAGGCGTAGAATCCATGGCTGCAGCACCGCGCCGCCGAAAATTGATGGGTGAAATCAACGTCGTGCCGTACATCGACGTGATGTTGGTGCTGCTGATCATCTTCATGATCACGGCGCCGCTGCTCAAAGAGGGCATCAAAGTGGATTTGCCGAACGCCGGAGCGAAGCCGATCGATCCCGCATTCCTGCAAAAGCACGAGCCGCTGATCGTGACCATCGATGCGCGCGGACGCCTATACGTCAATTTCGGCCCGAACCCGGATACGCCGGCCGCCGAATCGACGGTGAGCGCCCGGACCGCCGCGCTCCTGCGCCGCGATCCGCAAACTCCGGTGCTGATCAAAGCCGATACGACCGTGCCGTACGGCGCCGTGGCGCACGCCATGGTTCTGCTGCAGCGGGCGGGCGCCGACAAAGTGGGGCTGTTGACCGATCCCGAACGGCCGGCGCCGTCGGTGCGGGCAGAAGGCCATGGATCTGCCGATGGCGCGAACTGAATGCAGGCTACGTTACGCGAGCATTCCTGGCCGGTGTTGTTCTCCGTGCTGCTGCATGCGGCACTGGCGGCGGCGATGGTGCTGATGGCGATGATGAGCGTCACGCGTTCGACGATCAGCGTGCAACCACCGGCCGTCAACGCGGTGGTCGTCGACTCGCGCATATTGCATGCCGCCCAGGAAGCCCAGCGGGCGCACGTCGCGGCCGAGGAGCAGGCCGCCGCCGCACGCGCGGCTGCCGCCGCAGAGGCCAAGGCGGCGGCTGAATCCAAAGCGGCGGATGAGGCGAAGGCTGCCGATGCGGCCAAAACAGCGGCCGCCCAGACCAAGGCGGCCGATGAAGCCAACGCGGCGCAGGCGCGCGCCGCCGAAGCCAAGCGGGCGGCCGAAACCAAGCGGGCGGTCGAAGCCAAACAGGCAGCCGAAACCAAGCAGGCGGTCGAAGCCAAACAGGCAGCCGAAACCAAGCAGGCGGAGGAAGCCAAACAGGCGGCGGATATCAAGGCGCGAGACGAGCATTTGCGCCGGGAGCGGGAGGCGGAGCTGCGGCGGCAAATGGCCGAGGAAGAGCACGTGAGCGCGGTCGAGGCCGGGCCCTTGCGTGATCGCTACGTCGCGAGCCTGCGCAATCGCATTCAGCATGCATGGATCAAGCCGCCATCCGCGCGCATAGGCGTCGACTGCCTGGTGGAAGTCACCCAGGTGCCGGGCGGCGAGGTCACCAGCGCGCGCGTTACCCAGTGCAATGGTGATGCGGCGGTTCGCCAGTCCATCGAAAACGCCGTCTATCGCGCTTCACCGCTGCCGGATCCGCCGGATCCGGCACTTTTCCAAAGAAATTTCGCATTCAGGTTCAAGCCCGATGAATAAAGCGCTTTGCTCGGTTGCCGTTCTCGGCCTTTTGCTCTTTTGTTCGCGCTCATGGGGCGAGTTCGTCGTCGAAGTCACGCGTGGGCAGGACGATGCCATACCCATCGCCATTGTCCCGTTCAGTCCGCCCGATACGGATGCCGGGACCTTCGATGTGGCGCGAGTGGTCGCCGACGATCTGGCGCGCAGCGGCCGATTCAAAGCCATGGACCGCAAGGACATGATCGAGCAGCCGCACAACGGCGCCGGCATCGGATTCGATGACTGGCGACGGCTCGGCAACGATTACATCTTGGTCGGCCTGATGGTGCCGCAGGGGCAGGACCGCTACAACATCGTCTTCGAGCTCTTCAACGTGCTCAATCGGCAACGCCTGTTGAGCTACCAGATCAGCGCCAACCGCACCGGCCTGCGGCTTGCGAGCCATCAGATAGCCGACATGGTGTTCGACAAGATCCTCGGGATCCGCGGCGCGTTCGCAACGCGCATTGCTTACATTTCGGTGGTTGGATCATTGCCGAACAGGACCTACCGGCTCATCGTCGCCGATGCGGACGGTGAGAATCCGCACATCGTCATGCAATCGATCGAGCCGCTGATGTCGCCCGCCTGGTCGCCCGACGGCCAGACCCTGGCCTATGTTTCCTTCGAAGATCGGCTGCCCTCGATTTACGTGCAGGTATTGAAGACCGGCGAGCGGCGCCGGGTCTCGGCCCGAGCGGGTGTGAATCAGGCGCCGGCATGGTCCCCGGATGGCAAGAAGCTGGCATTGACCCTGTCCACGCGCGACGGCAACCTGGATGTCTACGTGCTGGATCCCGCCACACAGGCGCTCACCCGCATTACCGACGATCCGGGCATTGATACCGAACCGCAGTGGTCCAAGGACGGTCAAAATCTCTATTTCACTTCCGATCGTGCGGGCGGCCCGCAGATTTACCGCATTGGAATCCAACCCGGCGATCATCCGCGCCGCTTGACCTTCCAAGGGAACTACAATGCGCGGCCGCGCCTGTCGCCGGACGAATCGCAGCTCGCCTTCGTCACTCAGGAGGACGGGGCGTATCGCATCGCGGTCATGGATCTGAAGGGGCGCGGTGAAGTGCAGGTGTTGACCAAGGGGCGCTTCGACGTTAGCCCAAGTTTCGCGCCGAACGGCGCCATGATCATTTACGCCAGCCGGGATCGCGGCCGCGGCGTTTTGGCGCTGGTCAGTGCCGATGGACGGGTACAGGAGCGATTGGTGGCGAGCGAGGGCGAGGTGCAAGAGCCCGCATGGTCGCCGTTCTGAGCGCAGCGACGCCAAACACGGTACACAATTAGCGTTTTGCTCGGTACGCTTGAGTCTAAGGTGGAAACTGGAGGTGGAATTCTCATGGGAAGATCAATGACGAAGATGCTGTCGATCGGCTGTTTGTGCGCGGCCGCCGCGTTGCTTGCGGGCTGTCCCAAGAAGGCCACAACCGTCGAACCGCCGAGCGCAGGCACGCAAATTCCGGGCTCCGGGGCCGGGGGCGCGGGCTCGGCCAACACGACTGCGCTCGGCAGCGATACGGGCACGATGGGTGCGGGGTCGCAAGGAGCCGGTGCGGGGGGCGCGTTGGCGCGCAACGTCATCTATTTTGATTTCGACAAGTCCGATATCAAGCCGGAATATGCCGACGTCATCAGCGCACATGCGCGCAACTTGACCACCCACCCGAACCTCAAGCTCAAGCTCGAGGGCAACACCGACCAGCGCGGGACACGCGAATACAACATCGGTCTCGGCGAGCGCCGCGCGCAGGCGGTGCGCAAGGCCCTGATGCTCCAAGGCGTCGCGGAATCCCAGCTGACGACCGTGAGCTTCGGAGCCGAACGGCCGGCGGTGGAGGGCGATGATGAGGCCGCATGGGCCAAGAATCGCCGCGTGGATATGGTTTACACGCCGTGATCATGCGTTTGCCCGCTTGGAGTGCGCCGGGTCTTGCGGTGTTGGCATTGGCGGGGTGCGCCTCGACACCGCCCGCCGAGGATCCGGTGCAGGTCAAGCTCAATGATTTGGATGCGCGCCTGGCGCGGATCGAACGGGTGGTGTCGAATCAAAGCCTGCTGCAGCTTGCCAATGAGGTCGAGGCGCTGCGCAGCGATGTGCGCACCATGCGCAACGACATCGACCAACTGGGCCACAATCTGGAGACCAGCCGCAAGCAGCAGCGGGACCTGTACGCGGATCTGGATCAGCGGCTGAAGAGCCTCGGGCCGCGCAATGCGCCGTCGGCAGGCGATGCGCCGGCGGCAGGCGATGTGCCGGCGGCCGGTACGCCCCGTGCGGCCACATCCGGCGCGGCGTCCAATCTGCCGGTTCCCGACGGATCGGACAAGGCCAACTACCAGGCGGCGTTCGCGCTGTTGAAGGACAGCCAATACGATCGTGCGATCGCGGCATTTCAAGAATTTTTGGTGTCCTTTCCGGACAGTGCGCTGGCCGACAACGCCCAGTACTGGCTGGGGGAAGCCTATTACGTCAACAAATCGTTTCCGGAGGCTCTGTCCGCCTTCCAGCGAGTGGTCGACAAGTACCCGCAGTCGCGCAAACTCCCCGATGCGCTGCTCAAGATCGGCTACTGCGACTACGAGCTGAAACAGTGGCAAGCGGCGAAAGCCGCGTTGTCGCAGGTGGCCTCGTCATTTCCGGATGCCCCCGCGGGACACTTGGCGCAGCAGCGCCTCGAGAAGATGGCAGCCGAAAAACATTGATCGACGGAGGCAAGCCGGTGAGCGGAGGAGCGTTGAGCGGCGCACGAGAGCGCGAGGAATTGCCGAAGGCCGAGCGGCTGCGCGTCAATGAAATCTTTCATTCGCTGCAGGGCGAGGCCGACGCGATCGGCTTTCGCACGGTGTTCGTGCGCCTGACGGGCTGTCCTTTGCGCTGCCAATACTGCGATACCGAATACGCGTTTCACGCCGGCGAATGGCATGACATCGACGCCATCCTCGATGGGGTCGAGGAATACGCCACGCCCCATGTTTGTGTGACTGGCGGGGAGCCGCTGGCGCAGCCGAATTGCCGCCTATTGCTCGCGCGTCTGTGCGATGCCGGCCATCACGTGTCGTTGGAAACCAGCGGTGCGCTCGATATCGCCGGGGTGGATGCCCGGGTGTCACGGGTCGTCGACGTGAAGACTCCGGGTTCCGGCGAGGTCGCGCGCAACAGAATCGAAAACTTCCGCCTGCTCACGCGCCGCGATCAGCTGAAATTCGTGATTTGCTCGCGTGAGGATTTCGATTGGAGCAAGGCGTTTCTCGAGGAGCATTCCTTGTCCGAGCGCTGCCAGATTCTGTTCTCCCCAAGCTATACGCAGATATCACCCAAGGATCTGGCGGAGTGGATCTTGGCAGACCGGCTGCCGGTGCGCTTTCAGCTCCCGCTCCACAAGGTTCTGTGGGGCGATACCCCAGGAAGATAAAGTAGGAAAATGAAAGGACGATGAAGTAGGAAAATGCAGCCGGCCATCGTCTTGCTGTCGGGCGGACTGGACTCGGCCACTGCGCTGGCCATTGCCCGCGCACGCAAGTTCCGCAGTTTCGCCCTCAGCGTGCACTATGGGCAGCGCCACCCTGCCGAACTCGCGGCCGCGAAGCGCGTGGCGGCGTTTTTGGGTGCGCACGAGCATCGAGTCATGGGCGTGGATCTCGCCGGTATCGGCGGATCGGCATTGACCGACGAGAACCTCGCGGTGCCCGAGTCGCCGACCGAGGGCATTCCGGTCACTTACGTGCCCGCTCGAAACACCCTGCTGCTCTCGCTCGCCCTCGGCTGGGCGGAAGTGGTCGACGCCCTCGATATCTTCGTAGGCGTCAACGCGGTCGACTACTCGGGGTATCCGGACTGCCGGCCGGAATTCATAGCCGCATTCGAGCAGCTGGCGCTGGTGGCCACCAAGGCGGGAGTCGAAGGCAGGCGCTTCAAAATTCATGCGCCACTGATCAACATGTCCAAAGCGGACATCATCCGCACGGGCATGGGTCTGGGAGTGGATTACGGCATGACCGTGTCCTGTTACCAGGCGGACGCCGAAGGCCGGGCCTGCGGACGCTGCGATTCGTGCCGGCTGCGAACCGAAGGGTTCGCCGCCGCCGGCGTGCCCGATCCCACGCGTTACGCGTGACTCGCATTCCCGGTGCCGCGGCGCGCGAGTTCGGCTATGATGCGCCGCTCAAATGGGACGGTAGCTCAGTTGGTAGAGCAAGGCCCTTTTAAGGCTTTGGTCCTGGGTTCGAGTCCCAGCCGTCCCACCACTTATTTATTAATTAAATCATTAAGTTACAATATAAATCTAGAAAACACTTTGGCCTGAAGAAATCGATGAACTTCTTCACCCGAGTCGTGCTCGGGCTGAGTCCCGTGTTGGCGAATGCTGGAGCGCTCTACGATCTCACCGTCCGGCCTGTCGATCAATCGAACCTCGCGCATGTCTTGCCGACCGCGCCTACGCCGGCAGTAACCGAATATTTCGTGGAGGACGGCAAGGTTCGGGTCGGTGGCGCTTACGCCAAGTCAGTCTTCATCTTCAAAGACCGAACGATATACGTCATCGACAAGACGTCGCGGACGGTTCATGTTTTGAAGCATGCGACCTTGAGCGAAGTCGCAGCCCACTATGCCGACGAGGTGAAGCAGCTGGAAGAGACCGCCGCGAGCGCACCGGCTGAGGAGCGCGCCGAGGCGCAGCGCAAGGCGGCCGCCATGAGAGAAGTCAGCGATCGGATGCGACAGCCTGTGCCTCGTGACTACCGTGTGACCGTTCGGATTGAGTCGGTTGACGGACAGGCCTGCCGAATATGGGAGGAATGGGAGAAGGATGCCAAGCGATTGGAATTGTGTGTGGTGCCCGTGGCTGCATTGCCGGGCGGCGCCGAAATCTATGGTGGGCTGAAAACCCTGAGTCAGTTCAGGCAAGGCTCCAACGTCGCGCTCGGTGTGGACTTTGGTCTTTCGGAGTGGTGGCCGGATTTCGCCAGCCTCGGCGGCATCCCGCTGCTGGTTCGTGAATTCAAATACGATAGCGTGGTCTCCGAAGTTACGTTGACGGACATCCGCCGAGGCGTACCCAGCGCATCGCTTCTGGACATGCCCGATGGCTATCAGGTGCAGGAGGGGCCCGACTATGCCCAATGGTACATGCGGTGAATCAAGCGCTGCCTGACAGCGGCGTGAGCGCTCATTCGAATGGCA
>ODAK010000416.1_pt1 | contig 48983 bp, 38 predicted proteins | sample 1539591 | NCBI WGS metagenome assembly ODAK01 (sample SAMEA3539303, study PRJEB22396) | soil metagenome | biome: tundra; feature: field; material: soil | place: USA | collected 2010-05 | depth 0.15 m
GCTGGATCAGCGGCACAAACAAATCCGTGTCGTAGTTCGAGATCACGCCCTGCATGACCGCCGTGACGCGCTCCAGGCCGGCGCCGGTGTCAATGGACGGCTTGGGCAGCGGACGCATCTCCCCATCGGGCTGCTTGTCGAACTGCATGAAGACCAGGTTCCAGATTTCGACGTAGCGCCCGCACTCGCAGCCGAACTGGCAGTCGGTGTGGCCAGCGTCGCTGGCCTCGGGGCCCATATCGTAGTGGATTTCGCTGCACGGGCCGCAGGGGCCGGTGTCGCCCATCATCCAGAAGTTGTCTTTCATGCCCATCTCGAAGATGCGCTCGGGCGCAACGCCGGTCGCGATCCAGTGCTCGTAGGCTTCGTCGTCGCGCGCAATGCCCTGCTCGCCCTTGAAGATGGTGGCGAACAGCTTGTCCTTCGGAATGCCGAACCACTCCGGTGAAGTGACCAACTCCCACGCAAACGCGATGGCGTCTTTCTTGAAGTAGTCGCCAAAGCTGAAATTGCCCAACATCTCAAAGAAGGTGTGGTGGCGATTGGTGAAGCCGACGTTCTCCAGGTCGTTGTGCTTGCCGCCGGCGCGCACGCATTTCTGCGACGAGGTGGCCCGCGAGTAGTCGCGCTTCTCGATGCCGAGGAAGACGTCCTTGAACTGGTTCATGCCGGCGTTGGTGAACAGCAGCGTGGGATCGTTGGCCGGAACCAGCGACGACGAGCGCACGATCTTGTGCCCGTGCTGCTCGAAATAACGCAGAAACATGGACCGAACTTCGGAACCGGAAAGCTTGCGGACGGGCATAGGGACTGTAGAAATTCTAACAGCAGTCAGGTGGCAGCAGTCAGGTGGCAGCAGTCGGCAGTCAGCAGTCCGCGCTCAATAGATCAAGTACTTCTTCCTGATCTGCATGAACTGCTCCACCCCATCGCGCCAGTCGTCGGCGATGCGCCGCGGGTCTTGCCCCGCTTGCAGCGCCGTGAAGGCCGCCTGGTTCGCCAGCAACGCTTTCATCCGGCCGATGTCAAACCCGGTAGGAGCCGCGTCGTGCAGGGCCGCGGCCAACTCCAGCCCCAACTCGGGAGCGTCCAGGACCTCGCGGTTGGTCACGATGATGCTGGTCCCTTCGCATTGTTGGTGAACGTATGGCCCACTGGCTGGGGTGAAGGTAATCGGCACAAACCGCACTCCGGCAATGTTGCGCTCATTCAGGCGGGCCGCCAGCCGCTTTGCACTCACCCATGGCGCCCCCACCACTTCGAAGGGAGTATCGGTGCCCCGGCCCACCGAGACATTCGTCTGCTCGATCAGCGCCACACCGGGATATAGCGTCATCTGGTTCAGGTCGTGCAAGTTGGGCGAGGGATTCACCCAAAGCTGCGACGTCGAGTCGAACCAATCACCGCGCATCCAGCCCTTCATGGGCACCACCGTGAGATTGGCATTGATGTTCCGCTCGGTGTTGTACAGCTTCGCCAACTCGCCAATCGTCATCCCGTGCCGCACCGGCACCGCGAAATAATTCACAAAGCTTGCTTGCCCCGTATCGGATACCGGCCCCTGCACGTAAGCACCCGTGATCGGATTAGGACGGTCGAGCACCACGATCGGTTTCGCCAGCGTGGCCGCCGCTTCCAGAAAATATCCCAGCGTGGCCTCGTAGGTGTAAAAGCGTACCCCCGCGTCCTGAATATCGAACACCAGCACGTCGAGCTTGCGCACGACATCGAGTGGCGGCCGGCGCTTGGCATCGCTGTCGCCGTACACGCTGTAAACCGTAACTCCCGTCGCCCCATCTTTCGTGTCAGCAATGTCCGCTTTTTCGGAGGTTCCCTGTACGCCATGTTCGGGGCTGAAAATGGCCGTCAACTGCAAACCGCGCGCGTGGGCGAGAATGTCGATGGTGCGGCGGCCGTGACTGTCGACACCAGTCTGGTTAGTCACCAATCCCACCTTGAGCGTCGCACCCCCGGAAACTCGCAAGGCGTCAAAATCGCGGGCCTCCAGTTCGTCAATCCCGTTGGACACCTGGCCATTGCGGACCGCCACGCGGCGACTGGCGGCTGCCGCTTCGTTGTAGCCGGTGATCCGCGCCAGCCGCGTCTTCTGCTCCTCGCTGGGCTGCAGTTGTAATGCAGCGGCGACCGCGGTGGCCACTTCGGTACGCAACGCAATCACGTTGCCGTCCTTAACGTGCACCGCGTTGGTGAGCAGGATGATGTACGTGCTGGTGGTCGGGTCAATCCACAGCGACGTGCCGGTGAAACCGGTGTGACCGAACGATCCCACGGGCAACAGTTCACCTCGATTGGAAGAGAACGGCGAATCGATGTCCCAACCCAACCCGCGCACGTCGGTCAGGTTGGGCGGCTGTTGCGGGGTGGTCATCTTTTCGACAATCAATGGCGAGAACACCGGCGCGCCACCGTTCAGCAGCGTCTGGGCGAACTTGGCAACGTCATCGGCAGTCGAGAACAATCCGGCGTCGCCAGCGACTCCGCCCATCCAGCGAGCCGTAGGATCGTGCACCACGCCGCGCAGCATCTGTCCCGAGCGCTCGTCGTGTTGGGTGGGCGCAATGCGAGGCTTCCACTCCGCCGGCGGAAGAAAACGTGTGGTCGTCATGCCCAGCGGACCAAAAATATAGGTCTGCGAATACTGGTCGAGCGGCATGCCGCTGACCTTCTGCACCAATTCGCCCAGCACCACGAAATTGATGTCGCTGTACAAGAACACCGCGCCCGGCGGATTAATCAGCTTCTCGGCATTGGCGCGCGTGTAACCTTCCTCCGGGCCGCTCCAATACTGCTTCAAGTCGAGGTCGGGCCGCAGGCCGGAGTAATGCGTCAGCAACATGCGAACGGTCACATCGTCTTTGCCGTTCTGCGCAAATTCCGGAATATACTTGGCAACCGGATCGTTCAACTTTACCTGCCCCAGCTGCACCAGGCGCATGACGCAGCTGGTGGTGGCCATCACCTTGGTCAGTGATGCCACGTCGAAAATGGTATCGACGGTCATTGCCTCCTTGTTGGGGTCGAGTGCGCGATAGCCGAATGCCTTGCGGTAAACGAAGCTTCCGTTATGGCCGACCAGCAGCACCGCTCCCGGCGCGCGACCTTTCTCGACCGCATCTTTGAGCAGAGCATCGAGCGGCGCAAAGCGGTCTTGCTCCTTGGCGGTGGTCGACGGCGCGACCGCAGGAGCGGAGTCCTTCTGTGCTAGCAAAGGAATGCTCGTGGTTAGGACTAGACAAAACAGAACGAGCGCAATAACGGTCCGAAAACGAAGCCTCAATGGGTCCAAAACCTTTCTTGATCCAGGAAAAACTAAACAAGCCGATGCCGTGGTAGTTCCCTCTTTTCAGAGCTTGCGTGAGAACTCGTTTTAAGTAGGCTCGGTGGAACGAATTGCGCAAAAAGCAAGCCCCGCAGCCGGGGTCCCCAGTTCGCGCCGCTTTTGCGCGAAATGGGGTGGAGGAGGGGAGAAAGAGCTTAGCCCAGCGCGGAAGCGCTGGGTAAAGTGGAAAATAAGATGGAGTCCCTTCAGGGACGGCACAGTACTCACGCACACTCTCCAAGCCGGGTCCAAGCCGTTGCAATATTCCCAGCTCTGGCCCCGGGAACCGCTCATTGCCCCGGCAAGCTATTATAAGTTGCGCTCCCATCCAGAGGTGCTTTTGAACCAACCGTCGCAACAGCTCGCAGACCTACCATCCGCATTTGATCTTCAGGACAAGCAGTTCTCGCGAGCCTTTGCCATCATTGTCGAAGCCATCGCCCAACGCGCCTTTCCTGCCGCGACGCTGGCCGTCACTCATCGCGGCTCGCTGATCGCGCTGCAAGGGTTTGGCCGCTTCACCTATGAGACCGACGCCCCGCTGGTCCAGCCCGACACCATTTTCGACCTGGCGTCGGTGACCAAGGTCGTGGCGACCACCGCCGAGGCCATGCTGCTGTACGAGCGCGGACAATTGCCGCTGGACATCCCTCTGGGACACTTCCTTCCCGATTTTGTGGCGCGGGCCCCCCGGCATCAGCAGGCCACGCGAGAGGCGGTGACCCTTCGCATGCTGCTGGCGCACTCCAGCGGGCTGCCGGCTTACGAGAAGCTTTTCGAGTCTGTCAGCACTCGCGACGAACTGGTTCGGACCGCGCTTACCACCCGGCTGGTTGCTGAGCCCGGCACGCGCACCGAGTACAGTGACATCGGCTTCCTTCTGCTGGGAGAAGTGCTGGCCCGCCAGGCCGGCTTGGCGCTCGACCTGTTCGCGTCGCGGGAGATCTTCACCCCGCTGGGCATGGCCCACACGCGATTCAATCCACCGCCGGAGTGGAAGCCTCAGATTCCGCCCACCGAGGACGATCGCACCTTTCGCAGACGCATCATCCAGGGCGAGGTAAATGACGAGAACGCGTTTGTGATGGGAGGCGTCGCCGGACATGCCGGCGTCTTCGCTCCGGCAATCGATATCGCGCGCTTCGCTGAGTGCATGTTGCGTGGCGGAGCGCCCATCCTGAAGCGAGAAACCGTAGAGCTGTTCACGCGGCGGGAGGAATCCCCCGCTGGTTCCTCGCGAGCGCTGGGCTGGGACACTCCGTCGCCGCCGGCATCGTCGGGCTCGCATTTTTCGACTGCGTCGTTTGGCCATCTCGGATTCACCGGCACTTCCCTGTGGATCGACCCCACACGCCAGCTTTCGGTGACGTTGCTGACCAACCGCACCTGGCCCAACCGCATGTCGCAGGCCATCCGCCAGGTCCGGCCACTTGTGCATGACGCCATCGTCGAGGCGCTGGAGGAGCGTTGATCGGCGAAGCTTCTTCCCCGTGAAAAATTTCCCGCCTGGACTCGGCTAAATTTCGGGACCTATCTGTTGTCCCTCAGTAAACGGAAGTGTAAAGTTCCCAAGATATTCGGGCCGTGCGGACCTGCAGAACCTGCCCTGAGCGCAGTCGAAGGGTCCGCACCCAAGCGGTTCAGATAAGCAACAGTTTTAAGAGCTGCGGAAAAAGTCAGCGTAAGGTTTTGGTGGGAGCCCCCTGCTTCAGCAGGGGAAAGCTGGACTTTAGTCCAGCGGAAAAGGAGTCGATTTTGAAATGGGCTTCAGCCCCTGGTTTTTCGACCCCGGCGCTAAAGCGCGTGATCAAAGCCGAGTTCTCCCCGGAGCGCTGAAGCGCTCCTCCCCCCGCATAAATGCGGGGGCTCCCACCAGGAAATACACTCCACGGACTATGCTCTGAGTTTTTCGGCAGCCCGCTTAACCAGCAGGTATTACTCCGGCCCCCGATCCCCGTAGAATGAGGTCAGCGCTGTGCTTCACAAATTTGGCGTTAGCAGCGTGGACTTAGGACATCCCTACATGGACAAGTTTGTCATTCGCGGCGGCAATCCGCTATCGGGCACGGTCCGCATCAGTGGCGCCAAGAACGCCGCGCTTCCGGCCATGGCCGCTGCGCTGCTCACAGAAGAGCCCGTCATCCTGGAAAACGTTCCCCAGGTGCGCGACATCGAGACCGAGCGCAAACTCCTGGCGGCGATGGGCGCTGAAGTCGAGCTGGGTTACGGTCGCGCCCAGCACCGCACCACCATCTGCTGCCGCAACTTGGTAAATCCCGAGGCTTCGTACGAACTGGTCAAGACCATGCGCGCCTCCACCCTGGTGCTGGGCCCGCTGGTCGCCCGCATGAAATACGCTCGCGTGTCTTTGCCCGGTGGATGCGCCATCGGCGCCCGCCCCATTGACCTTCACCTCAAAGGGTTGGAGAGGTTAGGAGCGCGAATTTCCCAGGAGCATGGCTACATCGAAGCGCGCGCCGAGCGCCTGAAAGGCGCGCGCGTGGTCTTCGAGAAGATCACGGTGACGGGAACCGAAGATCTGATGATGGCGGCGGCGCTGGCCGAAGGCGAAACCATTCTGGAGAATTGTGCGCGCGAGCCGGAAGTCGGCGACCTGGCGACGCTGCTCAATAAGATGGGCGCGCAGATTACCGGCGCGGGCACCCACACCATCCGCGTGCAGGGTGTGGAGAGGCTGCATGGCGCGCGCCATCGCATTATTCCCGATCGAATTGAAGCCGGCACTTTCATCGTCGCGGGCGCGCTGACCGGAGGAGACTTGCTCGTCTCCGCTTGCGATCCTCATCATCTCGGCGCGCTGCTCCAGAAGCTGGAAGAGTGCGGGCTGCAAGTGCAGACCAGCGGCGACACCGTTCGCGTCACCGGCGGCGGCCCCTTGCGGGCGGCAGAGGTAGTCACCGAAGAATATCCCGGCTTTCCTACCGACATGCAAGCGCAGTTCATGGCGCTTGCCACCCAGGCCGATGGCGTCAGCATCGTCACCGAAAATATTTTTGAGAACCGCTTCATGCACGCCCAGGAACTGGTGCGCATGGGGGCCAACATCAGGGTCGAAGGAACTCGCGCGGTGGTCCGAGGCAAGACGCCGCTCAGTGGCGCGGCGGTGCAGGCCAGCGATCTGCGCGCATCCGCATCGCTGGTGTTGGCCGCCCTCGTGGCCGAGGACGAAACCATCATCGACCGCGTTTACCACATTGACCGCGGCTACGAGCGCATCGAAGAAAAATTGCGGGCCGTGGGCGCCCAGATCCGCCGCATCGGAGAATTCCTTCCCAAGCGCGTCGCCACACCTGTCGCTGCGGGATGACGCCGGAGATTCGTGAGCTACCGCTCCAGAAGCCGCTCCAGATCGGTAAAGAAGCTAGGGTAGGAAATAGCGACACATTCCGAATTGCGGACCAGGGTTTCTCCCTGCGCCCGCAGGGCTGCGATAGCGAAAGCCATGGCAATGCGATGGTCGCCGAAGGACTCGATTTCTGCGCCGTGTAGCTGCTGACCACCGGGAATGCGCCATCCGTCCTCATTTTGCTCGACCTGCGCCCCCATCGCCCGCAGGTTCTGGGTGACCGCGCTCAAGCGGTCCGACTCTTTGACGCGCAGCTCGCCAGCATCCCGAACTTCCAAACCAGCCGTATAGGGGGCGATGGCCGCCAACACCGGCAACTCGTCGATCAGCAGCGCCGTCTGTGCCCCTGCAATCGTGACTGGCTTGGCTGCGCCGGGAACCAGCGTAATCGTGCCCAATAATTCTCCGTGCTGCTCCTCCACGCGCACCATGGAGATCCGGCTGCCCATGGCGGTCAGCACGTCGAGCAGAGCAGACCGTGTGGGGTTCAACAATACGCCGTCGATCACCAGATTGGACTCGGGAAAGACGGCAGCGGCGCACAGGAAAAAAGCGGCAGACGAGATGTCTCCCGGAATGTAGGCTTCCAGCGGATGCAGCGTCTGACCGCCTTCGAGGGTCACTGTATTTCGCAGCCGGTCCACCTTTGCGCCGAAGGCGCGCAGTGCCAGCTCTCCGTGATCGCGGGTGCGCATCGGCTCGGTTACCGTCGTGTGGCCCTCAGCCAGCAATCCGGCAAACAGTAACGACGTCTTGACCTGCGCGCTGGCGACAGGGACCAGGTACTCGATGCCGTGCAGCCGGGTGCCGGTAATCCGCAACGGCGCGCAGCCACTTTCGCTCGAATGAATCTGAGCGCCCATCCTGGTCAGCGGCTCGATGATGCGCCGCATGGGGCGGCGCGAGAGTGACTCATCACCGATCAACTCCGAGGTAAACGACTGGCCGGCGACGATGCCCGACAACATCCGCATGGTCGAGCCGGAATTGCCGCAATCGAGCGGTGCGTCGGGGGACCGCAGTTGCGGACCAAGCCCTTCAATCACTACCGCTCCCTGTTCGTCGCGCTCGACCTTGCACCCCAGAGCGCGGACGCATCCCAGAGTGCTGGCGCAATCGGCGCCCGGCGAGAAATTCTGGAACCGCGAACGCCCGGCGGCTACAGCGGCCAGCATGGCGTAACGGTGAGAGATGGACTTGTCGCCGGGGACGCCCACACTTCCCAGGATATTGCGCGCGGGATGCATGGTGACTGACTTGGTGCCGTGCATGGGTTGCCTTAAAGCTTAGGATGACTTCGATGTTCGGGTAGAGCCGGCCTTCAGAGCGTGTGAAAACTGATTTTGGGTCGGCACAGTCAAACGATTGCGCAAAATCCAGCCCCGCAGGGGCGGAATTGATGTTAGCCCAGGGCGTAAGCCCTGGGTAAAGTGGAATAAAATAACGAGTTCCTTACCGGGGTCCCCAACGAGCGCCGCTTTTGCGCTTGTTGGGGTGGTTGAGGGACGGCACAGTTCTCACACACCCCCCTTCAGCCCCGGGAATGCGAACGCTGGCTTCTTCAGAGCTTCCTTACTTGGCGTAGATGCGAATTACACGCTGAAAACGGGTAAATCCTCAACCCTGGACTACCGCCGTGTGCTCGCCTCCGCCTTGGCTTCCCGCAGGGCTTCCGGTGTCACCTCGCGAACGCGCACACCACATACAAACCTGGGCGTGGTGGGGCCGCGTCCCCAGCGATTTACGTCCCAGTGCGCGCGCACAAACTTTGCGTTTGGGCTGGCCGTCAAATCCACCAGCAGCGGATATTCGCCGACGTAGAATTTCTGGGGCAACGTCGCCACAGGTTTCGCCTCCCAGGTCGTGCCGTCGGCAGAGGTGAACAGGGTGATCTCGATTGACTCCTGTTCCACCACTTCGTCGATGGAGAGGGTCACGAGAAAGACGGAATTCGCAGCGCCACTGACGTCCAGCGCTTCACTGTCACCCTTAGCGGTGACTACGGTCTTTTCCGGTACAAGAAAGGCATCCAGCATAGCGAATCTATTCTACCGAACGGCCAAATTGAATCATGGTGACAAAGGTCACAAGCGCGAACCAGCCGGAAAGGTTGCGACGGCTTTTCAATCGCCATGCTTATGGCGATCGGGCATGCCGAGACTGCGGACCGTGTCGTTCTCGAAGTCAAATTCGATCAGCACGGCCGGCTCCTTCCCCACCACCCAGCCATCGTGACCCGGCTCGATGACCACTACTTGAGGAGCGCTGAACTCCACGATGCAGCCGTCCTCATACTCAATATGGATCTGCCCCAGGGCCAGAAATCCGGCGTGGGCATGCATGCATCGATCGGTGCCGGTGACCGGTTTCATGTGCTTTGACCAGCGGAATCCCGGTGGATAGATGAGACGCTTGATGCGGGCCGCTCCGGCGGCCGCGATGTCGAGCTGCACCGTACCGACTTCGCGGTGCTCAGTTCCCTTCATGGGTGCGAGGAGAGGATTGGCATCACTCATGACAACGTCCTCCGAAGTCTCTGCGCGGACCGCTGAGTCGCTTCAGGGTTCTGGTATCGAGGAAGCGCGCGTCCGGCGCGTTCTTGAGGATACCGCAGCAAGCCGGCATCCGCCACGAAACACAAGAAAGACTTTTTTCACCACGGAGACACGGAGATCACGGAGTTCAATTCCTTTTTTTTCTCCGTGGGCTCCCTGTTCTTCGTGGCGACGACCTTCTTCCCTTGTGTGCCTTCCGCTCTGTTCGCCTGAAGTCCCTGATTCCAAACCAAATCCAGTTCTTGACATTGCAGATTGCGATATTATAATTGCAAATTGTAATATGAAGCTCGGCGAAAAAATCCGCTACCTGCGCCTGGTCGAAGGCACTCTGCGCGACATGGGACGGGAGATGACCCAGCAAGACCTGGTGGTTGCGCTGAAGAAGGAAATGGGCAGCGGGCTGAGCCAGTCGTACCTGTCGCAGATCGAGAGGGGGGCACGCCCGCACTTGACCAATGCATCCCGCATGCTGCTGGCGCGCTTCTTCAAGGTGCATCCTGGCTACCTGGTGGACGATCCCGAGGGTTACCACACCGAGCTGACCAGCGACCTGCGCGCCATGGAAGACCGGCTCGATCTGTGGCTGATCAACGGGGCCGAGCAGCATGCACGCGATCCCGAGCTGAGCCAGGCTCTGTTGCAGGTGGCCAAACATAAGGACTCGCGCAAGTGCCTGCTGTTGCTGGGCGCCATTCTGGAGGCGCCGGAACTGGTGGACCGTTTGACCGAGGTGTTGAAGCCGGGCGCAGGCGAGCTGAATGGCGGCGTCCGCAGAAGGAAATCGGCGGGAGCAATCCTATGACGTGGGAAATTTTCTACCTCGTGTGCTTTTTGTTCGGAGTAACGATGATCGGCCTGTCGTTCGTGGGCGGGGCTCTGCACCTGCCGCACTTCCACTTGCATTTGCCGCACGCAGGTCCACATGTCGCGGGCGGAGCTCACGGGGGAGGCGCAGGCGGCGCGGACATGTCGTTCTTCAATTTCGGAACGATCACGGCATTTCTAGCCTGGTTTGGCGGGACAGGCTACCTGCTGACGCGCTACTCCTCGCTGGTGGTGGCGGGGGTATTGACGCTGGCTGTCGTCGCCGGAGTTGTGGGCGCGACGATTGTCTTCTGGTTCGTGGCCAAGGTCCTGCTCAAGTACGATCGCGACCTTGACGCCGCCGATTACGAGCGCGTGGGCGTGCTCGGCCGTATCAGCAGCCCGATTCGCGCTGGTGGAACCGGCGAAATCATCTTCTCGCAAGCAGGTACCCGGCACACTTGCGGCGCCCGTAGCGAGAACGGCGAAGCCCTGCCGCCGGGCAGTGAGGTCATCGTCACCCGCTACGAACATGGCATTGCATACGTACGACGGTGGGAAGAAATGGCGGAAGACGAAGCAATTAACCGTTAGTAGTTAGCTTTTAGCTCTTAGCAATTGGTGCAGGATGTCCGATCGTGAAAGGTACAGCTGAACCGCGAAGGATAAGCAATCAAAAGCGAGCTTGAGTACTGAATGCTAAGTGCTAAATGCTAAATACTAGTCGCCCTAAGGAGGCTTATGGGGTTCCACATTCCAACTGAAGTATTAATCATCGCCTGGACAGCAGTAGCGGCGGTCGTGCTGCTGCTCAGCGTGTTTGCCAAACTGTACCGCAAAGCCGGGCCCAACGAGGTCCTGGTGGTCTATGGATTTCGCGGCACCCGCGTGGTGAAGGGACACGGTACGGTCATCTTCCCCATGGTCGAGACCTTCCGCGAACTGTCCCTGGAGTTGATGTCCTTCGATGTCGCTCCGCAGCAGGACCTCTACACCAAGCAAGGCGTCGCCGTTACCGTCGAGGCAGTGGCGCAAATCAAGGTAAAGTCCGACCCGGAATCGGTCTTGACCGCGTCCGAGCAGTTCCTCACCAAGGCTCCGCAGGACCGGGAAGCACTGATCCGGCTGGTGATGGAAGGTCACCTGCGCGGCATCATCGGGCAGCTCACCGTGGAAGAGATTGTGAAGCAGCCGGAGATGGTGGCCGACCGGATGCGCTCCACCTGCGCCGACGACATGAACAAGATGGGGCTGGAGGTAATCTCCTTCACCATCAAGGAAGTCCGCGACAAGAACGAATACATCTCCAACATGGGACGTCCGGACGTGGCGCGCATTAAGCGCGACGCCGACGTCGCCACCGCCGAAGCGGAACGCGACACGGCCATCAGGCGCGCCATTGCGCTGCGGGAATCGGCGATCGCCAAGGCGCAAGCCGACCAGGAGCGCGTCGCGGCCGAGACTGCTTCCCTGGCGCGGCAAGCGGAGGCGCAACGCGATCTCGAGGTGAAGAAGGCAACCTATAACGAGTTGGTAAAGCGCCAGCAGGCGCAGGCCGACAAAGCATACGAGATTCAAACCAACATCATGCAGCAGCAGGTGACCGCCGAGGCCGTAAAGATACAGCAAGTCGAAAAGGAACAGCAGGTCAAGGTGCAAGAGGCCGAGATCCTGCGTCGCGAGAAAGAACTGATCGCCACCGTGCTGAAGCCGGCCGAAATCGAGCGCCAGCGGATCGAGACGTTGGCCGACGCCGAAAAGCAGCGGCTGACGGTCGAAGCGGAAGGCCATGCCAGCGCGATTCGGGCGCAGGGCGAGGCGGAAGCCGAGATCATCTTCAAGAAGGGCGATGCCGAAGCGCGCGCCATGAACGTGAAGGCCGAGGCCTACCAGGAGTACAACCAGGCCGCGGTCGTGGACAAGCTCTTCACCAACATGCCGGAAATCGTGAAGGCGCTGGCCAGCCCGCTAGCCAATGTCGATCGCATTACCGTGGTCTCCACCGGCGACGGCAACTCGGCCGGCCTGCACAAGATTACCGGAGACATTGCCCAGATGGCGGCGCAAGTGCCAGCGCTGTTCGAGGCGCTCTCAGGGATGAAGATGTCGGAGTTGCTGAGCAAAGTGAGGACGCTCGGCGAAAAACGGAATCCGCCGGATGAACTGCCGCCAGGCGAAGGCGATGGCAAGTCCAAAACCGGAGGGGCAGATAAGTGAAGTGAGCAAGGGTGCCCCACCCTGTCGCAAAACCAGCGACAAGGGTGGGGCACCCGAGACTTGGTGCTACGGGGCCTTTAGGCGTCCAAGCTGCTGCAAATGTTCGGGTCTTTAGAGCGACTGCGAAAACCAGCGGTGGGTTGGGACAGAGGAACGATCGCGCTAACTCCAGCCCCGCAGGGGCGGAATTGATGTTAGCCCAGGGCGTAAGCCCTGGGTAAAGTGGGAAAAATTAACGAGTCCCTTCAGGGACGGCACATTTCTCACACGCGTCGTTTGGACCTTATCAAAAACTATCGTGCGCGCTGAACGCACATCACCAATTCAGCAAGGAGCTGTTATGGCATTACTCGATCGTGTAGCAACCCTGGTGCGGGCCAACCTCAACGACCTGGTTGACCGGGCCGAGAATCCCGAGAAGATGTTGAAGCAGGTCATCCTGGATATGGAAAATCAGTTCATGCAGGTGAAGACGCAAGTGGCCATCGCTCTTGCCGACCTTCATCTGTTGCAGAAGCGAAAGCAAGAAAACGCCGACAAGCACGCCGAATGGATGCGCAAGGCCGAACTTGCCGTCGACAAGAAGGATGACGAGCTGGCCCGCGCGGCATTGGAGCGCGCCATGAGCTTCCAGCAGCTCACCGAGAGCTTCGACCAGCAGATCACGGACCAGGAGGTCCAGGTCGAGGCCCTCAAGTCAGCGCTGAAGAAGCTGGAACTGAAGCTTTCCGAGGCCCGTGGCAAGGCTGACCTGCTGATCGCGCAGCATCGCCGTTCGCGGGCGGTAAGCCGCGCCGCCGATGCCCAACTCACCCCCACGGGCGAGAACCGTACCTTCGAACGCATGCGGACCAAAGTCGCCCGTGAAGAGGCCCTGGGGTGGGCGAAGGGAGAGGTGCTGGGCGACGACATCGATGGCCGGCTCGATGCGCTGGAACGCGAGCAGAAAATCGACTTGCTTCTGGAGGAGATTAAGGCGAAAAGGCGCCTGACCGCTTAGCTGATCTGGTCAGCGGTGCCCCTTGCCGAGCGCCCACAAAGGCCTTTTCGGCCGAAATCCCGTCGCAATCGACTCTGGGGCTGCATGTCTCCCGACATGTAGCCCTTTTGTAATCTTATAGTTAGCCAAGATCACCCAGAAATCACCGTTAGATCACCCACAAATCACCGCTGGTGCATTGATGCCGCGAGCCAGCTGACCTATTGTGCGCTCATGAGAGCGGGAATTGAGCACAGCTCAACCACCTGTTCTTGGGGGAACGCTACCGGAGGTGGGGCAAACAGTCCCGCCTTCGGGGAGCGAAAAGGGGAAGACGCCATGAAGCTAACACTCGCAGCAATCGTCGGCATGTTGATGTTCGTGATCTGCGTGATCGGGAGTTCGACGCCACTTCAACTGATCGAGCAGAGGTTCGCATTGTTGGCCCGTTGAAAGAGGCGGCGCTGCTAAGGATCGCGCCGCCGAGGCCACAACCCATGACCACAAGGAGGTCACTATGACAACGGAAATGATCCCAACCAACGAAATGACTCCGCGGTCGTTCTTCGGAGGGCTCGCCAACCAAACCACCCACAACCTAACCAGCGCCGTGTCAGCTCCGACCGTCGCCTCAACCTATGACCACAAGGAGGTCACCATGAAAACGCAAATCAGCAAACAGCACGCCACTACACTCGGAGTTCAACAGCCAACCCAACTCAATACTACTTTCAATCCGGGGGTCCTTTCGCGGGCCTTCTTCATGCTCACTCTTATCATCGCCGCCATGGTCGTGCCCGCAGCCGCCAGGAGCTGCATGACTCCGCCGCCAAACATGGTTGCCTGGTACCCCTTCGATTACAACACTTGGGACATTTCGCCATGGCAGAACTCCGCCTATCCTGTCGGCGGGATGCAATTCAACATGGGAAAAGTTTCATATGCGGCGTTCTTCAATGGAACAAACAGTTACGCGGAGGCACCCGACGCCCCACAAATCAATATGGGCACAGGAGATTTCTCCGTTGACGCGTGGGTGTATATTGCTAACTCAAACGACGAGACAGGCTCACGCATCATAGTTGATAAGCGCTCGGGCACCGGGGCTTCGCTGCTGGGGTATTCTTTCTTCCTGTACAACGGACGACTGGGGTTAACGTTGGCCGAGGGCCCCGGCCACCCCGGCCAAACCGTTTATCTTTCCTCGACTACTGTTCAGCCGGGCTTTTGGAATCTGGTAGCAGTTACCGTCTCGCGCAACTCGCCTACCGGCGGAATCTGGTACTTGAACGGGTCTCCAATAGACTTCCCATTTAATCCCACAGGCCACCAAGGCTCGTTAAACTCCCCCGGGGCCCCACTCGAAATCGGGGCGATCGAACGACAACTGGCGGCAGGTGGCGATAGGAGATGGTTCAAGGGCGGACTGGACGAAGTTGAAATCTTCAACCGGGCACTCTATCCGGTTGAGATTCTTTACCTCTACCATGCCGGCTCATTCGGAAAGTGCAAATAACTGACCGTCGCCGAATTGCTACAACCTTCGCCATATTCGCGAGGCCCACCGTTTGGTCGAACCAAAGGGTGGGTTTTTTACCGTCGAGACCGCAACCCGCCGGGTGCCCCGTCCAAGCTTCTTTTGCTTGGGCGGGGATTTCCTTTGCCGAGACTCGAACTCACCTCGCACCGGCCAACAGCATCCGCGCTAAAATAACGCGATGGCGGATTCCCTGTATTTGAGCATCTGGTTTCCCAGCTTCCGTGAAGGCGAGATGATGCCGCGCGCGGTGAGCGTGTTGCGGCAATTCCCTTTCTCGGCGATGCGCGAGGGCATCACCTACCTGTCGGTGCATCCGGTGGCATGGTCAGAGCCGACGGTGCTGGAACGCCGCTTCGTTCCGGGTATTTTGCCCGAGGAAGCCGCCGATGTGGCCGGCGAATTTGCGCACGACGATTTTGCCTTCGTCTTCGAGGCGTTCTGGGACCTTGCGGTGCCTAACGAAGACGAGCAGGGCGACGCGTGGGTGCAGCGGCCGGTGGCGGTGCGCTTCCTGGTACACGGGGTCCAGTTTGACGACGGCATTTACAGCGAAGATGGGCATGTCGAGGTGGACTTCGGACTGGATACCTCCTTCGTGTACGAAGGACGACAGTTTTCGCCGTTCGTCGAACGGCACCTGCGAGCCAACATCGCCAAGCTGGTTGCCTTCTCCGCAGCCGTCGAAAAGAACTGCGCCCTCAGCGGACGCGTGCTGTGGTCGGAGTCGGAAGAGAACCTGGCCCAGAAGCTGATTGCCAAATTGCAGCAGACGCAATAGGGAGCGATAAAACGGTTCATGTTGTCATCCCGAGGGAGGGCCGGGCTGCGCGGCCCGAGTCGAGGGATCTGCGGTTCGCCGGGGCCGTTCCGCTGCCCGAATAAACGCAGATCCTTCGACTCCGCACCTGCCCGACCCGCAAAAGCAGCGGGTCGGAAATACTTTGCGGGCGCTCCGCTCAGGATGACAGAGCGTCAACTTCCATCGTCAGCAGCACCCGGCGTAGCTGCAACAACGCCCACGTCAGGGCGGCCAAACCCGCACCCCAAACTGCGAACGTCACGTTCACCGCCCAGCGTGGAGCCGCTCCGACTCTGCGCAGCAAAAACGGCAGGAAGTTCCACGTATTAATGTGAACATAGTCCCAGGGGTCGTAGGTCATCGAATCATTGCTGAGGCCCCACGCCTGCATCTTTCCGCAGGCAAACGCCGCGATGTTCTTGAAACGCAGGAAGACCACGAACGTCGGGTGCCCCAGCGTGTCTTCCTGGTAGATTTCCAGCGGCAGCCAGAAGGCGAGCGAGGCCAACTGGATCGCGGTGCTGAATGCGATCAGTGCGATGCCTATCCACCACACAAGCTTTCCTACAGACGCGCGCGCGCGCAACAACAGAGGCACCGAGATGAACGCGGCCAACTCAACCGCGGTCGAGACATAACGGTCGCCCCAGGCGAAGTCGCCGCTCCACACCGTGTATCGCGCGTAGAAGCTGATGTAGGCCAGCAGTAAGACGAAGGCCGCGATCACGTACGCCCGGACGTCCGGACGAAATTGCTTCCACGCGATCACCGCCAGAACAATGGTGAGCACCAGCAGAGGGTCAAAGAGGAAGATCGATTTCTCCGGCATGATCAACGGCCCGAGAAAGCCCACGTGGAACGGAACTTCCCATGGATAGTTCGCGGGCAGCGATGGATCCAGCTGCCGCCGCTCCTGACCGGCAATGGTGATGTAGTTCGTGAACAGCGAGCCGAAACGGTAGAGCTGGTACAGCCGATCGATCACACCGAAGATCGCATAGACCGGCAGTGCGGTCTTAATGTACGTCAAAAAACGCAGCCACAGCGCGCGCCCACGCACATTCTCCAGCCACAGCACCAGAAGCAGAAACACTCCTCCGGCGATCAGGTCGAGGCCGGTGGTCAGGCGGGTCAACAGATTCAGCCCGAAGGCGAGCGAACCGATCAGCAGTGCGCGCCCGCTGCCGGTTCGAAGCCACTCGTATTGAAACGAGAGACCAGTCAGCGTCAGCAGCATGATGTAGTTGTTCTCCATCATGTTCTGCGTGTAGTGCAGGTGCGTGGTGCAGAACAGCAGCGCCAGTACGCCCGCGACCGACTGCTTGATGCTGAACCCCAACTGGCACAGAAACCGGAAGCAAACCAGCGCCGTCAGAACGTTGACCAGGATGTTGGTGGTGTAGCTGACGAAAATCGCGCGGACCGTGGGATCAGTGTTCTCGTATGCCGCAAAGATCGGCAGCTTCTCCAGGCCTGTGCCTATCACGTCCGCTGGGAGCATGAGCAGCGACTGGCCCATCCCATACCAGCTATAGAGCTTCCCTTCCCGGCCGGGAATGCCGAATTCGGGATACTCCCTGGGGAACACCGCCGGTTCCGAGGTCCACCAGGAATGCGTAGTTTGCAGGCGATGCGAGGTGTCGGCGGTGCCAAGCTCGCCAGATTGAATGACGAATGTGCTGAGCGCTGCAACGACGATTAACAGGCATAGAGGATTGCGATACCAGCGTCGGGGAGCATGAACCATGCAGCAGCAATAGTAACGGAGTGGCAGAACTGCTCCGTCAAAAATGATTTATCACCCTCCGGCTTCGCTCAGGGCAGGCTCCGACACGGAGGGCACGGAGCTTGGTTTCTATCAGGTCTTCTCCGTGATCTCCGTGCCTCCGTGGTTAATTTTTGTTCTTATCGGTCAGACGTATCGTCTGGTGTGACGTTACTTCGTTCGCCCGCCTTCCATCTTCAACTCCGCGCTTGCGCCTGCCTGCGCCGCCGCCAGGCGCGCAGTCAGTACGCGAAATGGCGAGCATGAGACGTAGTTGAAGCCGAGCTGCGCGCAAAATTCGATGGAAGAAGGTTCGCCGCCGTGTTCGCCGCAGATTCCGATCTTGATGGTCGGGCGCGTCTTGCGGCCTTTTTCGACGGCCATCTTAAGCAACTGCCCAACGCCTTCGCGATCGAGCACCGCGAACGGGTCCTGCTTCAGAATGCCCTCCGCAAGATAGGTCGGCAAAAACTTGTTGATGTCGTCGCGCGAGAAGCCGAAGGTCGTCTGCGTGAGATCGTTGGTCCCGAAGCTGAAGAACTCCGCTTCCTTGGCGATCTCGTCGGCCACCAACGCAGCACGCGGCAACTCAATCATGGTCCCCACCAGGTATTCGACCTTGTGCTCCTTCTCGGCAAATACTTCTTCCGCCACCCGGCGCACGATGGCCGCCTGGTTCGCCATCTCCTTCAATCCGCCCGTCAGCGGAATCATGACCTCCGGCTTCACCTTCACGCCTTGCTGGGCGACCTTGACGGCAGCCTCGAAAATGGCGCGCGACTGCATTTCCGTGATCTCGGGATAGGTGATGCCCAGCCGGCAGCCGCGATGGCCAAGCATGGGATTGACTTCGTGCAATTGCTCCACGCGGTTCAGCAGTGTGCGCAGCTCTTTCAGCTTGGGCGATTTCGGCTTGGTGATTTCCAGCCTGGCAATCTCGACCATCAAGTCTTCGCGACGCGGCAGGAACTCGTGCAGCGGCGGGTCGATGGTGCGGATGGTGACCGGAAAACCATCCATGGCGCGAAAGACGCCGACGAAATCGTTGCGTTGCATAGGCAGCAGCTTGCGCAATGCGTTGCGGCGATCTTTCACGTTGTTGGCCAGAATCATGGTCCGCATGTGCGGCAGACGGTCTTCGGCAAAGAACATGTGCTCGGTGCGGCAGAGTCCGATACCCTCGGCCCCGAACGCACGCGCCTGTAGAGCGTCGCGCGGAATGTCCGCGTTGGCGCGCACGCCCATGCGACGGAAGGGCTCGGCCCAGCCCATAAGCTTCTGTAGCTCAGGATCGTCGGGCCGCGCTGGAACGGTGTTGAGCTTACCGTTGATGACGCGACCTGTTGTGCCATCGAGTGAAATCCAGTCAGCCTCCTTCAGCACTTTGCCGTGAACGCGCACCTCGCGCGCCTTCTCATCCACGTCGATGTCGCCGGCGCCGGCCACGCAGCATTTGCCCATGCCGCGGGTGACGACAGCGGCGTGACTGGTCATGCCACCACGCGACGTAAGAATGCCGGCAGCGACTTCCATTCCGCCAATGTCTTCCGGCGTGGTTTCGCTGCGCACCAAAATCAATTTCGCTCTGCTGTCCTTGTTGAACTTCTCCACCGCTTCGTCCGCGGTGAAGACGATCTGCCCGACCGCCGCGCCCGGCGAGGCCGGCAATCCGGTCGCGAGCACATCAATGTCCTTGCCCTTCTCGTCGAGACTTGGAACCAGGAAGTCATAAAGCTGGTTCGGCTCCACGCGGAAGATGGCCTCTTCCTTCGAGATCAGTCCTTCCTCGACCATCTGGATGGCAACCCGAACGGCCGCGCGCCCGGTACGCTTGCCATTGCGCGTTTGTAGCATGTAGAGCCGCCCGTCCTGGATGGTGAACTCGAAGTCCTGCATGTCGCGATAGTGCTTTTCCAGCCGCGACGTGATTTCGCGCAACTGGTTGTAAACGTCGGGCTGGATTTTCTCCAATTCGGAAATGTGGACCGGCGTGCGGACACCCGAGACCACGTCCTCGCCCTGCGCATTCATCAGGAACTCGCCGTAGAACTCCTTCACGCCGGTCGCGGGGTTGCGGGTGAAACCGACACCCGTGCCGCTGGTCTCGCCGAGGTTGCCGAAGACCATGGCCTGCACGTTGACCGCAGTGCCAAGCATGTCGTCAATGTTGTTGATGCGGCGATAAGTCTTGGCGCGATCGTTCAGCCAGGAGCGAAACACGGCGTCGCGCGACATCACCAGCTGCTCGTGCGGGTCCTGCGGAAACTCACGCTTGGCGTGCTTCTGCACCACCTTCTTGTACTCGGCGATGACTTCCTCCAGCGCCTTGGCGTCGAGGTCGGTGTCGAGCTTCGCCTTCCTCTGCTTCTTCTTGCCATCGAAGACTTCCTCGAAGGCGTGTTTGGGAATGTCAAGCACCACCGAGCCGAACATCTGAATCAGCCGCCGATAGGAGTCATACGCGAAGCGCGGATTGTTGCTGAGCTTGGCCAGCCCCTCGACCGACTTGTCGTTTAACCCGAGGTTGAGGATGGTGTCCATCATGCCAGGCATCGAGAACTTGGCGCCTGAGCGCACGCTGACCAGCAGCGGATTGTCTGCGCCACCGAGCTTCTGCCCCTGCAATGTTTCCAGCCGGCGCAGCGCCTCATCCATCTGGCGATTGACTTCTTTCGAGACCGCATTGTTCCGCATGTACTCGCGGCAAGCTTCGGTCTGGATGGTGAAGCCGGGAGGCACGGGGAGCCCGGCATTGGTCATCTCGGCCAGGCCGGCGCCTTTGCCGCCCAGCTCGTCTTTCATTTTGCCGTGGCCTTCGGCGCTGCCATCGCCGAAAAAGTAAACGTATTTGACGGCGTGCGCGTTGGCGGCTGCCGTAGCTTCAATCTCGGTTGTAGGAGTGCTCATGATGGTGTCCTTCACTGGTTTTTATCGAATAGCTTGAATTAGTGTTAAATCGTTAGTCCGTAGTGCGAACGAAACCTTTGGTCCAATGATCCCGGTTTAATTCATATGGAGCGATTTCGAATTCGCCGCCTTCTTCTGAAAACCCAGGCTTGTCTTTCACCCGCTCTATGGCAGCAAAAGCGTCCTCTTCAGTTCGGTACACGCCGACCAACTTCTCATCTCCAAGCCGCTCGGTATGCCAAAGCAGGTAAACCATTTCGACGGACATACAGTGCTCGCTAGCTGCCACTCATGAATTGTCATTACGAGCGCCCGATTTTGGCGCGAGGAATATGCTTTCCCGCAAGCTGCCAAAAAGCAGATCCCTCGCTGCGCTCGTGATGACAATCCTTCCAAGTCTTTCCGCCGGCGTTACATCTCGTTCGATACTAGCTTTGTATCAGGGCACGACTTTAGTCGTGCCGAACGAGACGTAGTAAACGTGAAAGCTTTAGCCCCTGTTAAGACACGGGCCGCCAGGAGCGTAAGAGCGTGTGTGAGAACTCGTTCTGGGTTGCCCCGGTGAAACCATTGCTTAAAACCCAGCCCCGCAGGGGCGAAATTGATGTTAGCCCAGGGCGTAAGCCCTGGGTAAAGTCGGAAAAAAATGCGAGCCCCTTTAGGGGCGGCGCAGTTCTCACAGGCCGTCACGTCCTAGTTAAGCTCTTTTGCCCCTTTCGGGGCTCGCTGTTGCACCTTCGGTAACGATCTCGCTGAAATCGGCAATGGTGGAAAAGTCTCTGTAGAGCTTTTGCAACAATGCCAGACGATTTGCGCGAACATTTTCGTCGTCTGTCATTACCATCACCTCGTCAAAGAATCTGTCCAACAACGGGCGCAAGGATGCAGTATGGGAAATCGCCAAATCATAGGCGGCGTCTTCGCGCCAAACTTCGTATTGGGCCCAGAGGTTGACCGCTCCACTCAACCATAGCGTCGTCTCGGCAGATCCCATTGTTCCCATTAGGGCTTCGTCGGGACGTTCTGGAATCGATATCTTCCTTTCCTCGGCCTGCCTTAATATGTTTTTGATTCTCTTGAAAGAGATACAAACGGCTTCCAGATCCTTTGCCTGATCCGACTTCCTGGCATTGGTGAGCGCCGCCGCCCTCTGTACCGCGTTGACGATGTCGTCGCTTCCGGCCGCGAGCACCGCGTTCACCACGTCGTAGGCAAACCCGCGCGCATCGCGCAGGTAAAATTCCAACCGCTCACGCATGAAGTTCGCAATCGCTTCATCGAACTTAATCTCTTTGGAAAAGCGGCGCTCGGCCTCGGAACCGGCATACTCCGCGCGAGCATCGGAGAAAAGCTTCCCGACCGGCAGCGGCAGCTTGTGCTCGGCGATAATTTTCACGATTCCGTTCGCCGCGCGTCGAAGCGCGAAGGGATCCTTGGAGCCCGTCGGCTGCAGACCAAGCGCAAACATTCCTGCGATGCTGTCCGCCTTATCGGCAATCGCTAGGACCGCTCCCTCGACTGAACGTGGAACGCTATCGTCCATCGACTCCGGCTTGTACTGATCGTAGATGGCGTCGCCGATCGCTTCGGCAGTGGCGGCGGGAAGTATGGCATCGAGTTGCTGCGCCTTGGCGTACAGTCCGCCGACGATTCCCTGCAACTCGGTAAACTCTTTCACCAACTCGGTGGTCAGGTCCGTCTTGGCAAGCAGCGCCGCCTTGTGAACGACGCCCGGCCGCACCGGCGAGCCAGCGCTGCGCAGCGCCTCGGAAATCAGGCTGCCCAGCTTCTGCACGCGCAGCGTCTTGTCGAAGTAGCTGCCCAGATCTTTCTGGAAGGTCACCGCCTTCAGCATGTCCACGCGCTGGCGCAGCGGAATTTTCTGGTCGGTTTGCCAGAAGAAGCGCGCGTCGTTGAAACGGGCGCGCAGCACGCGCTCATTGCCGTGGCGAATCAGTCCGTCGGGATCGCCATCGGTGTTCAGCACCGCCAGAAAATGGGGCAGCAGTTTGCCACTGCCATCTTTCAGGGCGAAATATTTCTGATGGTCGCGCATCACCGTGACCAGAACTTCGTCGGCGAGCGCGAGAAACTCCGGATCGAAGTTGCCGAACACCACCGATGGAAACTCCGTGAGATTCACAACCGTGTCGAGCAGAGGCTTGTCTTCACGCCAGCGCGCGCCGGGGATGGTCCGCGTGGCCGCGTCGAGCGCCTTGCGGATGCTCTGCTCGCGTTCGGCGCCACTGGCTACCACCGAAGCCTTCGCCAACGTCGAAGCATAGTCTGATGGCCGATCGATGGGCAGCGGTCCCGACGACAGAATGCGATGGCCTTCGCTGGCCTGACCGGCGCGAATTCCGGCAAACTCCAGCGGCACAACTTCGCCGTCGAGCAGCGAAACCAGCCAGCGCACCGGACGCACAAAGCGCTCCGCCGACTTGCCGCGCCAATACATGCTCTTCGCCCAGTAAATGCCGGCGATTTCTTTGGGCAGCAACTCGGCAAGGATCTCCGCCGCGGGGCGTCCTTTCTTCTTCACCGTCGCCCCGAGGTATTCACCTTTCGGAGTCGTGATCTTTTCCATCGCATCGACGGGCAGGTTGAGCTTGCGGGCAAACGCCGCGGCCGCCGGAGTTGGCGCTCCATCCTTGTAGGCGACCTTCAGCGAAGGCCCGGTTACTTGCTCGGTTATGTCCGGCTGTGCGGAAGAGACTGCGGACGCAAGAACGGCCAATCGGCGCGGCGTGGAATACGTCTGTAGCGTTGGAATGTCGACAAGTCTCTCGCGTTGCAAGAGGTCGCCCACGCGGCGAGCCAACTCGTCGCGCGCGCTGTCGATCATGCGCGCGGGAATTTCTTCGGTGCCGATTTCGAGAAGGAAGTCAGGCATGAATAGCAGTTAGCCCTTAGCAATTAGCCTTTAGCAAGAAACAAATAAAACATGGGTGCCCCATCCTTTCGCCCGTCTTTGGCGAAAGGTGGGATAACTACCGACGAAGCCACCTACGACCCAGCCGCCGACAACTGCTCCGCCTTCGCGGAACCGTTTTCTTCTGCTGCAGGAGCGCTATCTTCTTCGGCTTTCTGTTGATCCACGTACGCCTTGGCCACACCGACCGCCAGCGCCCGGATACGCGCAATCACGCCAACCCGCTCGGTTACGCTGATTGCTCCGCGAGCATCGAGAATATTGAACAAGTGCGAGCACTTCAGGCACAAGTCAAACGCCCCGAGCACCGGAAAACGCTGTCTCTCTACCCGGTTGAAGGTTTCCGGCTCCGACCCCGGGTGCCCCATCTTCTCGCCTGTCTTTGGCGAAAGGGTGGGAATCGCTTCCTTGCCCCGCTTGGGCTTCGCCGTGCCGGCGGCGTATTCGTCCAACAGCGCCTGGCACTCGGCCTCGTAGAGCCCAAGGTGCTTCCACGCCTTCTCCACGTCGGCGCGCTCGAAGTTGTAAACCGAGAACTGCAACTCATCCTGCAGCCGGATTTCGCCGTACTTCACCGGCCGGCCGTCGGGACCGACGACCCACGTGATGTCGTAAATGCTGTCCACATCCTGCAGAAACGCCGCAATACGCTCCAAGCCGTAAGTCAGTTCGGCGGAGATGGGATCGAGATCGATGCCGCCGCACTGCTGGAAGTAAGTGAACTGGGTAATCTCCAGCCCGTCGAGCATCACCTGCCAGCCAATGCCCCAGGCGCCCAGCGTTGGCGACTCCCAGTTGTCCTCTTCGAACTTGATGTCGTGCTTGCGCAGGTCGATGCCCATCGCAGTCAACGACTCCAGATAAAGCTCCTGGACATTGACCGGCGGCGGCTTCAGGAGCACCTGGAACTGCATGTGCTTGAACAGCCGGTTCGGATTTTCCCCGTAACGGCCGTCAGCGGGACGGCGCGATGGCTGCACGTAACCCACGCGATAGGGCTTGGGCCCCAGAACGCGAAGGAAAGTTTCGGGCGCCATGGTTCCGGCGCCGACTTCGACGTCATACGGTTGCTGTAATACACAACCATGGTCGGCCCAGAAATTCTGCAGGCGCAGCACCAGTTGCTGGAATGTCAGCGGATTTTGCGAGGAGGCCAAGAACTTTTCCTGAGAATGATATTTGAACGCGCTAAACCGAACATCTCGCTTTGAAGGGGCACGGCTTCAGCCGTGCCGTGTACAGCCGCTTAAACGCTGGGCTTTAGCCCATGACGTACATCGGGTTCTGATATCCATCCGCGACTAGAGAAGTTGCCGAAAACATTCCAACCGCAGATCCCTCGCGGGCCTGAAGGCCCGCTCTACCCCTTCACAACTTCGCCAGCATGCTGGCGGTCACCAGCTTCTTCTCGATATGGCGCTCCAAAATCTGCACTAAAAACTTTCGCAGATCAGCGCCCTGCCCTGCCGCCCAAGGCTCCTCCGCGAACGTGTCTACCGGAGCGCGAAACATCTGAGCGGCCAACACGCGCGACTCCGCCGTCAGTTCCCCCGACGCCAGCCGCTTGTGTTGCGGGCACATCAGGCCGTCGGCCAGCGCATGATAAAACGCGCGACTGCCATTGAGCGCCTGTCCGCAAGCGCCGCACTCTCCCAGTTCCGGCAAGAATCCCACCAGCCGAACCAGCCAAAGCTGGAAGTAGGTCAACGGCATCCAGATGGAACCTGAGCGCAACTGATGCAACACGGAAACCGCCAGCCGAAAAATGGCGTCGTTCGACTCCCGGTCCGGCAGCAACTCATCCAGCGCTTCCGCGACGTGCTCCAGCGCCACAACCCGCGGGTAATCCACCGTTGCCGACAACGGCGACTCCAGGATGTCGCACGAATCGAGCCGCGCCAGCTCCTGCCCCTCGCGGTCTTCGTAGTACGCCCGCACCCAGGTCAGCGGCTCCAGCGCTCCGCCAAAACGCCGCTTCGACTTCTTGGCCGCGCGCGCGATGCCCTTGACCTTACCCTCGGCCCGGGTGAACAGCGTCACCAGCAGGTCAGCCTCGCGCAGCGGATAAGTTCGCAACACGATCGCTTCCGACTGCTTCACTGACATGGAGTTTCAATCGACCGCCGTCAAGTCTCGATTCTACTGGCAGCGATTGCGATGTGCAAAGCCAACCCAGCTGTGAGGGTTGAGCCAACCTCGATATGTCCGTTTCGTGACGAAGTCATCGCTTCCCGGTGAGCCGTGACTGGGGCCAATTGCACAAGCCTCAGGGAATGATCACGCCTGCGAACAGATCCAGGTGGGCAGGCGTGTAGGCCTCGCAGCCGCAAATCAGGTTCCTTGTGGGATGGAGCTGTTATTCCCCAGCACCAGCGTGCCTCCGTTTTGCGTCAGGTTTCCGGTGAGTCTCCACAGGCCAAAGCTGTGCCTTTACCAGTAGGTGGAGAACTTTTGTTCGCCAATATTGGACTTGTTAACCCGGATGTTCGGAGCCGGGGCTAAACGGTGCCGCCCTTCTCGCCAACTGACACTCAACTTCCGGATTGCTTGTTATATGGGAGTTATTCGTCGCAGCGGTTGATAGCCCTTATCCAGGCTGCAGGCTGAGGCTACGAAGAGTGTGCCCAGGTCAAATTTGCCGATTCTGTTCTGTCGCAGCGTCTTTTGTGGCGGCTGCGGGTTCTAACTGCTTGCTACTCCGAACTAATCACGTCTAAACCCAAACCTTCCGGAGGCAATTGGTGCCCCAATCGGCCGTTTCAATCCGTTCTCAGTACGCAGATTTCGTGAACCCGCAATGGGTGCGCCTGCTGAAACTGCTCGACATGGATGTGCGCTACGAGCGCTGTGCCGGAGCCGAACTGTTTAGCGAGGATGGCGAGCGCTATCTGGATTTCCTGTCCGGCTACTGTGTCCATAACACGGGTCACAACCACCCACGGATTGTTGAGGCCCTGAAAGAAGAGCTGGACCGATGCGGACCGGCGATGCTGCAGAGTCACGTTCCGGAATTGGCAGGCGAATTGGCCCAGCGCTTGTGCAAGCTTGCGGGCGGTGACCTAAAGAAGGTCTTTTTTGCCAGTTCGGGTAGCGAAGGTGTCGAGGCCGCCATTAAGTTCTCCCGCGCGGCCACGAAACGTAATGCCCTTCTCTATTGCGAGGGCGCGTTTCACGGGTTGACTTGTGGCGCTCTGTCTCTGATGGACAACCCATTCTGGCGTGAAGGATTCGGCACCCTGCTTCCCGACACCGAGGCAGTTCCATTCGGAGACATCGCGCGTGTCGAGGAAAAGCTGCGAACTCGAAAGTTCGCGGCATTTTTCCTTGAGCCAGTCCAAGCTGAAGGAGGAATCAGAGTACCCGCGCCGGAGTATCTGCGCAACGTACAGACGGTCTGCCGGAAATACGGAACGATGTTTGTGCTCGACGAAGTGCAAACTGGAATGTTTCGCACGGGCAAGTTCCTTGCCGCGCATAGCTTTCACGTTGAGCCCGATATGGTCGTGCTCGCTAAAGCTCTCAGCGGCGGACTCGTCCCAGTCGCGGCCGTAATCATGACCGACGAGATCAGCGACGCGGTGTACAGTTCTTTGCGCCGCGCGATCGTACACACCTCGACCTACAGCGAAAACGCCCTGGCGATGCGTGCGGGTCTGGCGACCCTGGATGTCCTCGAAGCCGGGGACCTCGGCAACCGTGCGACTTACCTTGGGAATTTGTTGCGCGCCCGCGTGACCGACGCCTTGGGGCCCTATGAGGTGTTCCAGGCAGCGCCGGGCTTGGGACTACTCAGCGGGATTGAATTCCGAGCCCCATCTAAGTTGATGCTGAGACTCTCCTTCGAAGCGTTTCGCGCCGTGCATCCCGGAATGTTCGGGCAGATGCTGGTGATGAGACTCTTCCGTCAGGAGAAGATCCTAACCCAGATTTGCGGCAACAACTTTATGGTGCTGAAGTCGGCTCCTCCGCTCATTGTCGAAGAAAAACAGATCGAGCGGTTTGTTCAGGCATTGACCACAGTGGTGGATGACGTGCACAGCTCGGCGGCATTCTGGACTGAATCGGTAGCCTTGGCGCGTCGTGCAATGAATATTTAACGCTGCCGGAGACTACGGCGTAGGGCGCGATACTGCTGACGGTTCGAGCCTGCCGCGCCTGCCGCGCCGGTCACCACAGTCGCAACCGCTGAGACCTCGATCGCCACCTTACTGTCCACCTTGAGGAACAGCGTACTGGGATTCTTCATGCCCCAGGCTTCATACGGCACGTCGAACTTCGTTGCAGCGGTTGCTCGCGATCCCTCAACTTGGACCGGCAACGAGAGTGTCAGGTCGTGGTCACTACCGTGAATTCGAAAGACACCCGTAACCTGCAGGGTCGCGCTGCCTTGCGCGGGCATGTTGCCGCTCGCGTGCTTGGGAAAGAATATGATTTCGGGAAAGCGCGCACTCTGCAGAACTTCCTTGTGCATCTTGCCGTCGCGTGAGCGATTGCCGCTCTCTCCGCTCTTCGCGTCCACCACGATCTGTCCGCTGGCATCGCCTGTTCTGGTATCGATAAGGATGCTGCCGCTCTTTAGTTTGAAGCTGCCATGAACCGTGTGAAGCACGTCTCCCAATGTCCAGTCGATCTTGGTTTGTGCGGGGTCCAGCGTAACCTGTATCTGCTGCGCCGCGGCGGCGACTGAGAAGAAAAGAATTAGCGCGACAGAGCTGCCCAGTCGAACCCAACGCTGCCAATGAGGACTGCTTCTTTTCATGCACGCGTCCTTGCAATGTTCCTGGGTGCTCATGCCATCAACAAGCGCCACCCGAACGACAAACCTGGGCCAAGACCGAACTCCAGCGGAGAGAGGGTTCCTGTGTGCATGGCCAGCATCCGGCCGAAGAAGCCTGGCTCGGCAGCCAGAGCGCGGAAGGCACGCTCGCGCAGCCCGCGCCGGCTGTCGATTAGCAACATAAGTGCCGCCATCCTTCGCGGCAGGCGAGTAATTCTGGAATGTGTTCGCCCATACGGCGTTAGGTCACTGGCCCGCAGAGCATCGGCCAGCGCGATCGCCTGCTGAAACGCAATGGACAGCCCCTCACCGGTAATGGCATCGACCGAGCCCGCCGCTTCGCCGACGAGTGCGATGCTTCCCGTGTGCACCTCTCTGAGCGTTTGAGATGCGGTAATCGCGCCGATCGTGCTCCCCAAGATGGTGGCATGTTCCAGCCTCGCTGCGAGCTTAGGAAATTGCGGCAGGGCTTCGTCGAATCGTAGTCCGCTGTGGCGTGTGATCAGGGCAACACACACCTGATCTTCCGCGACCGGCGTCACATACATTTGGCCACGGTCGCTCCAAATGTACTTCCACAAAGTCGGACCAGGATGGGATCCGGTAATGCCGGCGAAACCCATAGCGGTAACGCCGCGGACTCGCCGGCTCGAGGCCTGCCAGTTTGCGCAATTGGGAATTCTGCCCGTCAGCACCGATCAGCCAGCGGCAAGAAACAACGCGGCCTTCCACCAACAAACCTTTCGGCGACAAACCAGTTATGCGGCGGCCCCAATGCAGCAAAACCCCGCATTCGGCGGCGCGATCCACCATCCACTGATGCAAGACCGTACGCCGAATGCCGTAACCAACGCCGCGGAGAAAACTGGCCCCAATTTCCTGGAGACCGTTGACAAACCGGATGCCTCGAAGCGGCGCAGCATCTCGGGCATCAACGCGAATGCCCAATGCCGCCAGCGCAGTCAGGCCGTCCGGCATTATGCCTTCTCCGCAGGCCTTATCGATGGGTGGCTGCGCACAGTCGACGACCGCAACGTCGAAACCGGCTTGCCGTGCAGCAATTGCCGCCGCAAGTCCAGACGGACCTCCACCCGCGACCAGAACTTCTGCTTCTCGAAGGTTGCTCATGTTCACCAGCGCAGTAAGACGAGCTCCGAACAGAATCCCGGACCCATCGCCGCGAGAATGCTATAACTGCCGGCAGCGGGGCGGCGCCGGTTCATGAACTCTTCCAGAACCAGCAGCACCGATGCCGAAGAAAGATTGCCCACCTTGCGTAAGCAGTCCCACGATACTTGCAGCGCTCCCTCGGGCAGGCTGAGCGCTTCGGCGGTTGCCTCCAGCACCCTTGGGCCGCCAGTGTGCATGATCCACGTCAAAATATCGTCACGGCTCAGTTGCTGGTCCGAAAGGAAAGTGTCGAGATCATAGGCCAGGTGTTTGCGTACCATCTCCGGAACTTCCGGTGAGAGCACGATCCGGAATCCCTCTTCCGAAATGTTCCACCCCATTACGTCTTCGGTCCCGCGATAGAACGAGGACCGGGTCGCGACGATCTCCGGGCCGTGCGCTACGCGGTCTTTTCCGCTGACGATCACCGCGGCCGACCCGTCACCAAACAGTCCGGACGAAATGAGGTTGGCAACCGAGAGGTCCCGGCGCTGCCATGTCAGCGAGCAAAGCTCTACCGAGACGAGGACTGCATTATGGCCGGGATAGGCGCGCACGTAATCGGCCGCGCGGGCGATACCCGCGGCGCCGGCTACGCAACCCAATCCGAAGATTGGGTTGCGCTTGATGTCGGTGCGCAGGTTCATGCGATTCATCAGGCGAGCATCGATGGACGGACTGGCAATCCCCGTAACCGAGACAAAAAAGATTGCATCAAGATCAGCTTCGGACAGGCCCGCGCGGGCAAGTGCACGGCAGATCGATTGCTCGGCGAGATCTTCGGCTACCCTGATCCAGGCGTCGTTCGATTTACCCCACGTCGTCAGGTCGTCATACGCGCCGATTGGAAGTGCGAGGTGACGTCCGTCCACAGCCACACGGCTCAAAAGACGGTCGAGGACCTTCGGGTTGTCAAGACGGCTGGACCAGTGCCCCTTAAGCGCTGAGGCGATCTGTTCCTGAGTGTAGTAATTGCGCGGAAATGCACTTGCTACGCTTGCGATTCGCATTGGTGGACTGCTCGCGCCCTTCAGCTATAGCGCTGTGGTCGAAAACGCACGGCACCCGGAGGCGAACAAGCCTTTACTCGCCCTCAGAGATTTGGTGATGGAACACGGAAACTTAGGCGCTTGAACCCTTTGTCCAAGCTATAGTTTCGGTGAAATAATCCCGAGTGCCAGTTTATTCCGTCTCCGGCTAGAGATGGCTGGATTACCTCAAAAAGCACCACTTGGGAGAAATCATCGCGGCCGCCCGGCACTCGGTCTATACTTTCTTTTCGACCATCAGAGAGGAACGCCCATGAAGACATGTTTAATTGTTTTATCCTGCTGCATCACCATGGCTGCGATGCTCGCCTATGCGCAAAGCGCGGACGAAGGCTATCAGATGGCCAGAGTGGTCGCGATCGAAAGGGTCGCCGCTAATGCCCAACATATGGAAAATGAGGACAACTATAAGATTTCCATGCGCTTGGGCGGCACGCTCTACGCCTGCCACGCCAGCGCCCCCGCTGCAACTTTTATGGACTGGACCATCGGGAAAGAATTTCCTGCCAAACTTAGCGGCCCAAACAGCAAGGTATTGCTAGTGAAAAATCTGGATGGTCAGGTCGTGGAACTGAACATTGTCGGGAAGAAAATACCAAAGTAGAAACACACCTTGAGCCACAATTTTGTCGGGTGGACTGTCCTTAGCCATCCGCAGGGACACTCTTTCGTGTTCGGCGGTTTCGTGGACGTTCCGGATTCCGAGTATCACAGTCTGAGCAGTCTCCGACCGTAAATGATTTGTACGCATCAACTTCCGAACGAGAACACCCGACTTTAGGCTAGGATTTCGAAAAGCGGGAATCCTCCGTCCACAGCAACTTCTTGACCTCCAATGGGTTACGAAATTATTGCGAACCTTTATCGGGATGCCGCGTCTAAGGGGCAGACTGGAGGTTACCAAAGGGCTAAGAGGCAAGATTTTCCTTGACGAAAGGGCCTCGGGGCGGCTACCTTACTGTTTTCACAGTAAGGCGTCACTCCTATAGGTACCACTCAAAGGCATCCTGCCCCGAAAACGGCCCACACTGAACGCCATCAGTAGGCAATCAGGAAGACACATTCCGGCAAGAGCATTGTGTTGAGCCATGGTGCGACTTACGTAAGTAATTGTTTCAGAAGGCTTTGCAGTTTCGAAAAGGGCCGGACGGAAAAGGCGAAAAATTTGGGAACCGAATCGGCGACCGTGGCATCCAAGATTTAGCTCCTGTCACGGGCCGTCAGTCGGTGACCCTTACCGCCCACTTTTTCATACGCCAGGAGCAGTGGTTCTATTCTGGCCGGGCTCCGGGAACATTCATTCATAGACACGAGGAGAAAAAAATTGATGCGTTCTGAATTAGTATTCGAGGCTGTCCATACACTGCGCAACCGCTACACGCTGTGTCAGCTTGCTTCCAAAGCAACGCGCAAGTTCCACAAACCCAACACGCGGATTCAGGACACTACCAACGACGTGTTAAACCTTATTGCCGATTCCGAGCGGCAGGACATAATTATCGAACCGGAGACGGCTTCCGAAGCGCAGCGGCGCGCAGCATAACGCGCCGCGCCTTCGGCGCGCTTTCCGCAGTTCCGCCGGCCCGCCCTTCTGCACATTCCCCCGTAGGTGAACATGACAATCTCAGAGTTAAAAGAAAAAAACATCACCGAGCTGACAAAAATTGCTCGGACCCTCGAGCTGCCCGGCGCCAGTGGCCTGCGCAAGCAGGACCTCATCTTCAAGATCCTCCAGGCCCAAAGCGAAAAAGAAGGCCATATTTTTGCCGAGGGCGTTCTGGAAATCCTGCCCGATGGCTACGGTTTTCTGCGTTCGCCCGATTACAACTACCTGCCCGGGCCGGATGACATTTACGTTTCACCCTCGCAGATCCGCAAGTTTGACCTGAAGACCGGCGACACCATCAGCGGCCAGGTGCGGCCTCCGCACGAGGGCGAGAAGTATTTCGCGTTGGTCAAGATCGAGGCCGTTAACTTTGAGTCTCCCGAGGAAGCGCGCAACAAGATCCTCTTTGACAACCTCACGCCGTTGTATCCGCAGGAGCGGATCAAACTGGAGACGGTGCGCGAGAACATCAGCGCCCGCGTGATGGACCTGCTGACGCCGGTGGGAAAAGGGCAGCGCGGCTTGATCGTGGCGCCTCCTCGCACCGGCAAGACCATGCTGCTACAGAACCTGGCGAACTCGGTGACCACCAATCATCCGGAAGTGGTGCTGATTGTGCTGTTGATCGACGAGCGCCCCGAAGAAGTGACGGACATGCAGCGCTCGGTCAAGGGAGAGGTCATCTCTTCCACCTTTGACGAGCCGGCGGCCCGCCACGTTCAGGTGGCCGAGATGGTCATCGAGAAAGCCAAACGCCTGGTCGAGCACAAGCGCGATGTGGTCATCCTGCTCGACTCGATTACCCGTCTGGCGCGTGCCTACAACACGATTGTTCCGCCCTCGGGCAAGGTGCTCTCCGGCGGCGTGGATTCCAACGCATTGCAGCGTCCCAAGCGGTTCTTCGGCGCCGCCCGCAACATCGAAGAAGGCGGTTCGCTGACCATCATCGCGACCGCTCTCATCGAGACGGGGTCGCGCATGGACGACGTCATCTTCGAAGAGTTCAAGGGCACCGGCAACATGGAAATCATTCTCGACCGCAAGCTGGTCGATAAGCGTACCTTCCCAGCCATCGACATTCAGCGCTCCGGCACGCGTAAAGAAGAGTTGCTGATTCCCAAGGAAGATCTGGCGCGCGTGTGGGTGCTGCGCAAGGTATTGAACCCACTGTCGCCGGTGGAAGCCATGGAGTTGCTGATTGACAAGCTGGGCAAGACACGGTCCAACAGCGAATTTCTGTCCAACATGAGCGCGCTGTAGGGATCTGTCAGCCGTCAGCCGTCAGTCATGGGCTGAGCTGTGAACAATATTATTTGGGTCGAGGTAAGGGGCGCGGAAGCCTGACGGTTTCCGCGCCTTTTGTTTGTGTACGAGCCAGCCGCAGCGAACCTCTTTGGTCAGTCTCCGGGTAGCCGGCCATCCGGGACATATTCGTGCTTAACCCGGATTACCCAACCCGCCACAAAAAGTAGAGGCGGGGCCGAAGCCCCGCCTATCCATTGGTCAGCGACTGGACGCTGTGGATCGCCGCTACGGCTTCTTGTTTCCGGGCCCAGGCTGCGACTGAGCATGCTGTTGCGGCTGCGCCTGAGCATGCTGTTGTGGCTGCGCCTGGGCACGCTGCTGTGGCTGGGCATGCTGCTGCTGCTGAGCACGCGGTTGTTGTTGGGCATGCTGCTGCGGCTGCTGCTGAGCACGCTGCGGTTGCTGGGCATGCTGCTGTGGCTGCGACTGGGCACGCTGCTGTTGCTGGGCATGCTGTTGCGGCTGCTGCTGAGCACGCTGCTGTTGCTGAGCATGCTGCTGCGGCTGCGCCTGAGCACGCTGTTGTTGCTGGGCATGCTGCTGCGGCTGCGCCTGAGCACGCTGCTGCTGTCGAGCAGGAATCACCGGAGCGATCGGCTTGCCTGCCGGGATGGGCTTCGTGGCCGCAAGAACGGCCGGACGCCCATGATTAACGGAGGCAAACTGCTGCCGGTTTTGTGCTGCCGCCCGCTGATTCTGCAACTGCGTGGTCATGGGAGGAATGCGCTGCCCACGCAATGCGGCGGTTTCGGCCGGCAGAGCCTGGCGGGTGACGCCTCCCGGCCCGTTGTAGCTGGCGCGGTTCGTGGTGGTGTTGTTGATGGTGCGGTTATACACGTTGACATTGGTGATGTTCACATTGTTGACGGAACGGTTATAGTTGAAACGATTTCCGCTCCAATACCCGCCCTGATAGCCGGTGCCGACGTAGCCGAATCCGTAGTTAATACCGCCGTAGTAGCCGACATATTGGCCCCAGAAGCCGTAGTTGTATTGATACATGCCGCCAAAAAATCCCCAATATCCAGGTGTCCACAGGAAGCCCACCTGAGGCGGCCACGCCCAGGCGCCGGGCACCCAGTAGTAGCCCTGAGGAGCGTAGCTCCAATATCCGGGCGTCCACAGATATCCATCGCCGGGGCACTGAGGCTGCGAATATTCCGGCAGCGGTGGTGGGGGTTCTTGTGCCTGAAGCACCGGCTGGCCGTAGCTCGTATCCTGGTGGCCGTTGTCGCAGGGCTCACAGGCGCCGGAGTTCCTCAGGTTCACCGACCTGCGCCGCCGCGGCGGCTGCTGCTGATAGTTCTGCTGCGTCGCCTGGGTTGCTGGCTGCTGCTGATCGTTGGTACCGGTCGCCTGGGTCCCGTCTGTGGGGGCTAGGTTGGCCGTATCGGCGGGATTCTGCGACTGATCGGTCTGCGCTGGTTGATTCTGGGCAGTATTGTCCGGGGTGTTGGTTTTATTGCATCCTGCAACTCCAAACGTCAGTGCGATGGATGCGGCTGCCAGAACGATAAGAGAAGATATTTTGCTCGACATGCTTCCTCCTTACGGAGATATCGGAGAACAATTCCTACCTGATCACTCTCTCATCCCGGGCTCCTTCGGGTCTGTGCAAAAGCGGACACTTCCACGCAACATGCTTTTCGAGAATCTCCAGTCCCATTTTGGAACGGCAACCCATGACTTGCGGCTGAAGTCGTGCGCGAAACTCCGGTTCGTCCGCCCGTCTTTCAAGAACCGCGCCGGTTATTTCTCGCAGCAGTGCCACCACACGGCACGGACTTGTGTAATGGGGATTTCACAATCGCTATCTGAGGCATAGCCGTAACCGGATGGTTGTCAGGGCCAGCGAACCGTGAGTGTATAGATTTCCTAGGAGCCGATGTCTGGGCGAACACCAGGGAGCCATCCCGCGCGGCATTGTGATGCTCACGAGCCGATTCCAGCGCAACCTTCCAGAGAGTGCCCAATCCCAAACGGGGCGGTCAGCCAGTGTTAAAGAGGGAAATTACTCGGGAAAAACTGCAAAAGATTGCAGGCATGGTTCCGGTAGATCTACGTAAGAGATTGATTACATTGACATTATTATTGGTCGGCAACGTGCTTACTAATCGCCAGGTGTGCGCGGAGAAGTACTCTGCCAAGCCCGCGGCGCTACTCCAATTCGAATCGGAGAACAAATGCGTAAACTTTTTGGAACCGTTCTGGCCCTCGTCCTGGTCTTGGGTGTTGTGTCGGCTCACGCCACCACCGTGGTCATACCAGACCCCAGCCCTCTCCCTTACATTTTCTATGGAACTGGTGACGCGTCCGTCATCTATTCGGGTGTGTTATTCCAACAACAGGCCGTTCTAGGCAATGCGAGCCTGTTCGATATAGGCATCCTGTTCAGTGGAGATCCGGCCGTCCTGTCTTCTCAAGGGGCAAACGTGGGCGTTGAGAATATTCTGATTACGTTGCCGAACGCCACGACGTTCTTCTCTGTGGACTACGGCACGTTCAATGGGAGCTCCGTGACGTTCCTGCTGGGTAACGGCGACCACTTTACTCAAGGGAGCACCGGCTCTGGTTACCTCACGCCGGACCTCTTCACGGTTACCGACACGCCCTTCAGCACGGTACTGATCACCTCTTCCGACCTTGTGCTCAACATCAACAACATCACTTACAACAGCACTACCACGCCCGAGCCGGGCACGCTGGTGATGTTGGGTTCCGGGATCATCGGACTTGCTGGCGTTCTCCGTCGCAAGATCAGCCTTTAGTGGTGTGTATTTCGTCTAAGCAGCCGGGGCGATGGTCCCCGGCTTTCTTCTGCCCGGTCACTGCCTCTCGTTCGCTTCGGATACCATGATCGATGGCGGATTGGGCGCGATACTTCCGTTTAGACCAGGATAGCCGACGATATCAGGCCACTACACTAACAATCCCAAATCACGCCCAAAACGTCCGATCCAGCGTCCGATACTGAATTGCCTCCGCTATGTGCCCCGGCTCGATGGTCTCCGCTCCCGTAAGGTCGGCCACCGTACGGGCGACCTTGAGAATGCGGTCGTGGGCGCGCGCGCTCAGCCCCTGCTTCACCATGGCCCGTTCCAGCAGGTGTTCGGAGTCGGTACCCAACTCGCAGTATTTCCTAATCTCGCGCGACCCCATTTGAGCATTGGCGTAAATGCGTTCGCCCTCGGTCCCAAAGCGCACCAGTTGGATATCGCGGGCGCGAATCACCCGGGCGCGGATGGCGGCTGAACTTTCCGGCATAACCCCGCCCCTCAGCTCGCGATAATTCACCGAGGGAACGTCAATGTGGATGTCGATGCGATCCAGCAGCGGGCCGGAAATCTTGGACACGTAGCGCTGGATAATCATGGGCGTGCAGTTACACTCGCGCGAGCGATCGTTGAAATACCCGCAGGGGCAGGGATTCATGGCCGCCACCAGCATGAAACGTGCGGGAAAGCTGAGCGACATGGCCGCCCGCGCGATGGTCACCGTTCCATCTTCCAGCGGCTGCCGCATTACCTCCAACACGTTGCGCGGAAACTCCGGCAGCTCATCCAGGAACAGCACTCCGTTGTGGGCCAGCGACACTTCTCCGGGACGCGGGATCATGCCACCGCCAATCAATCCCGCGTCCGAAATGGTGTGATGTGGCGAGCGGAAGGGACGCGTCCCCACCAATCCGCTGGTCGAATCCAGAACTCCCGCCACGCTATGAATCTTGGTGGTTTCCAAGGCTTCGTCAAACGTCAACGGCGGAAGGATGGTGGCCATCCTTTTGGCAAGCATGGTCTTGCCCGAGCCCGGCGGTCCAATCATCAGCAGGTTGTGGCCTCCGGCGGCGGCGATCTCGATGGCCCGTTTGGCCGTCTGCTGTCCCCGCACATCGCCGAAGTCCACCCCAAATTGCTGCGAAGTCTCCAGCAGCGCGTGGGTGTCAACCTTGATCGGGAGGATGCCGTTGCCGGTATTCAGGAGCTGGACCACTTCGATCAACGAGTGGACCGGGTAAACATCGACGCCATCCACCAGGGCGGCCTCACGCGCATTGATCTCGGGAACAATCAGCCTGCGGATTTTGTTGGCCCGCGCGGTTACGGCAATGGGCAATGCTCCCCGGATGCCTCGCACTCCGCCGTCGAGCGACAACTCGCCGACAAAAAGCGCATCGTCCGGCGGCTTGTTGTTCAAGCCTCCATAAGCGCCGAGGATTCCCAACGCCATGGGGAGATCGAACCCCGATCCTTCCTTGCGAATGTCTGCGGGAGCCAAATTGATGGTGGTCGTGGTGGAAGGAATATCGTAGCCGCTGTTCTTGAGCGCGGCCCGGATGCGCTCGCGGCTTTCGCGCACCGTGGTGTCCGTCAGCCCGACCGTCATGAACGTGTCGTGGTCGGCCTTTATGGCAGCAACATCGACCTCAACCTCAATGAGGCTGGCGTCGATGCCGTACACGGCGGCACTAAGTGTCTTATAGAGCATGCGTGGGAACGCACGCCTACCACGCTGTTACAAATATCAGATTTCCTGCCGGAAAGGTGTGACCGCCCGCACGTGGCAATGTGATGGGAGCCTCGGAGGGACAAGAACAAAGGCGGAATTCTGTCCGGAAGCGCAGCGCCCAGTTGCACAACCGAAGACCGAGGGTCCAGAATTCCGCCAACCTATGAAGGAAATGGAGCTACCTAGAACAACTCGCTATGCGCTCGCCTTCCCTGTCCGCTGCTCTCTCCAGCGGTTGGTTCCACTAGAGCCATTGTCACACTGGAAATGAGCCGGGCAAATCCCCCGTACGCCGTACGGTGTGTACCACTTCCGTTGTAATTCTTGCCACATAGAGTGCGGGGGGTAGGAACTCAGAGGGAAATTCCGGTTTAAGCAGCGTTAGCGTCGGTGCTACGATGAGCAGGGATTGCGGCGATTGTTTCGCTGCAAGAGCGGGCAGATCGAACATGTCTGTAGAGATCCATCGCGCTGCAGAGTCGCACCCATTTGTGCCTGCTTCTCGTGCTCAGTGGGTAGCTGCCGGGGGCGCCCTGCTGATTTTTATCGCATTAAGTATTGGCCTTTCGCTGACCCGGTCTCCCTGGTGGGATGAAGGCTTGTTTGCGGATATTGCGCTCAATTTCCGGAACTTCGGCCATCTGGGTAGTTCCGTGCTGGCACCTTATGGCTTCATGGAATGGCCCGGGGTTCACCAATACACCTACTGGCAATGCCCTCTGTACCTCGTAGCCCTTGGATACTGGTTCAGGCTTGTCCCTTTTACCGTGGTCTGGATGAGGCTGTTCTCAGTGATGTGGGGCTGTATCTTCGTTGTCACTTGGTTTGTGTTGGTCAAGGCACTCGCCCGCAATGAATCGCTTGCACTGCTGGTGGCTTCGGTCATCGCTCTTGGCTACGATTCAGTGGTTAAAGCTTCCTACGGCCGAATGGATATGATGTGTGCCGCCTTGGGTCTGGCCGGATTGGCAAGCTACTTCTGGTTTCGAGACTCGAACTGGGCCCGAGGGGTTGTTCTTGCGGCTTGGTTTGGGGCCGCCTCGCTGTTTTGTCATCCCGTGGGCGCGATCATGAATCTTGTAATAGTCGCCATGGTGTTGTGGGATTGGCAACGGATCAGGTTGAGTACTCTTGCGCTCGCCAGCCTGCCTTACTTGATCGGAATATGCTTCTACCTCCTCTACATTCATCAAGCCCCTGATATCTTCCTGGCGCAGGCTCGAGCTGCTTGGGGATACAGAGTCAGCGGGTTGTCAGCAACCCTGCGCAACGTGCTCAATGACGCGAATCAACGATATATCAGCTACTACTACGAGGGCTACAGCGGCTGGTTCAAGCTGAAAGGTGCATCTCTGGTTTTTCTGGCTATTGGAGTGGCGGGCCTGCTGGTCGACCGGAATCTTCGGGCTCAACCAGTAGCGAAGCGTCTGCTGGTTTCGGCCTTTATTGCTTACGTGGCTCTTGCAGTTGTTGACAATGAGAAGTACACCAACTATCTCATATTCACCCTTCCCTTCTTCGCAGCCTGTGCGGCGGTCTGGGTGTATGGCCGCTGGCAGGAAGGCGGCCTTGGCCGGCTGTTAGCGTCCGGGCTTCTTGGCGCTTATGCTCTGGTGACGATTTGCGGAGTGGGATACAGGATTTATACAAATACCTATCGCAATTCATACAGCCCTGCTGTTGCGCTGGTTCGAAGTTCCTTGCCTCCAGGCGGACTCGTTATGGGCGGATCCGAACTGGGTTTTGCGTTGGGCTTTGGTCCGCGGCTCATTGACGACCGATATCTCGGTTTCTTCTCTGGCGAAACACCGGAAGTGTTCGTCGTAAATGGATACTACGGGCCGCATTGGGCGCGTACGCCCGGTCTAGAAATTGCGTGGGAGTCTTCCCGGCGCAAATTGCACAACCAATACCATCCGATCTTCGACAACAAGGAGTACCGGATTTACGTACGCAATGACGTCGCACTGCCCGCGCATTCCGCCAATTATTAGCTAAATGCGCCAACGTTCACCGGCAGTCCTGCGTTGTTCAATAAGGTGACTCATGCGGGCTATGAGAAATAGATGTCAATGAACAAAAGGCGCGCCATTGCTGGCGCACCTTTTGCCTTTCCTGCGGTTTGTGGATCAGTCTTAACCAACGGTTGCGACAGCAAGTTCCTCCACTGGGCCGACACGAACTACGCTGTCTTGGGCATCAACCACCGCGATCGTCGTCATGTTGATGATTTCTTCCACCTCAGAACCTAGCGCCAGCAAATGCACTGGCTTCGCCATACCCAGGAGTATGGGGCCAACCGCTTCCGCTCCGCCGACGCTGATCAGAAGCTTGCAAGCGATGTTGCTGGCTTCCAGATTGGGGAAGATCAGCACGTTGGCTCCGCCCTGCAACGGGGAAAAGGGGAATGCCGCCTCCATCTTCTTGGGGTTGACGGCGATGTCGCCCTGGATCTCACCATCGATGATGAGCGTGGGGTCGGCGTAGCGTACCAGCTCGGTCGCCAGCCGGATTTTGTCGCACAGCGGATGCTTGGTGCTGCCGAAGCTGGAGAAGGAAAGCATGGCCACGCGCGGCTCAATGTCGAACCGGCGCGCCTCTTCGGCCGCGCACAGAGCAATCTCTGCCAGGTCCTCGGCGCTGGGTTCAATGTTGACCGTGGCATCGGCCAGGAAGTACGGCTTGCCCTTGCGGGTGATGATGAGATACAGGCCGGAGACCTTGTGGATCCCTTCGCGGACCCCGATCACCTGCAATGCCGGACGAATTGTGTCCGGGTAATTCTGGCTCACGCCGGAGACGATAGCATCGGCGTCACCCATGCGGACCATCATGGAACCGAAGATGTTGCCATCGTTCATCAGTTGGTCCGCGGAACTCAGTGTGACACCGCGACGCTGCCGCAGGCGATACAACTCGTGGATATACTCCTTGCGCCGTGGGGCGGTCTCCGGATCCACGATGGTGATACCGTCGAGCTCCAGCCCCAACTCCGCTGCGGTGCGCCGGATCTCGACGGCGCGACCCAGCAGAATCGGAACCGCGATCTTCTCTTCGATCAGGACATGGCAGGCGCGCAGGATCTTCTGGTGCGAGCCCTCCGGGAAAACCACGCGCTTGGGATTGGACTGGGCCTTGCGAATCATGGAGCGCATCAGTTCGTGCGCCTTGCCCAGCCGCTTTTCAAGGTGCTCGCGGTATTCGGCGATGTTCACCGGATTTTGCGCCACGCCAGTATCCATGGCGGCCTTGGCCACGGCCGCCGCTTCCCAGACCAGGACGCGCGGATCGAACGGCTTGGGAATAATGTAGTCAACGCCAAACTTCAGCGTCTCCACCCCGTAGGCCCGGCAGACGGAGTCGGGAACATCTTCTTTCGCCAGTGCCGCCAGGGCATAGGTGGCCGCCAGCTTCATTTCTTCATTGATGGTGGTGGCATGCACATCCAGAGCACCCCGGAAAATGAATGGGAACCCCAGAACGTTGTTGACCTGGTTGGGATAATCGGAGCGCCCCGTCGCCATGATGATGTCGTCACGCACGGCGCGCGCTTCGTCGTAGGCAATCTCCGGGTAGGGGTTCGCCATGGCAAAGACCACGGGCCGCGGAGCCAGCGACGCGATCATCTCCGGCGTGAATGCGCCTTTCTTGGAAAGGCCGAGCAGCACGTCGGCGCCTTTCGCCGCCTCTGCCAGGGTCCGCAGTGACGTTTCTTTTGCGAAGCGCTCCTTGTACGGATTCATTCCTTCTTTGCGGCCCTTGTAGATGACACCCTTGGTGTCAACCATGGTGATGTTCTCGCGCTTCACGCCCATGCAGATATAGTGCTCGGCGCAAGCGATGCCGGAAGCTCCGGCGCCGTTGACCACCACCTTAATCTGGTCCATGCGCTTGCCCGTCAGCTCCACCGCGTTCGCCAGCGCCGCGCCGGAGATGATGGCCGTCCCATGCTGGTCGTCATGGAAGACGGGGATCTTCATCGTCTTCTTGAGCGTCTCCTCGATGTAAAAGCACTCGGGCGCTTTGATGTCTTCCAGGTTGATGCCGCCGAAGGTGGGCTCCAGCAGTTGGCAGGTCTTGATGATCTCGTCCGCATTATGGGTGTCCAGCTCGATGTCGAATACGTCGATGTCGGCGAATCTCTTGAACAGGACGCCTTTGCCTTCCATGACCGGCTTGCCGGCCAGGGCGCCGATGTCGCCCAGCCCCAGAACGGCGGTCCCGTTGGTTACCACCGCGACTAGGTTGCCCTTGGCGGTGTACTTGTATGCGTCCTGCGGGTTCTTCTCAATCTCCAGGCAGGGATCGGCGACGCCCGGCGTGTAAGCGAGGCTGAGATCGCGTTGCGTAAGGCAAGGCTTGGTGGAAGTGACCTCTATTTTCCCCGGCCGTGACCCAAAGTGGTAGTCGAGAGCATCCTGCTTAGTAATTGCCATGGCGGCCTCCGAATGAATGAACGTAAGATTGCGTGCAGGGGAAAATAGTTCCGGCTCGATTACGGCCGTGGCAGCTTATTAACAGAGCGGCAGGGCAGTAAAGTAAATTGGTGATCAAGATGCGCCTTCCACAGGAATACACACGGATTCTCATAGAGCCGGAAGAGGCTCCCCTGGAATTTAAGCATGGGCTTGTTGCAGCGCCGGGCAAAGTGCAAAGGTCACAATTGCCTGTGAGCGGGAGCACATTTCACGGATGGCCGGGGCCGGAAGGCCGTTCAAGAAGGCAACCAGTCCTGTCGCCTCGACTTGGACCATTAGGTATCGGGGACTACAGACCTTCCGTCTTCACCCACTGCTGGATACTATTGTTGACACTCAGCGTTGCGTCCTGAAGATCGAAATCGCGATACAGAAAACCGACCATATCGGTGGGCAGCTTGTTCAGACTCTTGTCCTTCAACATCAGAACCGGTTTCTTGCGCGAGAGCATGTAGCCGGCTTCGATGGAAACGTTCGGATTAAAGACGTCGGTGGACGATTTGTCCACATCTTTGGCTTGATCCGAAGTAAACACTGCAATTCCGGCTTTGCAGCCCGCCATGAAGACCCTGACGTTGTCCCAGAGCTGTTGTTCCAGGCTTAGCTCCGACGCCAACCAGCCGCGCAGACCAAGCCCTGCCAGGGAGTCCTTGATGGCGCGAATGGTCTCGCGATAGGCGGCGTTACTGCGAAAGGGCGTCATGATAAAGACATTCTTGTCGTAGGAAGATTCTGCGTACAGCCTCTCCAGCGCCGCGGCGTAGCGATGATCCGCATCCGCGATTCGGGAAAGACGATCGATGAGCAGGATGACCGATTGAAAATCAGGAATAGAGATGTAATTGCTGCTGATGGCCGTCATCAACGGAATCGTGACTTGCGAGAGAAAGGGGCCGTCGAACTCGTCGCTGTCGCCTACTCCAATGGTGATGTCGTACCGCTCTCTCCGCTTGCGCACAAACTCCGATTTATTCTGCGTGCTGACGGCGGCGCAGGACATTATTAAACCAGTCTCCTCACTGAATTCGTACGCCGATCGGCAACGGTTCTCGGGAGGAATTTGATATCGCTCCGCAAGTGGATCGATGTAGTAGCTAGGACCGCTGGAAACCAGATACTTGTCGACTCCCTGAAGCCTTCGCAGATCATCCGTCCAAGGTTGCAATTTCACATCCTTGAAGTATTTGTTGGCCGCTTCGCGGGTGAATTGCCTGCCGGCGAACAAATCGACAAGTTGCTGCCCGAACTCACTCGAACTCAACTTCTGGTCCTGGAATTTTGCTTCCAGTGCGCAATACTCCGATTCACATCCTAGTGCCCGGGCGTATTGCTTTTGAATGAAATCCGCGGTGAGCGTGTTGTCGACATCGAGGAAAACGGCGATGCGCATAGAGACCACCGAAACCTGGTTGGCTGGTTACCACGCGCGGCCAAGCAGTGGCATAACCCAGCTTCAAGACATAGCCGGCAATCGAACGCAGTGCAGAGACTTACCTGCCAAACTTCAATACTGTAACAGAATTCCCACGATGCTGGCCGACATCAGATTCGCCAGTGTGCCCGCTATCATCGCTTTGAACCCGAGTTGCGCCAGATCGTGCCGCCGAGTCGGCGCCAGCGAACTCAGACCGCCGATCACGATACCGATCGAAGCGAGGTTAGCGAATCCGCAGAGCGCGAACGTGGCGATGGTGAACGACCGCGCATCGAGCGCGGCTTTTTGCGCGCTGAGCATGGTGAAGGCGACCAACTCGTTCAGCACCATGCGCGTACCCAGCAGGTTTCCGATCGCCAGACAGTCATGCCAGGGCACGCCGATCAGCCAGGCCACGGGCGCGAAGATCACGCCGAATATCGACTCCAGCTTCGACGGGAACCAGGGAAAACCATGCGCCGCCAGTAAATTGTGAGTTCCACCGAGAACGCCATCCAGCAGCGCAATCAGCGCCAGGAACGAAATCAGCATCGCCGCAACGTTCAGCGCCAGGTGCAAGCCGTCGGTCGTACCTTTGGCGGCCGCGTCCAGCACGTTGCTGGCACGCTCGCCAAACTCGACGGAATCGATCTTTGCCGTCCCCGCGGTCAGCGGCCTTTCGGTCTCCGGCACCAGCATCTTGGCAATAAGAATCGTTCCGGGCGCCGTCATGATCACCGCCCCCAGCAGGTGTCGCGCCTCGATGCCCAGCAGGATGTAAGCGCCCAGCATGGCCCCGGAAACGTGCGCCATGCCGCTGGTCATGATGGTCATCAGCTCGGAGCGCGTCACCTTCGGCAGGAACGGGCGAATGGTGAGCGGAGCTTCCGTTTGTCCCATGAAGATGCTGGCGGCGACGTCCAGCGACTCCACCCCGCTTGCGCCCATGAAGCGCATCATGACCTTCGCCAGTTGCCGGATGATGAACTGCATCACGCCGTAGTAATAAAGGATCGAGAAAAACGCAGCGATGAAAATAATGATGGGCAGCACCTGGAAGGCGAAGACCACGCCGAAGCGGGAGAGTTTGGCCCCGAACTCGCCAAAAACGAACTGCGATCCGGCAAAGGAATAGCTGAGCAGCCGGTTGACCGCGTCCCCCGCGATGGTCATCACGCGCACGCCGAAACTCACGCGCAGCACCAGCACGGCAAACACAAATTGCAGTGCCAGTCCGACGAATACGGTGCGATAACGGATGGCCTTCCGGTCAGTCGAGAAGAGGTAGGCAAACAGCAGAATTGCGACAATGCCCAAGACGCCGGTCAGACGCGCCATGCCAACTCCCGCGGCGGTCGCGAATGAACTCTAACGGTTTCCATTGCCTCGATCGTCCGCAGGGGCGCCCAATTCGCGCACGATCTCGACGCTGGCGCTCGTGCCGATGCGGTTGGCGCCGGCATCGACCATGTCCATGAACTGGGCTGCGGTCCGAATGCCGCCCGCCGCCTTCACCCCTACCCCGTGTCCAACCACGCCCCGCATCAACACCACGTCAGCGGCGGTCGCGCCCGCATCCGCAAATCCAGTGGAGGTCTTCACGAAGTCCACGCCCTCTTCCAGGGCCAGCGAGCAAGCCAGGATCTTCTCGATCTGGTTCAATAGGCATGTCTCCAGAATCACCTTCAGGATTGCTCCCCGGCCGTGCGCCAGTCCAACCAGGCTCCGCATTTCCTGTTGCACCAGCACTCGTTCGCCCGACTTCAGCGCCCCAATGTTGAGCACCATGTCCAGCTCGTGCGCGCCATTGCGCAAAGCGGCTTCCGCTTCCGCCAGCTTGGTCACGGTGAGGTTTGCGCCGAGAGGAAATCCAACCACCGTGCCCACCTTCACCGGCGAGCCATGCAGTCGGGCAGCGGCCAGCGCAACGTTGGCCGGATTCACCATGACCGAATGGAATCCGTACCGCTCCGCCTCATCGCACAACGCGATCACCTGGTCGCGAGTGGCATCGGGCTTTAGCAATGTGTGATCGATGAGGCTGGCTGCGCTACGCCAATCGCTCACCAGAAGGGCCGGTGCGCCGTTTACGACAGAGAGGTTCGCGGACATGAGCACCAGAGATTCTATTCCGATTCGGGGCCGGACTCCAGCACACAAATATCCGGCAGATTACGATAGTGCTCGGCAAAGTCAAGCCCGTATCCCACCACAAACTCGTCGGGAATCTCGAAACCCACGTAATCCCCGCGGATGGGCTCGGTGCGCCGCGACACCTTGTCCAACAGCGCCGCAATCTTCAGCGACTTCGGCTGGTGGCCGCGCAACAGGCTTTGGATGTAGGTCAAGGTCAGTCCGGTGTCCAGAATATCTTCCACCAGGATGATGTTGCGACCCTCCATCGAGCGGTCCACATCTTTCACCAGCTTGACCTCACCGCTGTGTTGCGTGGCGTTTCCATAGCTCGACACCGCGATGAAATCGAAGCTGACGTCCAGCGTGATCTGGCGCGCCAGGTCGGCGAGAAAAATCGTTGCGCCCTTCAGCACTCCGATCAGCACGACCGGCTCGCCGGCAAAGTCCTGGCTGATGCGCCGCCCCATCTCGGCCACCTTCGCCGCGATGCGTTCGCGCCCGATCAGCACCTTGAGCTTGTCCACCGGCATTCCGCCTGATGAGGGATGGAGGACTCTGGATGGTAGAGAAACCCCGAAGGAAACTCAAATTTAAAGATGTGAGGTGGAAGGTGGGGAAGTGCAGATCGTCGGCTTCCTGATATCGCTTGAGCCCTCGCGGCACAGCACGAATTTACTCCCGGACCGAGAGCTACGCTGTGACGGCGGTTACAGCCCTGTTCCCACTCTGTCGCCAAAGACGGGCGAGAAGGATGGGGCACCCCCTCTTCTAGCTAGAGCGATCGCAGGAAATCGATGATCTCCTGCTGCTCCTGAATGCTCAGCTTATCGAAATGTTCGATGACCTTATTGGCCTCGCTGCCCCGGCTTTTGTGAGCTCTGATGGCTTCAACCAGGTTGGTCGTGCGTCCGTCATGGAGGAAGAAGACACGTTGCCCGACGCCCCAGAGGGGAGCGGTCCGGAACTCGTCGGGGCCGGCGCCGCCTTGGGTGATGCCGTCGGCCAGGCCTTGGCCCATGTGATGGACCAAAAGGTCAGAGAAAAGATTGGCCGTCTGATTGGAAAGCGCAGCGCTGGGGCTGGTCGAGGAGCCGCTGGCAATCATCTTGCCCGTAGTAAGCGACGGGGTGGCTGGCCAGCGGTGAGGCTCAATCCCGAGATCCCGGTAATAGAAATCAACGCACAGCAACCTCCGAAGTTCTGAGGGCTGGGTTCGTCCCAACTCGCCAGCAGGGCCCCAGGAACCCCGTTGTTGCTGTCATGGATTTCAATATCGAAGGCATTTTGACCGCTGACATATCCCACAGCAACATCAATCTGCGAGACGCTGCCGCTGGCTGTGACCTGGAATTGGTTGGCCTCCGCCACACTGCCTTGTGGCTGACTCAGAATGTCAAAGGCGCCGAGCGTGGAGTTGTTGCCATTCGAATTCCAGTTGCAACCGTTGCCACTCCCGTTTTGGCATCCGCTGGTGGCATAGAGATCGAGGCCCGTCGCGCCGGTGGAGTTATAGTTCCAGCTTAGAGAGGTGGTGGATGTCCGGCTCGTGGGACCGATGACCAGAAAATAGCTTTCACCAGCGGTCAAGGTCAGTCCAGTAATGTTGGGAATCGTGACTACGCCGCAACACTGTCCGGAAGGTAGGCTGGTACCCAGGTTGTTCCACTGCTGGATCAAGGTGACGGGAAGGTTGCCGCTGGCGGTATAGAGGGCAGCGAAAAACGAATCGGGGGCTGACACGACGCCGATGCCTATGTCAATCCGCGAAACGCTGCCGCTGGCTGCGGCGGTAAACTCATTCGCGGCGGTGTAGGTCGTGCCGCCGCCGCTACCGGACACGGGCCATCCAGTGCAGCACTGGTAGGTATTCGCTCCCGAACCTAAGTCGTCAAAGTACGAGACGGTGGTGCTCACCGAAACCGGCGTTATAAGTGAAAGAAAGTTCCCTAGCGAGCCGTCGTTGGGGGTGAAGCCAGAAGAGCTGCCAGACGGCTTTATTGCAAAGCCAGGGCCGCCGCACGCGACACTTAAGGCCGCGGTCCAACCCGACCCGCCAGGGTTGGGGTTTTGTGTTGTTTGTGAGCAATTGTTCGGGGTTCCCGCCGTCCCAGGAGCGCAAACCTCCATATCGCCGGACCCAGGTCCAGCATAAGTAGTGCAGCCGTTGGATATGGGGGTGCAGTTCGTACAGGGGTTAAACGGTCCCACGCTGTTATACACAACTGCGCCCTCAAATATATAAGGGGAGCCCGTCGGCAAAACAGCTGCCGGCGGCACGTATGTGGTGTGCGTACTCCAAGGCAGCCCGTTGTAGGTGCCAGTCGTAGAGACGGTCCATACGTTGAGGGGCCTCAACGCTCCCGATGTGGTAAGGGTTATGGGCTTTCCCAAGTAGGTCGATCCCACGTTCAACGAGAAATCAAAATTCTGGCCGGCGGGGTCGACATGACTCGAATAAGTGAGCGGCGACGCCGGGTCTGGTCCCCATGTGGTCCCGATGAAGGACTCAAGTGCCGACTCCTCGTACATCATCACCTCATTTGCTTTTTGAAACGGAGTGAGTTGAGCGCTCAGCGGGAGCGTCGTTAACAGCATGGCGACTGCCAGGGAAAATAGGTAGAATGCGTTCCTCTTTTTCATGTGATCCTCTTTTCGGTTAATGACTGCGGCTTGGATGCATGTCTGTGTCCTAATGATCGTTTGACCGGCGCCCTGGCTCACAAAGGAAAGGTTTGCAGTACGGCGCCGCGTTGCCGAACCGGGCCAACTTGGGGCCTCGGACCGGAGATTTGCCATACAGCCGCCAGCAGCGCCCGCTGCGATCAGCGGCAGATGGCTCTCCACATTCTTACTTGTTAGCGATAAGCGACTCCAGACGCGACACGCGCTCCTGCAAGTCTGCAATTTGTTGTTCCTGAGTCTGGATCTGCTGCTGCTGAGTTTTGATCACGTCCTGTTGCGCCGCGAGCAGCTGCCGCGCCTGTAAGTCGTCAGTAGGACCCGATACACCACAAGGCTTCCCATTAGGCCACTGCGTTCCGAGGTGGCCCAGTCCGTCAGCGCAGACCACTGCGGCCCCGAACAAAACCTTGGCGTCGTCAATGCCACCAATGTAAGTGCCTTGTCCCCCCCCAAAGATGCGGATGTAGCCGCTTTCGTCAGCCGGTGCTACACCTGACCCAATGTAGATGTTGTTGCGGCCAGTAAAGGTGTTCTTGCCAGCACCGGCGCCGATGAAGGTGTTGTTTCCGCCCGTACTGTTCATGCCGGCCTCATAGCCTAGGAGCGTGTCTGAGTAAGGGTCGAAACGCAGTCCTGGTAGGCTTCTGAGTTC
>ODAK010000417.1_pt1 | contig 48959 bp, 39 predicted proteins | sample 1539591 | NCBI WGS metagenome assembly ODAK01 (sample SAMEA3539303, study PRJEB22396) | soil metagenome | biome: tundra; feature: field; material: soil | place: USA | collected 2010-05 | depth 0.15 m
CATGAACCGTACGATGGATTCAGGGTGAAATTGCAGTGAACGCAATTGCGTCGCGACGCCTCCCGAATGTCCGACGCCGCAGCAGCGCTCCGAGCTCTTCGAGCGCACGGCGTCCAGACAACCGATACGCCTGCACGACCTTCGCGCGACGTTCGTGACCGTGAGCCTGGCGAACGGCAAGACCGAGCAGTGGGTGATGGATCGCACGGGCCACAAGTCGAGCCAGATGATCGCGCTCTACGCGAGACAGGCGCGCACGTGGGCAGAGCTGAACCTCGGACCGCTCTTGCCCCTGGACACGCTCTTGCCCGAGATGAGACGCGAGGCATCGCAGCCCGGCCCGTCGACGCGGCCTGCGTCGCACGCGCCGGCCCCCCGCAGGGGGCGCAGACTCGAGCGGGCCACGACTGGGCCACGCGTGGCTCCGACTGCTGGACTCGAACCAGCGACCCGGCGGTTAACAGCCGCCTGCTCTACCAACTGAGCTAAGTCGGAAAAAGCTCCCCTAACGAGAGCGCCCGGTCTTCTAACCGCCGCACCCCAGCAGGTCAAGCACCGGGGGTCACCTCCCCCGCCACTCGGGCCGTCCCCCGCCGCCCTGAAGCTCAAGACCGCGTCCTTCCTCACGCTTTCCCGCCGCCCCGAAGCTCAGCCCCTCAACCACGACGCCTCACTCCGGCGCCATGACGTCGCTCTCCCGCGGCTCTCCCACCCCTTCCCGATCGCGACGAGGCCCTACCCGGTGCCCCTGAGCCTCGCCCACCCAACCATCCCGTCGCTCTCCCCCACGACGAGACCGCTCTCCTGTGGCCATGAAGCCTTGCTCCGGGACCTTCACGTCTCATTCCTCCAGCCATGAAGCTCAGGGCCGGGCGTGCCGGGCTCGCAGGCGCACCTTCGAGACAAGCAGACACGCCGGTCAGGCTTCATCCCGGCGGGATGACGCAAGAGAGATGCACCGGTCGGGGATGAGAGACATGGGTCCCCACCTTCCCCATGGGGCCCTGAGACAAGCGGCCGCGCCCCAAGAGCGAGACGGACGCGCCCGCCATGTCTCGTCGCGGGCTTCAGAAGCTCAGGGCCACGACCATGAGCCTGAAGAGATGCACCCATGAGACCTCATGGATGCACCTCAACGCTTCGAGCCGCCGCGACCGGTCACACCGTCGCGAACGCGGCGTCGCTGAGCTCGAGCGGGCTCTTGTCTTCCTCGCCCATGAGCTTCGCCTTGAGCTCCACGGTGGGGAGCACGTTGCGCGCGAAGAAGAGCGCGGCGGCGATCTTTCCTTCGTAGAACGCCGCGTCCGGGTGGCCCGCCGCGACGGTCTTCTTCTTCTCGAGGGCGATCGACGCGCCTTCGAGGAGCATCCACGCGACGGTGGTCTCGGCCATCATCTCGAGGAAGCGATTCGCGTGGAGCGGCACGAGGCCAACGTTGCCGGTCTGGAACCACATCAAGAGGCGCATGGCGCTTCCGCCGAGCGCTTCTTGCGCGAGCGAGAGCGTCTTCACGGCGCTGCCGAGCACGGGGTCGGCGCCGTGCTTCTGCACGAACGCGGCGATGTCGCCGAGGTACGCCTGTAGGTTGGCGCCGCCGGCCTGGCCGAGCTTGCGGCCCACGAGGTCCATGGCCTGAATGTGGTTGGTGCCTTCGTAGATGCTGAAGATCTTGGAGTCGCGGCAGTACTGCTCCACGGGGAAGTCCTTCGTATAGCCGACGCCGCCGTAGGTCTGGATGGCGGTCTCGCAGACGCGGAAGCCCTGGTCGCTGCCGTAGGCCTTCACGAGCGGAACGAGGAGATCGACCTGGCCCTGGTGGTAGGCCGTCTTCTGCTCGTCTTTGCCGCGGAGCACTTCGACCCAGTCGTTGTGGCTCGCGAGCTTGATGATGAGGGCGCGGATGCCTTCGACGCGGGACTTCATGTCGAGGAGCATGCGGCGCACGTCGGCGTGCTCGATGATGGGGACGCGCGGGGCCGTGGGGTCCTTCCAGTGGGCCATGCTGGAGCCCTGCTTGCGCTCTTTCGCGTACTCCACGGCGTTCAGGAACGCGCTCGACGCGACGCCGAGGCCCTGGAGACCGACGGCGATGCGCGCGCTGTTCATCAGCTTGAACATCTGGGGCATGCCCTGGTTCAGCTTCGCGTCTCCGCCCACGGGCCAGCCGCGGCAGGTGCCGGCGTCGCCGAAGTTCAGGATGCACGTGGCCGACGCGTTGATGCCCATCTTGTGCTCGATGTTGGCGAGCGTGACGTCGTTCGCGCCCTCGAGGGTCCCGTCGTCCCTGGCGTTGAACTTGGGCACGATGAAGAGCGTGAGGCCCTTGGTGCCGGCGGGCGCGCCGTCGACCCGGGCGAGCACGAGGTGGATGATGTTCTCGGCGAGGTCGTGGTCGCCGGCGGAGATGAAGACCTTGGTGCCGGTGACGAGATAGCTGCCGTCGCCGTTGGCCTTCGCGGTGGTCTTGGCGCTGCCGACGTCGCTGCCGGCCTGGGCCTCGGTGAGGCACATGGTGCCGGCCCACTGGCCGTTGAGCATGCGCGGGTAATAGAGCTTCTTCTGCTCCTCGGTGCCGAACGACGCGATGACTTCGGCCGCGCCGACCGAGAGGCCCGCGTACATCGCGAAGGCCGTGTTCGACCCGGTGATCATCTCTTCGGTGAGCACTTGCAGCGAGTTCGGCGAGCCGCCGCCGCCCCACTCGGGGTCGGCGCCGATCTGCTTCCAGCCCGACTCGTAGAGGCTCTTCCACGCCTCCTTGAAGCCCTTGGGCGTGATGAGGTGCCCGTCTTCGATGGTGCAGCCGTGGTGGTCGCCGAATGCGTTGAGCGGGCCCGTGACCTCCTTCACCCAGCGGTAACAGCCCTGGAGGGTGGCCCTGCACTCGTCTTCGCCCCACGCCTCGAAGGGCTCCTTGCCGAGGAGCTGGTCGATGCGGAACTGCTCGAAGAGCAGGAACGCGAACTCGCGGAGATCGGCCTTGTAACGGTTGATCGTGGGGATGGGCTTGGACACGGCGCAGATCTCCTCTTGCGGCTTCGTCGAGGCTCGCGCGAGCCCCGATGAACTGAATGGCGGTTCACATTAGTGCCGCACGCCGCGCTGCGCCAGAGTCGAGAGGGTCTCGCGCGGGGGGCTCGATGGGGCGCGCTGAGACCCACGCAGTTCTTCGTGGCGAAGCTCGGGCCCTGACGGCGAGCGCCCGCCCGTCCGAGCCCCGACGCGGCCGTCACCTCGGCGACGTCATCGCCAGGGCCGTACCTTGCGTCGCCTGACCGAGAACGCTCATCGCGCTCAGGAACGCTTGCTGGACGTCGCTCGACGAAGGCGCCGACGCGCCGACGCCCGGATGAGGGGACTGGCGCCCTGCGCGACTGGCGAGCGCGTCCTGGGCACCCCGGACCGCCAGGACCGGCTTGGGCTCCTCGGGCGGCTGGAGGCTCCCGGTCTGCGCGGCCCGGGTGAACTGATTGGCGAGGTGAGTCAGGAACTGCGCCTCCACGCCGACGGCCTGATTGGCGGCCGTCTGGAAGTTCGTGGCCACCTGGGCCGCCACGGTCTTGAACTCGCCCGGGTCCTGCTGCGACAGGTACTGCATCTCGCTGAAGAACTTGCCGGGGGTCGAGATCGTCACCGTCGCGGCGCCCCCTCCCAGCGAAGGCGTCGCGCCGCCGCCGACGACGGTGCCCGAAGGCGAGACGGCGCTGGAGGCGGTCACCGGTGTGGCCGGGTAGGTTCCGTATAGACCGGGGACATTCATGGCAGGTTCCTCGGATCCACGCTCGAGCCCTCGACAGGCACGAACGGCACGGCGACGAGATTCTTGAGAGCGCCGTGGGCGTCAAATATTTGACGGGGCCAACGGAGCGACAGGCGCGGCCGCGGTGGCGCCGGGAGCCCCCTCGCGCGCGACGCTCGATCGCGGCGGGTGCAGCGGGGTGCGGCGGGGCGCGACGCTTGCACTGCGCGGATGACCGTATCCCATGCCCTCGCCGCAACCGAACGTCCTCATCGCGACGCCTTGCTACGGCGGGCTGATGACCCACGTGTACGTGCACTCCCTGCTCAAGCTGATGGCCTCGTCGGGACCGCGGTCGTTCTCCGTCGGGCTCCTGACCTCGGCGCACGACTCGCTCATCACCCGCAGCCGCAACTCCCTGGTCCGGAACTTCCTCGACAACCACGCCGCGACGCACCTCATGTTCATCGATGCCGACATCGGCTTCGAGCCGGAGGCGGTCCATCGCCTCCTCGAGCTCGACGAAGAGGTCGCCGCCGGCATGTACCCGGTGAAGGTCGTCGACTGGTCGAGGATGAGCGCCGTGATCGCCCCAGGCATGCCCGAGGAGCTGCTGCGCGAGTCCGGCATGCACTTCGTCGGCGTGCCCTGCACCGGGGCGGAGCGCGAGGAGCGCGGCGGCTTCGTGACGGGTCTCTACGCCGGCACCGGCTTCATGATGATCAAGCGGAGCGCGATCCGGCGCCTCATCGCCGCCTACCCGGAGACGGCGTACCGCACGATGCACACGTACCCGACGCCGAACGTCGAGGGCTCGTCGCTCTACAACCTCTTCGACTGCATGGTCGAGCCCGAGACCGGCGTCTACCTGAGCGAGGACTTCACGTTCTGCCACCGGTTTCGCAAGATCGGAGGCAAGGTGTGGCTCGACACCGAGAGCCGCCTCCGCCACGTGGGCTCGATGGAGTTCCAGGGCCGCGCCATCCTCGAGATGGCGAAGTACGATCCGATCACCGCGGCCGCGCAATGATCCCGGAGAGAGAGATTGGCCGCAGAGGCGAGAGAGAGCGCAGAGGTGAGAGGGGTCGAAGACAGCTCGCCTCTGCATCCTCAGCGGCTCTGCGGCCAATCCTCTCGCTCGGTCAGAGCTCGGCGCGCACGAGAACGAATTTGTTGCAGAGGACCTTGTCGGTCACTTCGCGGTAGGCCTTGGCGCCGACTTCGCTCTTCAGGCCGCTGATGCGACCGTGCTCGGTGATGAAGTACATGACCTTCGCGCCCGCGTCTTTTTGCTTCTTGAGCCAGGTGGTGAAGGTCGAGCCGGTCGAGACGAACGCCGGGACGTGATTGCCGGTGTAGAAGTTCTCGCCCTTCCAGTTCATCTGGTAGGCGACGAGCTCTTCGGCGGCGGACGCGCGGTCAGCGTAGTAGGCGGCGATGACCTCGTGCTGGCCCCAGTGCTGCGCCGTCTTCTCCATGTACACGTCGAGGCCCCAGACGCCCCAGACGAACGCGAAGGCGCACATCGCGGCGACGGCGTGACGGCGGACGGCCTTGACGGCGAGCGCGAGGGTCAGCCCGATGCCGACGATGGTGAACGCGGCGAGCGGAGCCGAGAAGTCGAGCGAGTCGGGCCAGCCGCGCCGGTAGTTGTACGTGAAGAGCTGCAGGAGGCGGATGGCGCCCGGCTGGTCGGCCCCCTGCGGCGTGATGATGAGGTCGCGCCCGACGACCACGAGGAGCAGCGCGGCACTCACCGAGCCCGCGGCGAGCATGCGCGAGGCGTGCGCGGCGGCTTCGGTGCTCTCGGGCGCCACCGGGCTCGCGCCGACGGTGTCTTCGTTGTCGGGCACGTCGGCTGGTCGCGGCGACCGCGTGGCGCGCGTGACGAGCGCGATGATCGCGGCGCCGGCCACGAGGAGCACGATGCCGAGGGCGCGTGACGGATCGGCCAGGTGCCCGTCGGGCTTGGTGCCGAAGAACGAGCCCGGAAACAACCGCGCGACGCCGACGACCATGAGCGCCGTGCCGGCCACGAGACCCCCGAGGTAGAGGGCCATCGACCCGCGGAGACCGCGGGCTTCGCCGGGCCCTCGCTCGGGCGCCCCGAGCATGTCGTCGAGCACGACCCCGATGAGCACCGCGATCGGCGGGACCGCCGGGAAGATGTAGTGGTGGAACTTCGTGCCCATGAACGAGAAGAGCGCGAAGGCGAAGACCACCCACATGCACAGGAGCACGGACATGTCGGCGCGGTCGTCGTTCTTGCGACGCAGCCACCAGAGGAGACCGAGCGGCGCGAGACCCGTCCAGGGGAAGAGCGCGTAGCCGAGCTGCCAGATGTAGAAGCGGAAGCTCGTGTCGTCGCCCTCGTTCGTGTCGTGCACGTGCGAGAACGCGCGGTTGAACATGTCGTGGAAGATGAGCCGGTCGGTGAACGGCGCGCCGTGGCGCACGTACATCGCGACGTACCAGGGCAGCGCGACCGCGAGGATGATGAGGAACCCCGCCACGATCTCGAACTCGACGATCTCGCGAATGACTCGCAAGAGGCGCGTCAAGAGGTCTTCGCCCGGGCGCGACGCGGCGAGGTACGCCAGCGTCACGAGCACGGGGATGCCGAAGCCCGCCGGGCCTTTCCCGAGGGTGGAGATGGCGGCGAAGAACCAGGCCGCGAGGTACGCGAGGCGACGCACGCGGCGCTCGCCCCAGCTCATATAGAGAACGACGGCGAGCAACACCGCCCAGAAGATGCCCTGGACGATCGGCTCGAACCCCCCGAAGAGGCGCAGGAGCACGCCGCCGAACGCTTCGGGGTTGGTGCCGGCCGCGTGCGGAATGCTCGCGGGCTCGGTGATGCGGCAGTCTTCGTTGCCGGGGATGCCGCAGTTGCCTCCGCCCGAGCCGCTACGAAATTCGTCCCAGTGGGCCTGGAAGCCGTGGGCCCCGGGCCGCCAGAGGAACGCGACGTTCCGCGAGATGAGGTAGAGGATCTGCGGTAGCGCGCACACGAGGATCGCTCCGAAGACCAGGTGCCACGCCGTCAGCCGGAAGCGAAGGCTCCCGACCTTCACTTCGTAGGCGCGGGTCTCGCGCCCTTCGGGCGTGCGGAGGCCCACCATCACGAGCCCCATGCACGCCGTCATCGGCGCAACGAAGGGCATGTCGGTCATCGTCTGGTGCGCGAGGAAGTACCAGTCGGGCATCGTCGCGAGCACGAGGCCCCCGAGGAGCGCCGCGCGCCGCCCGAAGGTCTTCGCGACGCCCTTGTAGAGCAGGTACATCGCAACGATCGTGAGGAGCACGACGGGCATCCGCACCGCCCACTCGGGGTGCATGAGCGGCTGCGTGCCGTTGCCGATGAGCATCTTGTCGGGCTGGTAGTGGATGCCCAGCGTCGCCATCGCGACGGCTTGCATCCACATGTCGAGCACCGGCTTGCTCCAGAACCAGCCGTCTTGCGCCCACCAGAGGCTGATCCAGTCGTCGCGCGCGAGCATCTCGCGCGACACCTCGCCATAGTGGGTCTCCCACGGATCCCAGAGCGAGTACGTCCCCATGAAGGGGAAGTAGAGGGCCGCTGCGGCGACCACGAGCCAGAAGCCGTGGCGCTTCCAGAGCGGGCGGTCGAGGCCTTGCTCGTCGGTCTTCCAGGCGCCGAGCACGCGGCCGACGTTGAAGAGCGCCGCGGTCGTGGCGACGAACGCGAGCGTGATGAGGACGCCCCAGACGGGCTGCGCGAACGCGACGCCGGCCGCGGCGAGCCCGAGCGTGGTGCAGAAGAGCAGGCCAGCGCCGATGAGGGCGAGCAGCGGACGCGCGAGGGCCTCGAGCGTGGTCGACCCGGCTACGCGCTCTTCGGCGTCGTCGAAGGTGCCGAGGAGGTCCATGACGCCCCACGACGCCACGATGATGAAGAGCGTGCCGGCAGGGACCCCCCAGCGGAGCTGGTTCGGGCGGCCCATGAGCACGAGGGCCGCGATCGATCCGAGCAGCGCGGTCAACCCGCCTCGCACGAGGCGCAGGGGGTTGCCCTTGCGAACGAGACGGGTGGGCGCGGGCTTGGCCTCGTCTACCCCGGCGACGTCTTTTCCGTCACGAGCGTTCAACGGCTTCGTCACGTGTCCAGGCTCTGACGGAGAGTCGTCGCGCCCGGCGGGCGCGGGCACCGGCGAGCTGTCGCGATGCGGTTCGCCATCGCGGACCGGTTCCGTGGTGTTCGTCTCGCTCATTGTAAGGCGGTGGCGGCAGGCACCTCGCAAAGGGCGGGGGATCGACCGGAACGCGCCCGAGGGCTTAGCAACTTTGGGGGCGGGAGCCTAGGAGAACCGCCGGACGGGGCTTTCCCCACCTCGAGCGCGCCGACCCGACCGCTCGCGTCATTCGCAGACGTCGCCGGCGGCTGCGCAGTTCTTTTCGACGTCGCACCCGAAGCACGCGACGCCGCCGATGCCGCACTCCGACTGGAAGTGGCCGGGCCTGCAGACCCCCTTCGAACAGCAGCCCGCGCAGGTTCCGGCATTGCAGCCGGGCCCACCGTCGATGCCGCTGTCGGTCACGTCGGGTCGCGGCGACGTGCCATCGTCGCCCGTGCCGTCGCTGCCCTGGAACACGTTGCCGCCGCTGGACGCGCCTGCGGAAGGGCCCGTGTTGCCGGAGCTCGAGGTCTCGCCAGAGCTCGAACCGCCGCCGGCCGTACGACCGTCGCCGGGGCCACCGGACGAGCCCGCCCGCGAGCCAGGGGCGGCGCCCGACGAAGTGGAGAGCGACCCATGCGGGCTCCCGCCATCGAGCGGGTCGTCGTCGAGGAGCAAGTCGGACCGCCCGCAGCCGCAAGCAAGACCTGCGAGCGCGAGCAAGAACGGCCCGCGCAGGCGGCTCCCGAACGCCGGGCTCGGTGGCGTCGGCTTCCCGGCACGCGACGGCGTCGACATCGCTAGAACCATGGCGTCTTCATTCACGGGCTGGAGGGAGCGGTCACGTCTCACTCGAGCGTCGGAGGCTCCTGGCTCCGACCGTTGAAGCGAAAAGCGCGGATCCGCACGGCCGGCGCCACGAAAGCGCCCGCGTCGCTCCAGTACGTGGGGACCGCCTTTCGCTCGCGCGTCATGGCGTCGCAGCGCCCGAGCCCCTCGAGCAAGCTGTCGGTAAAACGCAGATTGCCGACGGGACCGGCGAGCTTTCCCTTCTCGATGAGAAAGCACCCGTCGCGGGTCAGCCCCGTCATGACGGCGCGGCGCGGCTCGAGCAAGCCGTTCACATAGTGGAGCCGGCACACGTAGAGGCCACGCTCGACGCCCGCGATCAGCTCTTCGACGCTCGCGGCGGTGCCCGCGCCGAGCGAGAGCGCCGACGCGCCGACGCCGCTCGACGAGCCCATGGCCGGCAAGAGCGCGCTGCCCGTCGACACGGTGCCTGCGCGCGCGGCGTACGTGCGATCGTAGAGGATCGCGCGCGCCACGCCGCGCTCGATGATGGGGACCCGCCGGCGCCAGGTGCCTTCGCGATCGAAGGGGACGCCGAAGCCGAGCTCCGAAGGGTCGAGCGGGTCTTCGACGAGGTCGACCCCTTCGCCCGTAATCCGCTCGCCGAGCCTACCCGCGAGCGGGCTCGATCGCTGCTCGACCTCGGGGGCTCCGGCGGCGATCGTGGCCAGCCACTCGAGCAGCTCGGTCACCGCCTCGGGCTCCATGACGACGTCGTAGTGGCCCTCGTCGAGCGACGCCGGAGCGTGCGAGTCGCGGCAGATCCGGACCGCGCGCGCGGTCTCCTCTTCGAGGCGCAGCGCGCGAACGTCCCGATGCGCGCAGCCGCCGTAGCCCGCGGCGCCGCCCGCCCCCGGCGTCTCGAGCGCCCACACGCGAAACGCGGACAACGTCGCGTCGTGGGATCGCTCGCACCCCCGCGTGGTCGCCATCGCGTGCGACACCCGCGAAGTCTCGAGCATGCCGGCGCTCACGAGCCCCGCGTCGCGAACCGACCGCAGCACCGGGAGAAGGAGCGCGACGCGCTCTTCGGGGGTCGCGCGCGCCGTAGCCGCTTCGTAGCGAGGCAAGTCGCCCGGGGGAGCGCCCGCGTCATCGGCCCCCGCAAAGCCGGGGAACCCCTCGATCTCGGGCACGAGACGCGCGGCGCGCGCCGTGGCGCGAACCGCCTCGACGAGCGCCTCCGGCTCGAGCCGACTCGTCACCGACTCCGCGACGCGACGCCCGTGTGCGACGCGAACGACCGCCAGAGGCTCCGACAGCTCCATGTGCTGCCCGAGCTCCCCGCTGGCGAACCGGGCGCACCCCCGCTCGGCCACGCGCGCGTAGAGCTCGACCTCGCCCTCCCCCGCCGCCGCGAGCGCCTCGCGACACGCGACGAGCAGCGCGTCGCCCTTCACGACGCGCTCCCGACGGTGACGCCCCGGAAGCGCGCGGGAGCGGCGCCGTGGCCGACGTGCATCGATTGCATCGGGTCGCCCTTGCCGCAGGTGGCGATGCCCCAGAGGCGCCAGTCGGGCGCGCTGCACACGGCGTCGCAGCCGCCCCAGAAGCGGGGCGTCAGGCCGGTGTAGAAGGGATTGCGAAGGATGCGGGCTCGCCGGCCGTGCTTGATCTCCCAGGCGATCTCGCACGAGAACTGAAAATTGAGGCGGAGATCGTCGATGCTCCAGCTCTTGTCGGTGGCCACGAGAATGCCGTCGTCGGTGTCGGCGACGAGATCTTCGAGCGACCCGGCGTTCCCCGGCTCGAGCGAGACGTTCACCATTCGAATGATGGGCGGCCGGTTCCAGCTCTCGGCGCGCATCGTGCCCGTCGAGGGTCGATGGAGCGCGGCCGCCGTCTCGCGGCTCGAGAGGTAGTCGACGAAGAGCCCGCGATCGATGAGCGGACGCTTGCCCGCAGGAACGCCCTCGTCGTCCCAGCCGAAGGTGCCGTGCCCGCCCTCGGTCGTCGCGTCGGCCACGAGCGTCACGAGGGGCGATCCATAATGCAATTGATTGAGCCACCGGGGCTGCAGGAAAGACCCTCCCGCGAGCGAGATCTCGCCGCCGAGGACGCGATCGAGCTCCGCGGGATGACCGCACGACTCGTGGATCTGGAGCGCGACCTGGCTCGAGTCGAGCAAGAGAGTGCGCGTACCGGCGGGGCACGCGGGCGCCGTCAGCAGCGCGAGCGCCTCGTCTCTCACGGAGTCGACGTGAGCCATGAGATCGAGCGCGCCGACGCGCTCGTACCCGGCCTGGAACCCGTCGCCCCCCTGCCAGGTCGGGTAGCTCCGTCGTTGCGACACCCCGTCGGGCCCGACCGCGAAGACGTGCATGCCGCACGTGCCGAACGTGAGCGACTGGTCCGTATCGGTGCCCTCCGTGGTCACCAGGTGCTTGCGCTGGCGCGTCCAGTCCATCCACGCCTCGGCCGACACGAGGCGTGCGTCGCCCGTGCGGAGCGCGCGCACCGGCGCGTCGAGCGCGGCGAGCTTGTCTTCGAGGGGGATCGAGAACGGATCGACGGCGAGCTTGGTCTCGTAGCGCCCCCTCGATGCAGCTTGTTCGGGGAATGCGACGGGCGCGTGGGCCGCTGCCGCCGAGGCGCGCGCGATCGCGACGGCCCGCGCGGCCGCGGCGAGGAGCGCCCCTTCGCTCGTGTCGGCCGAGCACGCGAAGCCCCATGCTTTGGCGCCGAGCACCCGTATGCCCGCGCCTCGAGACGCCTCGGCGGTCACTTGCTCGGGGCGGCCGTCGCGCACGCGAAGGCGCTGACCTTCCGTCTCGACGAAGCGCGCTTCGGCGTACCGAACGTCGGGCTGCCTGCGGAGCCAGGCGATCGCTGCGGCGAGGGCAGGCTCGGAGGAAGGCATCGTGCCCTGAGGCTAAATCAGCGCTCACGAACGTGAGCGCTGATTTAGTCAAACCTGGGCGAATAAATCGGGCGAGCGTGATCGAAGATCACGCTCGCCCGATTTAGCGTCCGCCGATCCCCGAGAGCAACCGTCCATGGAACGCGCGAAATGCCGCTAGGGACGGCCCTTCGGCGCGCGCGGCGTCACGACCCATAGCCGAGCCGCCCCCCCGGAGCCGGAGGACTCGTCACGCCGACTTGCGCGGAGACCTCATGCTTCGGAGGTGAACACCGCTCCGGCTTCGTCGCGCATCGTCGCGCACCGGCGGATCTTCGCCGAGGGCGGTGTAGAGCCCCTGGACGTCGTCGAAGAGGCGGTCGAACGATGGGGTCCGGGGGCCCGCGGCGCGAAGGAGCGCGCCGATGCCTGCCTCGACGGTCACGTCGATCGCGGTGCCTCCCGACGCGAGCGCGCGATGGGGCAGTACCATCGCACGGATGACGCTCCGGATGAGCACTTGCCAGACGCCGTCGCCCGCGACGACGGTCGCGAGCCGCCGGACGCGGTGCGCGATCGGACGGATTCGCTTGTCGTTCTCGAGGCGGGCCGGCCCGTCGGGAGGATCGGCGCTGGGCAAGAGGATCATGAAAACGAGAAAGCTGCCGTCTTGCTCGGCGGCAAAGCGATCGATGCGATCGAACGCCCAGCGGGTGCGCGCGAGGCGTGCGGACGCTTTCCAGACCATGATCAGCGCGTCGCCGCGAGTCGAAACCGCGACGCCGTCGTACGTCTCGATGAGCGCCTCGCGGTTCTCGCCGCGCGCGTCGCGCCTGACCTCGACGGTCTCGAAGGCGCGGAAGCCCGGATCGGGACCGACCGTGACGCTCTCGAGCGGGGCGAACTCGTCGCGCCAGCGAGCCGCGACCGCGCCGGCGGCGAACGGAAGCAACGCCTCGGCGAGCTCGCGGACGGAGGCGAAGCGTTGCGCGGGATCCCGGTGCAGAGCGCGCAAGACCACGGCGTCGAAGCCCGCGGGCAACGAGGGCACGCGCGCAGACGGCGGCTCGAGATCGGCGCTGACGGCGGCGTGGAGGCGCTCGTACATCGTCGGGCCGACGAACGGCCTCCGACCGGTGGTGCACTCGTAGAGCAGCACGCCGAGCGCATAGAGGTCGCTGCGCTCGGTGCCTCGCCCGCCGTCGCGAATGAGCTCGGGCGCGAGGTACTCGGGCGTCCCGATCATCGCCCCGGGATGGGTGATCGACGCGGAGTCCCCGTCCCAGCACGAGACGCCGAAGTCGGCGAGCTTGGGCCAGAGCGCGGGGCCGGACCCCATGAGCACGTTGGCTGGCTTGAGATCACGGTGGACGATCCCGTTGTCGTGGAGCTCGGCCACGGCCGACAGCAGCGGGAGGACGATCTCGACGGTTCGCGCCACGCTGAGCCGCTTCTCGCGTGAGACCTGCTGCTCGAGCGTCTCGCCTTCCACCAGCTCCATCACCAGGAAGGGAACCCCCTCGCTCATCCCGACGTCGAGCACGTCGACGACGTGCGGGTGGCGGATCTGCGCCGCGATGCGCGCTTCGCGGAGGAAGCGCGCCGCCGCCCGCTTCGCCTCGGGTGAGCCCACCGCGCTCGCGTGGAGCACCTTGAGCGCGACGCGACGGCGAAGGGACGTGTCGATGGCCTCGAAGACCATGCCCCCGCCGCCGCTCGCGATCGTGCGCACCACCTCGTAGCGGTCGATCGTGCTGCCGGCGCCAAGCCGTACGGGGTGCGTCACCAAATTCTCGTGCTCCGAACGGGCAGGAGTTCCCGTACCTCGGCCGGTGGACCCGGGCAACCTGGCCGGACATGAACGGCGTGCCATGGTCTTTACTGGCCGCTGACGGCCATTTCCATCGCCAATTCGGCATCGGGCGTCGCCGGGGCCCCGGCGTCGGGCGTCGCCGGGACCCTGATCGCCGGCCGTTCCGCCCGCGCACGGCTCGAATTCGGAGGTCGGGACGCGATTTACAGCTCGCTGACCAGCGTCCTCGCGGCCTCGAGCCTCGTCTTCGCGTCCACGAGCGCCACCCGCTGGGCTCGCGCCTCTTCGACCACCTCTTTCGGAGCCCGGTCGACGAAGCCGGCCGAGCCGAGCTTCTTGTCGAGGGCGGCCAGATCTTTCTCGATCTTCTTCAGGCCGCGATCGATGCGGGCGCTCTCTTCTTCGGGCGTGACCAGACCCTTGAGGGGCACCAGCACTTCGATGGGTCCGTGCGCGCTCGGCACGACGCTGACGGTCGTCCCCGGCTCGCGACCGGCGCCGGGCGCCTCGAAGACCGGGTCGGCGCTTCGCGCGAGAAAGCGAATCGCGTCGGCCTGGCCACGAAGGAACGCGAGGACCTCGGGGCTCCCCGAGCGCACCCGCACCTTGATCTCGGCCTTGTTGTCGAGATTGTGCTCGCTGCGGATGGTGCGGGCGGCGGAGACCACGGGCTTGAAGAGGTCCATCCACGTCTCGGCGTCGGGGTCGAGGGCGCTACGCTCGTCGTCTCTCGTCGGGTACGGGCCGAACGCGATGCTCGCCTTGCGCGAGGCGGGCCGCGGCACGCGCTGCCAGAGCTCCTCGGTGATGAAAGGCATCAGCGGATGCATCAGGCGCAGGCTCCCCTCGAGCACGTAGGCGAGCGTCGCCTGCGTCTCGGGCACGGCGTCTGGCTGCACGTACGTGCCGCCCGAGGCTTGCGGTTGCTTCCGCAGCACGGGCTTCACGAGCTCTAGGTACCAGTCACAGAGGTCATTCCAGAAGAAGCGGTAGGCCGCGTGCGCGGCCTCGTCGATGCGAAACGTGTCGAGCCCCTCGTGGGCCGCGGCGCACGCCGCCGCGAAGCGCGATCGAATCCAGCGGTTGTAGAGGCCGCGGGTCGCGTTGCGCGCGGGGAGCGAGGCGGCGCCCGCGGGGAGCAACGCGTCGTCGGACCACGAGAAGTCGCCGAGGAGATCGAGCGCGAGGCGGGTCGCGTTCCAGATCTTGTTCAAGAAGTGACGGTTGCCCTCGAGGCGCTTGGGCGCGAGGGCGATGCGCTTGTTGCTCGGCGGGTAGGTCGCGAGCGTGAACCGGACGGCATCGGCGCCGAAGGCCGGGAAGCCGCTGCCCATGGCCGCGGCGGACGGATACGCCTTCTTGAACTTGGCGAGCGCTTCGCCCTCGGGCGCGCCCGGCAGGGTCTTCTTCACCATCTCGGCGAAGGTCGTCCCGTGGACGAGATCGAGCGGGTCGATGACGTTGCCCTTCACCTTGCTCATCTTCTCGCCGGTCTCGTCGACGATGAGCCCCGAGAGGAGCACGCGCCGGAACGGCACCTCGCCCGTGAAGTGGAGCCCGAACATCATCATGCGGGCGACCCAGAAGAAGAGGATGTCGTAGCCGGTCTCGAGATCGCTCGCGGGGTAGAACTTCTTGAACGCGTCCGTCGCGTCGGGCCAGCCGAGCGTCGACATCGGCCAGAGCGCGGACGAGAACCAGGTGTCGAGCACGTCCGGGTCTTGCTTCCATCCCTCGCCGCACTCGGCGGGGCGCTCGCGCGCCACCCGGACTTCGCCCGTAGCCGGGTTGTGCCACGCGGGGATCTGGTGTCCCCACCAGAGCTGCCGCGAGACGCACCAGTCTTGAATGTTCTCGAGGAAGTGGTCGTAGGTCTTCTCCCACTCGCCCGGGAGGATCACCGTCTTGCCCGAGTGCACGGCCTCGAGCGCCTTCTTGGCCATGCCCTCCATCGCGAGGAACCACTGCGTCGAGATCATCGGCTCGACCACGCCGCCGGATCGCTGGCATCGCGGCAAGGTGAGCGTGTGCGGCTTGCTCCCGCGCGCGAGCCCCTTCTGCTCGAGGGCGCGCTTCACCGCGCGGCGGGCCTCTTTGCGATCGAGACCGGCGAACGGACCGGCGTTGCCGTTCATCGTCCCGTCGAAGTTCAGGACGCTGATCTCCTCGAGGCCGTTGCGCTTGCCGGCGGCGAAGTCGTTGAAGTCGTGCGCGGGCGTCAGCTTCACGGCGCCGGTCCCGAACTTCGGATCGACGAGGATCGCGTCGGTCACGATCGGGAAGGTGCGGTCGACGAACGGATGGCGGACGCGCTTGCCGTGCAGCGCGGTGTACCGAGGATCGTCGGGATGAACGGCCACCGCCGTGTCGCCGAGCATCGTCTCGGGGCGCGTCGTGGCGACCACGATCTCGCCGCCCCCCTCGATCTCGTAGGCGAACTCGAAGAGCTCGCCGTTGGCGCCCTCTTCGTTCTCGACCTCGAGATCGCTGAGCGACGTCATGCACTCGGGGCACCAGTTGCTGAGGCGAGTGGCGCGGTACATGAGGCCCTGCTCGTGCAACCGCACGAAGGCCTCGATGACCGCGCGGCTCATGTCCGGGTCCATCGTGAACCTCGAGCGCGACCAGTCGGGCGAGGCGCCGAGGACGCGCTGCTGGAGCGCGATGCGCCCGCCGCTCTCGGCCTTCCACTTCCACACGCGCTCGAGGAACGCGGCGCGCCCGAGGGCCTGGCGCGTGATGCCTTCGCGCGCGAGCTGCCGCTCGACCACGAGCTGCGTGGCGATGCCCGCGTGGTCCATGCCCGGCTGCCAGAGGGCGTTGAAGCCGCGCATGCGATGCCAGCGAACGAGCGCGTCTTCGAGGGTGCACCGCTGCGCGTGCCCCATGTGAAGGCTGCCCGTCACGTTGGGCGGCGGCATCGGGATGACGTACGTGGGCCGCATGTCGGTGGGCGAGTCGCTGGTCGCGAAGACGCCGTTCTGCTCCCAGAACGCGTACCAGCGCGGCTCGACGAGGGCCGGGTCGTAAGGCTGGTCGAAGGCGGGCGCGGCCGAAGCGAGGGTCGTGGCTGTCGCGGCTGAGGTCGAGAGGTCGGGATCCGTCATCGGGCCGGCTCAATTAGCACCGTTTCCCGTTCTCGGGCGCCGGCGGCGGCGCGCTCGACGCCGAACGGGGCTCAGCGCGCGTCGGCCGGGCGCTGCGGTTTCGACGAAGACGCGCTGGGCACAGTCGTGGAGGCCGGCGTGGCGACGGGCGGCGGCGTGGCGAGCGGCGAGGCCGAACGCGCCGGCGGATGCGGGAACGAGGCATAGATCAACGAGGCGAGGAGGCCGCACACGAGCATCGCGATCGGGATGACGCGACGCGCGCTGGGCTGGCTGCTCGAAAGCCGCGCGTGGGCGAGCACGGTATGGGGCGACGTCGGCGGCAGGGGCGAGGGGGCCATGCTAGCCGAAAGAGGCTGCCGGCGATGGGCAAGGCGCGAGGGCGCCTTCAGTCCTCCTTGCGGGGCCGGCGCGCGAAGGCCTTGCGGGCGTCGGCGAGCGACAGGCCGTCGATGTAGTAGGCGCGCGCGCCCTTGCCGATGGCCATCGTGCCGCTGAAGGCGACCGTGGCCGACACGACCGAGCCGCCGCCGGGGGCGATCACCTTGACGAACGCGCGCACCGCCTCGCGGAGAACGAACGCGAGGCCGACGTTGGCCCCGAGACTGGCGAGGAACTCGGACGCGCTCCGCCGATCGACGGATCGCCCGGCGATCCATGCGATCGCCGCCACGAGGCCGAGCTGCATCGCCGTCAGAGGGATGATGTCGGCGAGCGGGATGGGAGCGGCGGCGATGCCGGCGCACACGGCGGCGGTGGCCTTGGTCAACGTGACCGCCAGCTCTTCTTGCACGGCGCGCGCACCGGTCGCGCGCGCCAGCTCGGCGCGGCTCGCGTCGGGCAAGTGGCGGAAGAGCAGCACCGCAAGGTCGTCGACGCGCCAGCGCTCGTCGGCGCGCAGCTGCCCGTCGTGCCGCCACGACATGTACGAGGAGATGCCCAGGGTGCCGACGTGGCGATCGCGGAGCGCGGGCCGATCGTCGATCTTGCGTGCGAGGGCTGCCTCGGCGGCGGACACGTGCCGGAGCTTCTCGTCGACGTCGTCCGGCGGCTCCTCGGCCGCGCGATCGAGCCGCGTGCCCTTGGGATCGAAGAGGTCGCAATGGGTGACGACCGCGACGAGCGGGGGCTCGGTGCGGTGCGCGCGCATCACTTCCTTGTAGACGCGCTCGATGACGTCGATGTCGGCGTCGATGGCCGCGTCGACCTCGCTCGCCTTGGCCACGAACGCGACGATGTCCGGAGCCTTCGCGCGGAGCTCGAGCGCCAGGGAATCGAGCGCGCTCTCGCCTTCGTGCGACTCCGCCGGCGGCGAGCCCTCCTGGACCCCCCGCGTGTCGAGGATCGACATCGAGCCTCCCGAGCGCTCGTAGTCGTACCAGCGGCCGCGGCCGGTCTGCGCCGTGACGTGTCCGAGCTCGGCCACCTTGGCTCCGAAGAGCGCATTGACCACCGACGACTTGCCCGCGCCGCGGCGCCCGACGAGAACGATCGCGGGCGGGCGCTTCTCGAGCATCACCGTTCGCAGGGTCGTGATGCGGGAACGCAGGTCACTGGCGAGCGCGACCGGAAGGCGATCGAGCAGCTCTTCGAGGCGAAGGATCGCCCGCGCAAGCGTCTTCAGGGGATCTTCGCGGGGCTCGGACATGGTCTCCGGCTGGCAGATACAGCCCCCCGCGGCGAGCTCACCCGTCTCGGGTCAGCCGGGCGATCTCTTCTTTGATGATGGCCTCGGCGAGCTGGGGCACCACCTCCCAGACCACGCGCTCGACGACTTCGCGCGAGAGCGCGAGCACCGCCTCGGCCTGCTGGGGCGTGAGCCCGAGGTCGCCGAGCTTCCCCGCGAGGTGACCGTTGGCCACCGCGCCGACCGCGGCGATGGTGGCGACCGGGGTCGGGATCGACGCGACCGGGACGGGCGCGCGCGCGACGGCCGTGGGGGGACTGGGCGGAGGGGCCGCCTGGGCGGGCGGAGGGGCGGCCTGCGGCGGCGCCGCGGCAACCGGAGGCGACCCTGCGGCGGGCACGGGGGCGTTGCGCACGGGCGGCGGCACGACGGGCAAGCCGCCTTCGAACGACAGCGTATGGGTCCGCTGCATCGGCCAGGTGGCCTTGGACGGCGGGCTCGCCGCCGCCGCCGCAGGCTGGGCAACGGGGGGGCGCGGGGAGTGCGATGTGGCAAACGACGACGCCGCAGCCGCCGCAGCGGGCGCGGGCGCTGCCCTGGGAACCGGAGCCGGAGCCGAAGCCGGCGCAGGGGCCTCGCGCGTCTCGCGCGAGATGAGGGCCTTCTTCACCTTCTCGATGAGCGCCTGGGTGTCGAAGGGCTTGTCGATGTAGTCGTCGACCCCAGCCTCACGACCGCGGTTGGCGTCGTAAGGGCTGAAGCGGCTGGACATGACGACGAGAGCCAGCCGCGCGTTACGCGAACGGAGCTCTTTCGCCAGGGCGTAGCCGTCATCGCCGCCGAGCGACGTGTCGATGACAGCGGCGACGGGATCGTCGCCCAGGCGCGAAATGGCGCTCGTCATGCCGTCGGCGGTGACCACACGAAAGTCTTCGCCGCCGAAAGTGATCTCGAGAACCTTGCGCATCGTTGCGCTGTCGTCGACGGCCAGGAGGGTCTTGGGCACGTGGCTTCTCCGCTCCGCGAAAATTACGCGATGCTTCCGAGCGATTGTGCGGACCGATAGGTTTCACTGTCAAGCGAACGTCAAAACGAACAGCTTTCTTTTGGCTACCTCGGGCTCGACCACCACCGTTTCCTTGCGGCGCCGGCGCTTGCGACGGCGGTCTCTGGACCGGCGCCACCGGCGAGCCGGCGTGCTTCGATAAGCGTCGTGGCGTGCTAGGGCCTGCTGCACGAATGGCCAAAGCTCCCCGAGCGATGCGGGTGCCGGGCGACCTCGAAGGGCCCGTCGACCGGGCCGTCCGCGCGCTCTTCGGAACGAGCTGGGGTCAGGCGCGGACGTGGATTGCGGGCGGCAAGGTGCGCGTCGCCGGGGTGGTCGTCACCGAGGCGACGGCCCGGGTGAAGGTCGATGCGGAGATCGTGATCGACGAGGCCGCTCGCAAGCCCCGCCCCGAAGAGCTGGGGGACGGGGACGTCGTCTACTCGGACGCACAGGTCGTTGTCGTCGCGAAGCCGGCCGGCGTCAGCACCGTTCCCTACGACGAGACCGAGACCGACACGCTCGACGCACGCGTCCGCGCGTGGCTCGAACGGCGCAAGCTCGTTCCGCGAGGCAGCCGGCCGACGCTGGGCGTCGTTCACCGGATCGACAAGGAGACCACCGGGCTCGTGGTGTTTACGCGCACCTGGCAGGCCAAGCAGGCGCTCGCCACGCAGTTTCGCCAGCACACCGTGCACCGGCGCTACCTCGCGATCGCGCACGGGGACGTACCTTCGCGGACGCTCCGGAGCTTCCTCGTCGAGAACCGGGGCGACGGCCTGCGCGGCTCGATTCGCGGCATGGGCATGAAGCGACCGCCCGCCGACGCGCAGGAAGCGATCACGCACATCGAGCGCCTCGAGCCCCTCGAAGGAGCGACCTACATCGCTTGCCGCCTCGAGACGGGACGCACGCACCAGATCCGCATCCACATGAGCGAGTCGAGCAACCCGCTCGTGGGCGAGCGCGTGTACACGCGCGGCTACCGGGGCACGCTCATCGAAGCGCCGCGGCTCATGCTCCACGCCGTGGAGCTGGGGTTCGCGCACCCGGCGACCGGGCGCGAGATGCGCTGGGAGCGCGCGATGCCGGAGGATATGAAGGGCGTGCTGGCGCGATTGAAGCGGGGGTGAGGCGCGCTGTGTCGTGGGCACTGGCGCCCCACGCGTTACGTCGGCGTTACGTCGGCGTTACGTCGGCGCGCGCCCCTACTCGGTATTCGTGCAGCTCCCGAGCAGCGTGAGCGCCCGCTCGCCGATCCTCAGGCCGGGTCCTGGTTCACGGCGATGGGGAGCTGGTGCTTCCCGACGACCGTGGTGACGGCGCGCTGGGCCCAGGCGCTCTGCATGGCGCCGACCATCCGGAAGATGCGCCCCTTCATTCCGCGGTCGCTCTTGCCGATGTACGCGAGCATCGAGTGCGCCATTTGATCCTCCGCGGAGAGGTACGCGCGCCGCTTGGCGGGCTCGAAGTTCGTGAACGGAACCGCGTCGAGGCCCACTTTGCGAAAGTACCGAGTGAGCGTCTCGGGATTGAAATAGAAGAGGTGACCTTCGGGGTGCAGATACGGCCACCGCTTGCCGAGGATGCGGGCGTAGAGCCCGCGCGCGTTGCCGGTCGAGTACACGAAGACTCCGCCCGGCGCGAGCAGCGCCTTGATGCGCCGGAACGACGCCAGGGGATCGCGGAGGTGCTCGATCACCTCGGTCGCGTTGATGACGTCGAACGAGCCGAGAGGGAGGTCCGCGTCGAGGAGGTCTCCCGCGAAGACCTTCGCTCCCGGGATCTTTCGAGCGAACCCCGCCGCGTACGTCGAGAACTCGACGCCCCATACGTCCTTGTAGCCGGCGTCGCAGAGGGCCCGGAGGAGACACCCGGTCCCGCAACCGACGTCGAGCACGCGAACGTCGCGGCCCGGCTTGAGGAGCGCGATCTTGGCCGCGATCCCCGCGTTCTCGCCGTCGCGCGCGTCGTCGGCCTGGTCGAGCAAGACGTAGTTCACCGACACGTCGAACCCGTCGCCGTTGAAGTACGCCTCGTCGTAGAGCGCGAGGTTCTCTTCGGCCGAGAGGCGCGGCGAGACGAACATCAGCCCGCAGTCTTCGCAGGTGACGATGCGGAAACGTCGCTTCGTCTTTTGCCCCTCCTTCTCCGTGTAGAGCGCAAAGCGCGACCCGCCACAGAGGTTGCAGTGTTCGAGGCTTTCCATGAATGCTGGCAGGAGAGCCTGGCGCGACCCGCCGCGCAAGCGGATCGCGAGTGAGCGGCATGGGCTCTAGGAGGCCGTCGCGCATAGCGCGACCGCCTCCGTCGTGACTTCCCAGGACGCGGACGGCTGCGCCGCCGCTAGACCCTCGGCGCCTTCGCGTCTTTGCGGTGTTCCCCTCGACCTCGAACGAACATCGTCATCGCCCCGAGCACGGCGAGCCCGGCGATCGACGTGAGCGCATCCATCCCGAGCATCCCGGCTCGCCCGGCCGAGGCCCAGCGCGGGGCGAGCGCCTTCGCTCGGTCGTAGCCGAAGCCGTCGAACCACGTCACGTACGACGCCGCGAGGTTCGAGGCGCCGACGTAGAGCGCGAGCTGGGTGGTCACGCCGTCGCGGTGACCCACGAGCTCGAGGACGAACGCGTAGAAGACCGCGTAGCAGAGGCCGTTGGCGAACTGGTACGCGAGGCAGCCCACGGTGAACGCCCCGGGGGTCGCGGGCGCGAGCAGCATGGCGACGGCGCAGAGGGCCGACAGGCCGCCGCAAACGCCGTAGGCGAGCCGGCGGTTCATGCGATCGGCCAGCTGCCCCCCGAGGAGCGCGCCGGCCATGTTGACGATGCCGCCGAAGACCCCGGCGACGACGACCACCAGGTGCTCGGCGCCGGCGTCGTCGGGGGCGTAGTCCTTGGCGAGCGCGCTGAAGAGGTTCGTGAGCGCGCCCGCGCCGACCGGCGAGAGGCAGATCACCATGCCGGTCCATCCCTCGCGAGAGCGGAGGGTCCGCCACACCTGCGCGAGGAGATCGGCGACGAGGCGCGCGGCGCGGCGCCGCAGGGGCGGGATCTCGTCGATGAAGATCGCGGGCAAGGCCGAGAGCCCGCAGATGACGGCGATGACGGCGGCCGTCGTCGACGCCGAAAGATGCCCGAGCATCCACGTGATGAGCGCTCCCCCGAGGGCGGTGCCGGCGAGGTTCCCCGCGGTCTGCCAGCCCGACGCGGCGCCGCGCTTGGCGTCGGGAACGGTGATCGCCATCAGGGCGAGCACCGCGGAGCCGCTGGTCGCGACCGCCGCTTGCGCCACGAAGAGCGCCGCCGTGTAGAGGGCCAGGAGCGGCACCGGCCCGATACGCTCGTCGGGAATCGGCGGAATGAGCGCGGTGGCGGCCAGCGCGAGCGCGGCCACGGCGACGGACGCGAAGTACCACGTGCGCCGCCGGGGCCCCGAGTCGAGCAAGGGAGACCAGAACGGCTTGATGACGTGAGGGAGCTGCGCCGTCTGCGATACGGTGGCGATCAGCGTCATGGGCAAGCCACGCGACCGGAGGACGAACGGCACCGCGATGCTGGCGAAGCCGACCGTGAGCCCGAACGGGAGCGTGAGGAGCGCCCAGAGGGGCGGAGGAAGGAACGCGGGAGCGCCCGGGGGCGGCGCCCCCAGGGACGGCGACTCGCGGGACGGTGCGCCGGGTGACTGCAGGGCAGGTCCGGGCTCGGGCGCGTCGCTCACGCTCGCGTTCTAGCGGGTCGGCGCTCGAAGCGACACGGAAGCGCCACGACCGCCGATGGATGATCGTCGACGACGGAGGGACGTTCATCACGCAGCGCACCCGGTATGCCGGAGCTACGAGTCGCGACGCAGCAGCCAGCCGCCTCGCGAAGGCGCGTGACGGTCTGGCGGCGTGCGCATCCCAAAGCCCTGTGACCGCTGCGTCATCACGACGGCCGACCAGCGGACCGCGGAGCGAGGCGTCGAGCCGCTGCGCACGCTCGCCAGGTTCCGCCAGCGCGCCAACAAGGTGTTCTTCGCCCAGAACGGCGTGCCCGACGCGTCCGGGTCGATCGCCGTGAGGACTCTCAGTGCAGGTAGAACCACCGGCTGTTCGCGGTCACCTCGAGGTGAAAGTGATTGCGGTGGGGCCAGTTGAAGTCGGGCGTGAGCGCCACGTTGAACAGCCTGGCCTCCGCCGCGTCGCAGACGATCTTGCGGAGCTCGAGGGCGTCGGGGGTGGCCGGCTGCGGTCCGGTGCCGGGACCGCAGGTCTTCGCGCCGATGCGCCCGTGGAAGTCGCGCTCGACCACGAGCTTCGAACCGTCGCGCTTCACGAACTTCGCCGCGTCGATGGCCAGCCCGCCCGGGTGGCGTGTCGCCGTCCTTGCCACGGGCCATCGGGCCGAGGGCGGGCGGTACATCGAGTAGTGCACGACCTCCACCACGTCGTGCGACACCAGCTGCGCGGCGAAGTCGTCGAGCGCGAGCACCAGGCGGCAATCGACGATCTCGATGACGCTCGCCCCCCGCTCCGCGGGCGGGAGCTCGGAGTGGAACGTCACGCCGTGGAGCGCGCCGTCGAGGCGCACGGGCTCGAGGACGCCGCGCGCCGAATCGACGCGCACGAACGCGATGCCCCTCTGCCCGAGCTCCGCCTCGCAGGTCGTCCGGTCGAGCCGCGCGTAGGTCTCGGCCGGCGAGAGCGCCGGAGGCCGGTAGGGCCCCTGCGGCGGATCGAAGCGCGACGCGCCGAAGCCCGCGCTCGAAGCCGGGGCCGCGCAGGCAATCGCCAGCGCGAACGAGCAGGCCGTCAACGCGCAATTCGACACGAGCGTCGTTCAGGATAGCCGCTGGGGCTCGAGCGCGTCCAAACTGCCGCTCGGCCCATATAAGTGCTAAATAAGAGTGAAGCATGCTCGATCTGAGCGCGCGCGCACGACAGGTCCTTTACCACTGTGTCACCGAATACGTGGCGAGCGGCGAACCCGTGGGGTCGCGCACCCTCGCCAAGCGCTCGGGGCTCGACCTGTCTCCGGCGAGCATCCGCAACGTGCTGGCCGACCTCGAGGACCTCGGGTACCTGCGCCAGCCGCACACGAGCGCCGGCCGGGTGCCGACCGCCCGCGCCTTCCGGGTGTTCATCGACGCGCTGATGCACATGCGCACGCTGACGACCGACGAAGAGTCGCAGATCCGCGAGAAGTTCTCGTCGATCGAGCCGGGGCAGAACGTCATGAGGGAGACCGGCAAGCTGCTCTCGGAGCTGACCGGCACGGCCGCCGTCGTGCTCGCCCCCCGATCCCAGAACCTGGTGCTCAAGCAGCTGCGTTTCCTTCGCACGGGGCCCGACGAAGTGCTCGCGGTCGTCGTGATGAAGAGCAGCGCGGTCCACAACCGCTTCTTGCACGCAACGGTCACGGAGACCGAGCTGCAGCGCATCCACAACCTCCTCGACGACGTGGTCGAGGGCCGCACCCTCGGCGACCTCCGCGAGCTCTTCTCGAAGCGCCTGCAGAACGAGCGGGTGCAGCACGACGAGCTCCGGCGAACCGCCTTCGAGCTCGGCGGCGCGGCCGTCGAAGAGGCGGTCGCCCACGAGACGAGCCTCGTCATCGAGGGTCAAGACCGGCTGTTCGAGAAGCCCGAGTTCGACGACGCGGGCGACGTGCGGCGGCTCGTGACGGCCCTCGACGCCCGCGAGAAGCTCGTGGCGCTGCTCGACATGACCATGCAGGTGAAGGGGGGACACGTGGTCGTCGGCGAAGAGACTGGCGATCTCGGCGGCGGCGAGCTGGCCATCGTGGGGGCGTCGTACACGGCGCACGGGCAGGCGACCGGCACCATCGCCGTCATCGGCCCGACGCGCATGGACTACCCCCGCGTCTTGCCCCTCGTCGCGGCGACGGCCAGCGCGATGAGCGCCTTCATGGAGCGCTCGGAATCAGGGAAGAAAGAGCCGAGCGAGCCGTGACGCGAGCAGTGATAGGATGACGCACCAATCCTATGCGCGTTGCTCCGCCGGATCTTCCCGGCGCCCAGACCACTGACTCCCCGATTGACCGCGCGCTCGCGCTCTTGCTGGCGAACGAAACCGAGGCGGCGCTCCGCTGGGCGGCGGCCGCCGTGGAGCGCGCCCCGTCGATGCCGAGCGCCCTCGTCATCACCTGCCGGCTGCTCGAGCAGATGGGCCGGCCCGAGGCCGCCGTCGAAGGGTTCGAACTCGCCATTCGCCGCGCGATCGACGGTGCGAACCTGCCTCTCGCCGTGGCGGCCATCGGCGATCTCCGCGCGCTCGGCGTCGACGTGCGCGACGACCTCGACGCGCTCGCGAGCGCCTTCTGTCAGGGTTCCGACCGGCTGACCGAGACCGAAGCCCCTCCCCCGCCGCTGCCCAACTTCGAGGGGTTCCAGCCCCTCAGCTCGTTCTTGACCGGGCCGGCGCTCACGTCGAAGGCGACGCAGATCGTCCACACCGCCAAGCGCGAGTACGACGAGTCCACCGGCTCGGAGATCCTGCTCACCGCGCCGCTGCCGCTCTTCAGCTCGATGGCGAAGGAGGCGCTCCGCGATCTCGTCGGCGCGTTCGAGATGATCACGGTGCCCGCCGGCCACTGCGTCATCCAGGAAGGCGAAGAGGGCTCGGAGGCGTACATCGTGGCGCGCGGCGAGCTCGAGGTCCTCCGCAGCTCGGGCGACGACGACGGCAGGCCCCCCATCCTGCTGGCGCGCCTCGTCAGCGGGGCCCTCTTCGGCGAGATGGCGCTGCTCTCGCGGGCGCCGCGGGCCGCGAGCGTCGTGGCGACGCGCCCGTCGATCCTCCTCGTCGCCAAGCGCGAGGCGCTCGAAGCCGTGGCCGAGGGGCGACCCGAGGTGGCCGTGGAGCTGGCGGCGCACTGCCGGCGTCGCATGGTGGCGAACCTGGGGCGCACGTCGCCGGTCCTCGTGGCCGTGCCGCCGCAAGAGCGCACGATGCTCGTCGAGCGGTTCGAGACGCGCATCTACGAGAAGGGCGAGAAGCTCGTGACGCAAGGGCAGGAGGCCACAGGCCTGCACCTCGTCGCGTCAGGGCGGGTCGCGGTCGTCGCGCACGACGGCGCGGAGTCGGTGGTCTTGACGTCGCTCTCGCCGGGCGAGACGGTCGGCGAAGTGGCGCTCGTCTTGCGACGAAAGGCCAACGCCGACGTCATCGCCGTGCATCCGACAGTGACGCTCTTTCTGCCGCGCGAAGAGTTCCTCTCGCTCGTGCACGACCACCCCGGCGTGCTGCACGGGCTCTACATGACGGCCGTCCGCCGGGACGACGAGACGGCCATCGCGCTCGACAACGCCCCCGCGGCGATCGCCGACGACTACGTGCTGCTGTGATGGCGCAGCCGCGCGCCGCCGGCGACTCGCAGCCCGGACACGGCCACGACCACGCGCACGAACATCGGCACGGGCACGAAGGCCGTCACGACCACGCCCATGCCTCCCCGAGGCCGGTGGGATTCACTCCGCAGGAGGCGCGGCAGGCCCGCCGGCTGCGGCTCGTCATTCTCCTCGTGGCGGCTTTCTTCGTTCTCGAGCTTGCCGGGGCGATCGCCGCCGACAGCGTCGTCCTCCAGGCCGACGCCCTGCACCTCTTGATAGACATCCTCGCGCTCGCCGTGAGCCTCTTCGCGATGCGCCTCGCCGTCCGACGGCCCACGCCGCGTTTCACCTATGGCCTGCGGCGTGCCGAGCCCGTCGCGGCGATCTTCAGTGCGGGGCTCGTCCTGGCGACCACCGTGTTCATCGTGATCGAAGCGGCCGACGCGCTTCGCGGCCGGGCGCCGCCGCGGCCCGGCATCATGCTCGCGGTGGCGTCGATGGCGCTGGTCGTCAACGGGCTGAGCGCGTGGCTCCTTCACGGGGTCATCGGGCACGCCCACGCCCACGAGCCCGATCCCGACAACCCCGACGATCGGGGACACGACCACGCGGGCCACGGAGGGGGCGCGGGAGCCGCGGGACACGCCGCGCACGGTCCGGGTTCGAAGCGCGAGGGACACGCCCTCAATCTGCGCGGGGCCTGGCTGCACCTCGTGGGCGACACGCTCGGGGCCGTGGCCGCGCTCGTCGCGGCGCTGGTCATCCGGTTCGGCGGACAGCCGGCGGCCGACCCGGTCGCGAGCTTCATCGTGGCGGCCATCCTGGTCGTGGGCGCGCTCCGCCTCGGGCGTGACGCGACGCTGGTGCTGTTCGAGGCGGCGCCCCGTCACCTGCCGATCGAGACCATCCGCCGGGTCGTCACCGAGAGCCCCGGCGTCGTGGGCGTTCACGACCTCCACGTCTGGACTCTCGGCGCCGGGCACGACGCGATCACCGTGCACGTGCGTACGCACTCGAGCGATCCAACCTTCGGACAGCGTCTCTCCGCGCGAATTCGAGGCACACTCGGCGCCGAATACGTGACGGTTCAGGTGGAGAGCGTGCCGCCGCCGACCGAAGAGCCTTGACCGACCTCCGGCCCTTGGTCTACGCCCCTGCGCGATGCGCACATTTGCCCGCCCCCTCCTGGCCGCCACGCTGCTCGCCTCCGTATCGCTCTTCGGCTCGAGCGCTTCGGCGCAAATGAAGATGGGCGTCGTCGACGTACAACGCGCGGTCATGCAGTCCGAAGACGGGCTCCGCGCGCAGGCCACCTTGAAGAAGGTGTTCGACAGCCGCCAGCAAGAGCTGAACAAGAAGCAGACCGACCTCCAGAAGCAGAAGGAGGAGATCGACCGCCAGAAGACAGTGCTTTCGCAGCAGGCGCTCCAGAAGAAGGTCGACGACTGGCAGAAAGAGATGGTCGAGCTCCAGCAGACCTTCGTCGAGTACAACAAAGAGCTCGAGAAGAAGCAGAAAGAGCTGACCGATCCGATCTTCGAGCGCGTGCTCGGCTCGATCAAGCGCCTCGCCGGGCAAGACAGCTACGACCTCATCGTCGACCGGGCGACCGTGGCGTTCGCGCGGGGCGACCTCGACCTCACCGATCGGGTGATCCAGCTCTCCAACAGCGGTGGCGGTGTCGCCGCGGCCCCGCCTGCCGGAAGTGCCGCGCCAAAGGCCCCGGCACCGACGCCGAAGCCGTGACCTGGGACGGGGGCATCCGGCTCCCGGGGCATACCTTCCAGGCGCTCGCGTCGCGCCATGGCGGCCGCGTCGTGACGGGCGCCGACCGGGCGCCTGTGCGCATCGTGCCTGTCGAACGGGCTCAATCGGGCGACCTCGCGCCTCTCCTCTCGCGGCGGCACGTGAAGGCCGCGCGCGACGCGGCGGCCCGAGGGGCGTGGCTCCTCGTCGAGGCTTCCCTCGAGAGCGCGCTCGGCGTGGCGGCCGCGGCGAACGCGCTCTGGCTTCACGAGCACGCCACCTGGGCGATGGCGGAGCTGCTCGACGAGGCGCTCGTTGCCGATGCGCCTCCGGTGATCGGCGAGGGCTGCTCGATCGCGCGAACCGCGATCCTCGGCCCCAGAGTCGTCCTCGGCGCCCGGGTCTCGATCGGCGCCGGCGCCGTCATCGGTCACCCGGGGTTCGGCTGGGCGTTCGGCGCCGGCGGCGCGGTGCGGGCAATCCCGCAGCTCGGCGGCGTCGTGATCGACGACGACGTCGCCATCGGCCCGCTCTCGACGGTCGACGCCGGCACCCTCTCGCCCACCCGCATCCGTCGCGGCGCCAAGCTCGACGCGCATGTCCACGTCGGTCATAACGGCGACATCGGCGAGGGCACGCTCATCGCTGCGCAGTCCGGGTTCGCCGGTTCGGTGACGATCGGACGCGGGGTGCTCGTGGGCGGACAGACGGGGATCGCCGATCACATCGTGGTCGGCGACGGCGCGCGCATCGCGGCCAAGAGCGGCGTCATCGGCGACGTCCCCGCCGGCGCCACGGTCGCCGGGTACCCCGCGGTCCCACGCGTCCGCTGGCTCCGCGCCCTCGCCCGCATCTACCGCGGCCTCGAGCGCCTCTGATGGGCGCGGCGCCCCTCCGAAGAGAGAGATTGGCCGCTCGGCTAAAACCCCTCACCTCTGCGTCCTCTGCGCCTCTGCGGCCAATCTCGCGCTCTCGCGCGTGCGGGCGGTGTACCGGAGAGGCGGCGCGTGGCAGCATGCGGGGCTGGCGGGCGAGCGCGTGAAGACGACCATCGAAATCGACCGGATCTTGCAGATCCTCCCGCACCGCTGGCCCTTCGTGCTGGTCGACCGGGTGACCGAGGTCGTCCCGGGCGAACGAATCGTCGGCCACAAATGCGTGACGATGGGCGAGCCCTGGTGCCAAGGCCATTTTCCGTCGCGACCGATCATGCCGGGGGTGCTCATCGTCGAAGCGCTCGCCCAGATCGGCGGCATCCTCGCGTACGCGACCGAGCCGTTCGATGCGTCGAACTCGCTCATGTACTTCCTCGGGATCGACAAGGCGAAGTTCCGCCGCCCGGTGACCCCGGGCGACCGGCTGGATCTCGAGGTCACCATCGCGCACCACCGCACGAACGTGTGGAAGTTCCGCGGCGAGGCCGCTGTCGACGGGACGCTTTGCGCGAGCGCCGAGCTCCTCGCCAGCGTCGTCGACCGGGCGCGCTGAGACGCCAAGGAGCAGAGGCCCCCGTTGGTCGCGAATTCGTCTTCCGGAGTCCACGCGACGGCGGTGGTCGATCGCCGCGCCGAGCTCGCGCGCGACGTCGTCGTCGGTCCGTACGCGATCGTCGAGGCGGGCGTAATCCTCGGACCGGGCTGCGTCCTGCACCCGCACGCGATGGTGCGCGGAGCCACGGTCCTCGGAGCCGGCAACGTCGTGCATCCCTTCGCGGTCATCGGCGGTGAAGCGCAGGCCAAGCGGCACGCGGGGGCTCCGGGGCGGCTCGAGATCGGAGACGGCAACGTCTTCCGCGAGCACGCGACGGTGCACGGAGGCACCGACGGCCGGTCGACGCGGATCGGATCGCGCAATCTCTTCATGGTCGGCTCGCACGCCGCGCACGACGTCGCCGTCGGCTCGGATTGCGTCTTCGCGAACGGGACCCAGCTCGCGGGCCACGCGGGCATCGACGACTGGGTCACGTTCGGGGGTCTGAGCGGCGTCGCGCAGCACGTGCGCGTCGGCGAGAGCGCGTTCGTCGCGGCAGCCGCGGCGTGCGAGCGCGACGTTCCCCCGTTCGTGGTCGTCCAGGGCGACCGCGCGCGGGTGCGAGGCCTGAACGTCGTCGGGCTCCGGCGAAGGGGCGTCCCCGAGGCGAGCATCACCGCCCTTCGGGGCGCGATACGCAAGGTATGGATGTCGAGCGCGCCTCGAACCGAGGCTCTCCGCGCGCTGGAGGCCAGCGACGACCCCTACGTGCGCAAGCTCCTCGGCGCGCTCGCGCCTTGAGGGAGAGCGAGCGGGTCAGTTCTTTCTGTGGCCGAGGATGTCGTCGAAGGCGCGATCGAACTCGTCGTCGGCCCCGACGGCGACGGCCCGTACCGGTTGCTTCGGCTCGACCTTCTGGAGCCGGCGAATGCGCTCGCCCGTGTCGCGGAACGACGGAACGAGGCGGACTGCGCGCTGAAAGAACTCGAGCGCCTGTTTCGACATGCGCTTCGCCTCGTAGGCGGCGCCGATCTCGTAGCTCAGCGACGCCTCTTGTTCCTTCGTGCGGTCGGGGCTCTGAAGGCCGCGCATGAACGAGTCGATGGCCTCGTTCAGGTTGCCCCTCTCGAGGTGGATCGTCCCGATCATCGAGTGGCAAACGCAGGCGCGCGTCGCGTCGCGTCCCGCCACCTCGAACTCACGGAGCGCGTCGTCGATGAGACCCATCTCATTGTAGGCGACGCCGAGGTCGTAGTGGCTCTGCCAGTCGTCGCTGTCGATCTGCTCGGCAACGCCGGCCTTGAACTTCTCGAACACCTCTTCGACGTCGACCTGCTCGACGGGCGCTCCGGTCCGGCCGGATCCGACGCCGCTGGCGCGATCGCCGTCGCCCCCGAGGGACTCGGCGATGTCGAACGAGCGGTCTTCGACGCCCGCGTTCGCGGACGGGGACACCCGCGTCCCGGACCCGCCTTGCATCCCGTGCTCCTGGGCCTCGAGCTCCGTCAGCCGCTCGAGCAGGAGGGGATGGTTCGGGAGACGGGCGATCTGCTCGTGGAGGATGGTCCTCGCGTCGTCGAAGAGGCCCCGCGAGGCGAAGAACTCGGCCTCTTCGAGCGCCGACTCGAGCTCGGGAGGGCTGGACCTGGTGGCCGTGGTGGGGGGAGGAGCCTCGCCGGACTCGATGAAGCTCGGCGAGGGAAGCGGGGCGCCGCCGCGCAGGTCGAAGACGGCCTCACTCTCCGGCGCCGCGTCGAGCGGGAAGCTCGGAAGCGGCTCGGCCGCGAACGGGTCGTCGATGTCGGCGACCGAGGGCGAGCGACGAAACGGCGGCGGAGCTTGGCGCGGCGCGAGGGCGGCGGTGCGGATGCTCGGCTCGGAGTACGAGCGCCGGGCCACGTCTTCGGGGCCGATCTCTTCGAGATCATACGAGGGCAGCGGCGCTTCCGGGTCGTATCCCGGGATGGGAATTCGCCCGTCGGTCTCGTCGTCGGGCTCCTCGACGAGCTCGTAGCCGAGGCTCCGGAGCATCTGGCTCGCCCGGGCGTTGTCCGGCTCGACCGTGAGGGCTTCCTGGAGCATGCGGGCGGCGGCCTCGGGGTCGAGCCCCTCGACGAGGAGCTCGGCGAGCACGATCATCTGTTCGACCGCCTGCTTCGTGCGGCCGAGTTCGAGCAGCACGTCGCGAAGCATCTGGTGCGCTTCGATCGATTTGGGCGCGATCTCGAGGCCGATGCGCAGGGCTTCGATCGCCTTCTCGCTCCGGCCCGCGTCGCGGAGCGACGCCGCGTCGGTCAAGATGCGCGCGATCTGCCCGTGCGAGCCCGCCGCGGTGGTGGGCTCGTGAACCTCTTCGGCCGCCTCGAAGCCGCTGTCGACGACCACGTCGTCGCGTTGCGGGCGGGCGCTCCGAACGAGCTCGATCGGCTGCTCGTCGGACTCGATGTCGCCCTCGCCGATGTCTTCGTACGACGCCGACGACGGCTCGCTCGGGAAAGAGTCTCGAACGTCCCGCGACGGCGGCGGCGCCGACGAGGCTTTGCGCGCGGCCGCCGACGGCGGCACCGTCGAGCCGGTCGCGAGGCGCTTCACGCCTTCGTCGTTCGGGGCGAGCTTGAGCAGCTTCGCGACGAGCTCGTGGAAGAGATCGGTCTTGCCGGTGTCGCGCGCGATGCGCGCCATCTCTTTCTGGACTTCGATGGCCTTCGCCGCCTGACCGATCTGTGTGAACGCGCGCGCCAGAAGGCCGAGCGTGTCGAGGTCGCGCGGGTTCGCCTGAAAACAGATCTGCAGCTTGGAGAGCGCCTGCATCCCGTCGCTCGGGCCGTTGCGCGACAGGTAAATCTCGGCGGCCAGGCGGGCCTGCGTCGTGTCGGACTTGTGGTGGAGGAGGCGCTCGATGACCTTGAGGGCGTCTTCTTTGCGCCCGAGCTTGGCGAGCTGTCCCGCGGCGATACCGAACTCGCGGACCGCGGAGTCGATGTCCTTCGCGCGCGACAGCGCTTCGGCGAGGCGCAGATGCGGCAGGGGGTTGGTCGCGTCGAGATCGACAATCCGGCGAAAGACCTCGATGGCCTCGGCGTCGCGGTTCTGCCGTTGAAGGCGCGTGGCGACTTCGTCGAGCGCCGCGAGCGCGTCGCTCGTGAGGCCGAGCTGCTGGTAGAGCTCCGCGAGCTTCGGCGCGATGTGGGCGTACCGGTCCTCGAGCGTCGGCACGTGACGCGTGATGATCTCGCGGATCTGCTTGTAGACCGCGATGGCCTTGAGCGAGAACCCCTGGCGCGCGTAGAACTTGCCGACGCGCTCGTATGTCGCCACGGCGGCGCCGTAGCCCTCCACCTTGAGCTGCAGGTCGCCCATCTTCAGGAGCGTCCGAGCGTCGTTCGGATCTTCCTGGATGATCCTCTCGTACTCGATCACCGCCTTGTCGTACTTCTTCTTCTCGACGTACTTCTGGGCGGCGGCGAGTACCTTTTCGCGGTCAATCGCCACGACTCGGAGTGCTCCTCGGCTTCAGGGACGGCAATGGAACTACTTGCTGATGATGCGGTTGTTGCGGACTGAATCGAACGAAGTCGACGGAAGCAAGAGCGCGCGCACAGCGCCGGCTCGGCCCTCGCATAGGCCCACACGCGAGACCCCAAGCGAAAGGCGCGAACGAGACGTGACGACAGGATAGCGAAGACGGACGGACCCGGGGCCGCGGAACACAGGGCCTACCCAGAGAGAATATCCTCTTTTTGGCGAGGCTGCACAGATCCGGCGCAGATAGCAACGCTTCAGGTACGCGCGAGGCCGCGCGGAGGCACGCGCCGAATGCCCGCTCGCGCCCCCGGAGAGCCCGCAGCGAGCCGTGGCCGGGCGATGGGCATGTAGGCAAAGGGAGGGGTCGCGCCCTCGGAGTGGGAGCGAGGGCGCGACCCCTCGACGGCCCGCCATGCAGACCGTACGTTCCCGCCCGATGGCCAATCTGAACACCCATTCGTCTCTCTATCAGGCGCCCTTCGCCCCTGGAGGCTCTGCCGCGATAGACACGGCGCTCGCCGGCAAGCTCCTCACGATCGCGCTGGGGCGCGGCGGGGACTACGCCGATCTCTTCTTCGAGTACCGCGCGGCGGGCGGCTTCGTGTTCGATGAGGGGATCCTGAAGAGCGTGTCGCGCGGGGTGTCGATGGGTCTCGGCGTTCGCGTGCAGAAGGGCGACGCCACCGGGTATGCCTATGTCGAGCGCCTCGATTGGGACGCGATGAAGCGCGCCGCCGACACCGCCGCCCAGATCGCGAGCGGCGGCGGCTCTGTCGTTCCGGTCGCGGCGCGCGTGGTCGAGATCCCGAGCCGTTACCAGCTCGACAAGGTGTCGCTCGACGTCCCGGGGCTCGAGAAGCGGCGCCTCCTCGAGCGCGCGGCGGCGGCCGCGCATGCCTACGACGCGCGCATCTTGAAGGCGGAGGCGAGCCTCTCCGAGGAGATCAGGGAGATCCTCGTCGTGACCAGCGACGGAACGATGGCGCGCGACACGCAGCCGCTCGTCCGCTTCGGGGTCCGCGCCATCGCCGAGCAGAGCGGCAAACGGCAAGAGGGTTCGAGCGGCGGCGGCGGGCGGACGAGCATGGGCTACTTCGAGGGCAAGAGCCCGGAGTGGCACGCCCAAGAGGCGGCGCGTCAGGCCATCACGATGCTCGGCGCGCAGGAGGCCCCCGCAGGAACGATGGAGGTGGTCCTCGCGCCCGGCGACAGCGGGATCTTGCTTCACGAGGCCGTGGGCCACGGGCTCGAGGCCGATTTCAACCGCAAGGGCACGAGCAATTACTCGGGGCAGATGGGCAACGGGGTCGCCAGCGACTTGTGCACGGTGGTCGACGACCCGACCGTCCTTCAGAGCCGCGGGACCATCAACGTCGACGACGAGGGCAACGAGCCGAAGCGGGCCGTCTTGATCGAAAAGGGCAAGCTCGTAGGGTACCTGCACGATCGCCTAAGCGCCCGGCACTTCGGCACCTCGAGCGGCAACGGTCGCCGTGAGAGCTTCGCGAGCGCGCCGATGCCCCGGATGACCAACACCATCTTGCTCGCGGGTCCCCACAAGCCCGAAGAGATCCTCCGGAGCGTGAAGCGCGGCATCTACGCCAAGAAGTTCGGCGGCGGCCAGGTCGACATCGCCAACGGCGACTTCGTGTTCTCTCTGACCGAGGGGTACCTCGTCGAAGACGGCAAGATCACCGCGCCGCTGAAGGGCGTGAACCTCATTGGCAATGGGCCCGAGGTCCTCCGCCGCGTGACGATGCTCGGCGACGACGTCGAACTCAGCGACGGAATCTGGACGTGCGGCAAAGACGGGCAGAGCGTGCCCGTCGGCGTGGGCTGCCCCACGGTGAAGATCGACGCGATCACGGTCGGCGGCACGCGCGTCGGCTGAGCGCGACGCGAAACACTTCTCGACGCCGTACAGCTGGCCCTGTTATGAAGTGCGTCGGGTATTGTGGGCAAGTCTGGGTCATTCGTTCTGGTCGTCGGTCATCGAGCTCTGGTCGACAGCCCGGAAGGGGCAGCCGCGCTTCTGCGAACACTCGGGTCCGAGGTGCGGACGCTCGATCTCTGGGACGATTTCGTCAACGTGGTCGAGCAAGCGCGCTCCGACGGCGAAGTGCGAACCATGGTCTTCGAGGCTGGCGAGCGGCCCGATCTGGCCGCCGCGGCGCTGCGCGCGGCCCGGAAGGTCCCCGAGCTGAGCGAGATTCCCACGGTCGTGACCCTGCCCCCTCGGCAGATCACCAGCTTCGATCCGGCGAGCGGGTTCGACGACTTCATCGTCATGCCGTGCGTCCCGGCAGAGCTCTACGCACGCATCCGGGCCCTCGAGTGGCGGCGCAGCGAGTTCGCGACCGAAGAGCGCTTGAAGATCGGCGCGCTCCTCGTCGACCGCGCCGCCCACGAGGTCAGCGTCGAGGGGCGAAGGGTCACCCTGACGGCCAAGGAGTTCGCGCTCCTGGCGTTCCTTGCCGCCAACCGCGGGCGGGTCTTCTCCCGCGAGACCTTGCTCGCGCGCGTCTGGGGCAGCCGCTACGAGGGCGGCGCGCGAACCGTCGACATTCACGTGAGGCGTCTGCGCGCCAAGGTGGGCGACGCCCTCCCCCTCGAGACGCTGCGCGGCGCGGGGTACAAACTACGGGCTCCCAGCGACCCGGCCAAGTCGCGCTGAAGAGGCCGTCGTGGCTGCCGCAGTGAGGCGGATCGTAGTCAGCGTGGGATGCCCCTCGGGCATCGGCCCTGAAGTCAGCGTGGTCGCGGCGGCGGCCGAGCGCTCCGCGTGCGTCCTGCTCGTCGGAGACGCCGGCGCGTTGCGCGCGGCTGCGGCGGGTCGAGGAATTTCCGCGGCCCGACTGGTGCGGGTGACCCAACCGTCCGACGCGTGGGCGCTCCCGCGGGGGCTCGTCGCCGTGTGGCAGCCGGGCCGCGACCTCGCGCCACGCGATCGGAAGCCGGGATCGCCGACGCGGGCGTCGGGGGCAGCCCAGCTCGCCTGGATCGACGCCGCCTGCGATCTCGCGTCGAGCGGCGCTGCGAGCGCCCTCGTGACCGGGCCCGTGAGCAAAGAGGCCATCGTGCGATCGGGAGGCGCCGCGTCCCCCTGCGCCGCGGAGTTCCTCGGGCATACCGAGCACTTGCAGCGACGGCTGCACGCTCGCGAAGTGGTGATGGCGTTCTGGTCTCCCGACCTCGTGACGTCGCTCGCGACGACGCATTTGCCGCTGGCCCAGGTGCCGCGCGCCGTCACTCCGGCTCGCGTCGCGCGCGCCTCGTACTGGCTGGCCTGGTTGCTGACTCGCACCGGCGCCACGGCCCCTCGCATCGCCGTGGCGTCGCTCAACCCCCACGCGGGCGAAGGGGGCCTGCTCGGACGCGAAGAGCGAACCCGGATCGTCCCGGGCATCGCCAGCGCCCGAGCTCGCCTTCGCACGGCGGGCATCGAGGCCACGCTCGAGGGCCCCATTCCCGCGGAAAGTGCCTTTCGCCTCGCCTCGGTGCGGGCGGCCGAGGCCCGGCGCTGGGCGGGCGTCGTGGCGCTGTACCACGATCAAGCGACCATCCCCATGAAGATGGCGGGCTTCGGCGACGCGGTGAACGTCTCGCTGGGCCTGCCGATCGTGCGAACGAGCGTCGACCACGGCACGGCTTACGACCGCGCGGGCACGTGGACCGCGGACGCCCATGGCATGCGCGCGGCCATGGCCCTCGCCGTTCGTCTCGTAGATTGAGGCGGCACTCGCCTAGAGCCAGCGCCGGCTCTAGCGGCGGCGCAGCCGTCCGCGTTCTGGAAGTCACGACGGCGCCTCGAACGAATGCGGCCCTCCTTGCCGCAGCGGACCGCGTGCCCTACGAGTCGAGGTCGGTGAGCGAAGAGCGCAAAGTGCCGCAAGGGCGCCTGGGGCGGCTGGCCCGCCTTGCCGCCATGGGCATGAAGACCGGCGCCGGGGTCTTGCTCGATCGCAGCGGGGCGGGAACCGCGAAGCAAGCGGCCGAGGTTCTCGGTCACCTCCGCGGCCTCGCCGCCAAGGTCGGGCAGATGGCGAGCTACGTCGACGGCCTCGTTCCCGAAGCCCAGCGCGACGCGTTCGAGGCGTCGATGAAAGTCCTCCAGGCGGCCGCCCCGAGATCGTCGGCCGCGGAGATCCGGGCGAGCGTCGAGTCCGAGCTCGGCGCACCCATCGATCGCCTCTTTGCCGCCTGGAACGACGAGCCGCTGGCGAGCGCGTCGATCGGGCAGGTGCACGTGGCCACGCTGCCCGACGGGCGCGAGGTCGCGGTGAAGGTGCAGCACCCGGGCGTGGCTCAAGCGGTCGAGAGCGACCTCGCAAACGCCGGTCTCCTCGAGGGGTTCATCGGGACGCTCGGGGGCAAGCGCTTCGAGACCAAGAAGATGCTCGCCGTCGTCCGGGCACGCTTCCGGGAGGAACTCGACTACCGTCTCGAGGCCGAACGCCTGTCGCGCTTCGCGCTCCTCCACGCGGGCGACCCGACGGTCCGCGTCCCGGAGCTCTTCTCGTCGCACTCTTCGCAGCGCGTGCTGACGACCGCGCTCGTCCACGGCGCGACGTTCGACGAAGCGTGCGCCGCGTCGCCCGACGAGCGACGGGCCTGGGCGCACACGATGTGGCGCTTCGTCTTCAAGGGGACGCTCGTGGGCTCGATGCTCAACGCCGATCCGCACCCCGGCAACTACATCTTTCATCCCGGCGGCGCCGTCACGTTCCTCGACTACGGATGCGTCCAGGAGGTCGAGAGCGGCCACCGCCTCCGGGCGGAAGGGGTGCATCGCGCGGCGCTCGATCGCGACGAGGCAGCCTTCGCGCGCGCCGTCGCGACGCTGGTCCATTCGAAGCCGGGGACGCTCGAGACGCTCGCGGTCGCCTATACGCGAAGGTGCTTCGAGCCCCTCTTCGAGTCGCCGTACCGCATCGAAAAGAGTTACGCCGCGGGCCTCGTCGACGGGATGAAAGAGATGGCGCACGCGGCCCGAAAGGTGCCGGCCGGCGAGTTCTTCCCGATGCCACCGGACATGGTCTTCGTGAACCGCCTGCAGTTCGGCTTCTATTCCGTGCTCGCCCGGCTCGAGGTCGACGCCGACTACGCGGCGGTCGAGCGCGCGTTCCTCGCCGCGTCTGCCGGCTCTATCGAGGGCCCCAGAGCGCCCACGCGAGCCACCCCAGCAGAACCGCGCATACCCCGAACGCGCTCAGCGTGATCGGCAGCGGTATCTTCTCCGGCTTCGGGGTCTTCGTGGCGAAGAGGGTCGCGGTGGCCGCCGCGATGAGCGCATCGAGCCGCTTCTGGGCTCGCACGCCGCGCTCCGGATCGCCGACGAGCACTCGATAGCGACCGGCCACTTCGGGGAGGGCCTGCGTGCGTAGCGCGTACTCGAGAACCGCGACGTGCCCGCGGTCGTCTTCCCACGCCGCGAGCGCGCGCTCCCAGAGGGCCTCGAGGACCGGATCGCTCGCGGCGTCGCCGTGCTGATTCACGCGGTCATTCACGCGCTCGCTCACGACCCGGCGCGCCCCGGGTGGCCGAGTCGATGAGGAGCGTGACCGGGCCGTCGTTGACGGAGTGAACCTGCATCTCGGCGCGAAACCGGCCGCTCTCGACGCGCGGGACCATCGCGCGCGCCTCGCGCACCGCCGCGTCGTAGGCGCGCTGCGCCTCGTCGGGCGGCATGGCGCCGTCGAAGCTCGGACGACGTCCGCCCCGCAAATCCCCGTACAGCGTGAACTGGCTGACGAGCAGCAGCGCGCCGCCGACGTCGACGACGCTGAGCGCCATCTTCCGGGGGCCGATCGCGGAGTCGTCTTCGAAGACGCGAAGGTCCACGATCTTCGAGAGCACCCAGGCTCGGTCGCCGTCGGTATCCCCACGACCGAAGCCCAGGTAGACGAGGAGTCCGCGCTCGATCGCTCCGACGGTCTCGTCTCCGACCTCGACGCGCGCGCTCCGGACGCGCTGGACGACGGCTCTCATGGCGCCCTCCGGGCAAGCCCCGAGCGAGCCAGCTCGCGCGCGAGTCGCGCGGTGACCTCGAAGTAGGTCGCGCGGTCGTAGGCCTCGTTCAGGATGTGAAAGTCGCGCCGCTTCAGCCCGACGCACCCGAAGCAGTACGTGCATCCGGCGCAGCCCGTCGACCGGACGAGATAGGCGCTTCCCACGCAGTCCTCGCTGAGGGTGCAGTGCTGGCACGCGCTGCACCCGCGGCACGCTTCACAGTGCGAACAGTCGACGCACTCGGTGCACCCGGTCGCGTAGTGACACCGCGACAGACCCGTCGAGTCGACGCAGAACGTGCACTCCCGGCAGCGCTCGCATCCCTCGCAGGCCAGACAGCCGAGGTTGCCGTCGCCGGAGACCGCATCGGCGGTCAGGGTCCGGAGCATGTCCTCGAACTCGGAGGCCGAGAGCGTTCGTGCGTCGGGCATCGTCCGCAGCCTAAAGCCGCGTTCGCACTCGGGGAATGCCCGAACGTTCATCGCTTTCTTGGCCGTGCCGAACGACATGTGACCCAATGTGCGACACGGAGGCCTTCGATGCACGGCATGTTCAGCACGCGTCCCTCATTCATGGCGTTCTCGGTGACCGCCCTCGCCCTCGCGCTCGCCCCTTCGATGGCGAGCGCCTCGACGCACGCTGACGAAGGGCAGCGCGTGCACCGGACGGCCCGGATCACGGATTCCGACCCCTCACGCGAAGACCACGACGCAGCGGATCACGCGTGCCGCCACGCGAAGCCACCCGTCGAGATCGTGGCGGGGGGGGAGTCCGCGTCCCTCTCCCTCGAACGGTGCGACGGGCAACCGATCCCGGCCAGCGTCGACAAGCTCTCGATCCTGGCCCGCCCGGCCAGCGCCTCGAAGCCCAAAGAGCCCCTCGCGGCAGGCAAGGCCCACGGCACCGAGGTGGCCCCGGGGATCCGTCGCCTGGACCCGCGCCTGGCCGAGCGCCTCCAGCTCGTGGCGGATCACTTTCGCAAGGACGGCGAGACGACGAAGATCGTCCTGGTCGCCGGGTCGAAGTCTCGCAACGCGGGCAGCTACCACGCGTCTGGCCGCGCGATTGATTTTCGCATCGACGGCGCCGACGACGAGGCCGTTGCTGCTTTCTGCAAGACCGTGCAGGACACGGGCTGCGGCTTCTATCCGAACGGCGGGTTCGTCCACATGGACGTGCGCGACACCGGAACCGGCCACGTGGCCTGGATCGACATCAGCAAGGCCGGCGAAGCCCCCAAGTACGTGACGGCGTGGCCGTTGAAGGACGAGCCGGCGAAGGGCGAAGCCCGCGCCCCCGGGTCCGCGCCGGAGTCGGCTCCCAAGGCGGAGCCCACGAAAGAGGCCGACAACAGCGACGGCAAGCTCCCCTCGCTCCCGGCCGCGGTGACCGTCGCGCCGATGGAAGCGCCGAAGGCTGCCGAAGCGGCGCCCGCGTCTCTCGAAGCCACGCCCGTCAAGAAGACCCACAAGCGGCACCACCGGTCGCATCGCGCCGATCACACGATCTGACGCGATGCTCTCGGGCTGACGCGACGGTCGTCGCGTCAGTCGCGTCAGCCGCGGCGTCGCGGGGTCAGCCGACGGAGCAGAAGCCCTCGTAGTCGATGTAGCTCGTGATGGCGGGGTTCGGACCGCACACCGGGCACGTCGGATCGCGCCGGAGCTTCAGCTCCCGAAACTTCATCTTCAGGCTGTCGTAGGTCATCAGCCGACCGTTCAGCGTCGTGCCTTTCCCGAGGAGCAGCTTGATCGCCTCGGTGGCCTGAACGGTGCCGATGATGCCGCACAAGATCCCCAGAACCCCCGCCTCCTGGCAGCTCGGAGCCAGGTGCGCCGGCGGCGGCTCGGGGTACAGGCAGCGGTAGCAAGGCCCGGCCTGGACGCCGAGCTTCTTCGCGGCCTTGTCGGAGATGAAGGTCGTGACCTGCCCGTCGAACCGGAAGATGCTCCCGTGGACGACCGGCTTGCCCATGAAGACGCTCGCGTCGTTCACCAGGTACCGCGTCGGAAAGTTGTCGGTGCCGTCGACCACGACCTCGTAGTCGGCGAAGATCCGCTCGACGTTGCCGCTGCTGAGCCGCTCCTTGTGGGCGACGACCTTCACGTCCGGGTTCAGATCGGCGATCGCCTTCGCGGCGCTCTCGACCTTCAACATGCCCACGCGGCTCGTCGCGTGGATGATCTGGCGCTGGAGGTTGGACGCGTCGACCACGTCGGCGTCGACGACGCCGAGCGTCCCGACGCCGGCCGCCGCGAGGTAGAGCGCCGCCGGCGACCCCAGCCCCCCGGCGCCGAGGAGGAGCACCTTGCTCTGGAGCAGCCGCGCTTGCCCGACTTCGCCGACCTCCGGCAAGAGAATGTGGCGCGAGTAGCGCTCGCGCTGGGCGTCGGTCAGCTGCGGCGGGAGCTCGATCGGGTAGTTGAGATCCTTCCAGCGAACGAAGCCGGGGTTCGCGGTCTCGACGTTCGTGTAGCCGAGCTCCTGCAGCGTGGCCGCAGCGAGCGCCGATCGGGTGCCGCCCGCGCAGTACGCGACGATCCGTGCGTTCTTGTCGGGCAGCTTCTGCTCGGCCTGGATCTCGAGAAAGCCACGCGGAAGAGAGACGGCACCGGGGATGTAGCCCCCGCGCCATTCGTCTTTCTCCCGGACATCGAGGAGCGTGAGTTTCTCGCGCGCTTCGATCCGGCGCTTGAGCTCTTCGAGGCTGACTTGCTTGGTTCGCTTGCGGATGTCCGCAATGAGGTCGGTGTACGTGGTGGGCATGGTCTCGCGGCAGAATGTAACGTCTGTTTTGCCGTCGCGCCCGTCCGTTTTACCTGCGCTCGTCGGGCCCTTCCAGGGCGTCGATCCGCTGGACCAGGGCGGCGCCATCGCGAGGGCGCAGGGCATCCGGGGCGGTGCACTCGGCGGCGAGGGATCGCCAGGCTTCGTCGACCCCTGCGCCTGCGTGCGCGGCCTCGACGAGCAGCACGCGACCGAAGCCGAAGACATCGTCGCTCGGGTCGCTCGAACGGCCCGCGAGGCGCTCGGGCGACACGTACCCGGGGCTTCCCGGAGGGCTCGGCTCGCCCACCCGGCGCGCGATGCCGAAGTCGGCGAGCATCGGCGAGCCAGGCGCTCGCAAGAGCACGTTCGCAGGCTTGACGTCGTGGTGCACCCACCCCGCCGCGTGCACCCGGGCGAGGGCGACCGCCAGCGCGTGAACCCAGCCGAGCGGATGCCCGGGCCTCCGCCGGGAGGCGAGCGCGCCGAAGGGCGCCCATTGCATGGCCAGCCATCCTCGCTCTGGATCCACGTCGAACACGGGAATGACCCCTTCGCCCGCGACCGCGACCGCGACGCGGGCCTCGTGCAGGAGCTTCGCGCGGTCTCGATCGGGCTGGTGGTAGACCTTGAGCGCGACCCGCCGCCCGAGCTCCCGGTCCTCGGCCTCGTAGACGGTCGCCGAGCCACCCCGGCCCGCCTCGCGGAGCAAGACGAACGGGGCCAGCGGAGCGAGCGGGCCGATCGCGACGAGGCCGCCCGAGGCGTCGCGAGAGTTCAGGCCGGCGGCGCCCTCGGCGCTCGCCGCCCCTGCCCCTTCGCGCCCAAGCGCCGCCGACCAGCGGGCCCGGCGCTCGCGGGCCCCGGGCCAGTCGACATCGCGCCCGAGCACGCGTTCCACGAGAGAGAGCGCCACTGAACGATCGCCGGCCCGCTCGAGCAGATCGGCTCGCGTCATGAGGGCCGGGAGGGAATCGGTGCGGCGCAGTATCCCCGCGGCCGCGACGGTCTCGCCGCGGTCGGCCAGCGCCGAGGCGACGGCGAGGAGCAACGGCTCGGGCAGAGGCGCGAGTGCGTCGCGCGCCAGGAGCCGCTGGACCGCGCGCCCTTCGTTCGGCGTCGTCCGGATCGACGCGAACACCTCGAGCGCTTCCTCGAGCGAAGGCCCATGCGGAGCCCCGACCCGCACCAGGTGCTCGATGGGGTCGCGCACCGATCAGCCCTCCGCGCCCAGGATAACGAGGACCGGCTCGCCCGGCCGTTCGTTCGTGATCGCGTCGCCAACAAGAAGGGTCACGCGCTCCGCAAGCCGGAGACCGCCCGCATACACCGGGGAGCGGTCGTCCGTCGCGAGCTCGACCCACGCCTCGTCGCGCGCCTCGTCGCGGCCTTCGACGCTTGCCGTCCCTCGCGACCACTCGAGGCGCCACGCCCCCAGGCCGAGCCGCGCCGGTCCGAGCGGGGCCACGTAGCGCACGCCCGCGACCTCGATCGCGATCGCGCGCGGACCCTCGTCGGGTCCTTCGCCCACGAGACGCACGACGAGCGGAACCTCGTTGCCGAGCCAAAGCTCGATCCCGTCTCCCACGGCGACCTCGCCGGTCATCGGGGCGCCTCGAAGCGTCGTTCCATTGTGGCTGCCCAGGTCGCGGATCCACACCTCGCCGCCTCGCCGGGCGATCGACAGATGCCGGCGGCTGACCGCCGCGGAGGGCACGAGGATCATGCCCAGGCCGGCGTCTTCGTCGGCGCGACCTTCGCCCGCGGGCTCGGCGCGCGCTCGGCCGATCGCCACGCGTTCGCCGAGAACGAGCGTCTTCGCGTGCCCCCGAACGCGCGCCTGGACCACGGGTCCCGCCACCCGCCGGGCCTCGACAGCCCGGCCGAGCGAACGCAGGCCGTCGTCGGCCGAGCCTCGGGACAGCCTGACGGCCTCGCGCCGCTGGCCGCTCGCCACGAGCATCGCGAAGAGCTCGTGCGCGCCACGAAGCGCAAGCTCGTCGCGCGAGCGGGCCTGCCGGGACACGAGGAGGTCATCGAGACGGTCGACTTCCCCGGCGTCGCCCAGCGCGCGCGCCTGGCCGTCGGGATCGCTCGCTCGCGCGTACGCCTCGGCCGCGCGCTCGAATTCGCCGAGCGACTCGAGCTCGACCGCGAGCGTCACGAGATCTTGCCGCGCCGACGACGTGACGGGCGCCGCGCTCTGGGCGAGCGCCGACAGCGCGCGCGCCCGGCGCACCCGAGCGGCTTCATCGGGCCGGCCTCCTTGCTCGAACAGAGCGACCGCTCGCTCGAACTCGCCGTGAAACTCGGCGCTTCGAGCGCCGGCGAGGGCGCGCGATCGGCCTGCGAACAGGCCCTGCAAGCCGTGAAAGAGCCGCCCGACGAACGCCACGGTGCCTACCCTGTCCCCTCTCCTCTCCCACGCGCCCCCATCGCTCTCGTAGCGCTCGCGACGCGAACGACAACGAGCTCTTTAGCGAGGGGCCCCACGACTGTTAAGCTCGAGGTCGCATGGCAAACAACAACCGGCTGGGAGAGCTCCTCGTTCGCGAGAAGCTGATCTCGCTGACGCAGCTCCGGCACGCCCAAGACGAGCAACAGAAATCGGGCAACAACCTAGGCTACACGCTCGCGAAGCTCGGGTACGTCAGCGACGACGAAATCACGAGCTTTCTCAGCCAGCAGTATCGCGTCCCGACGATCAACCTCGAGGAATACGAGGTCGACGCCGACGTGCTCAAGCTCGTGCCCAAAGAGCCGTGCGAACGCCATCGCGTCCTCCCGGTGTCGCGCACGGGCAACGCCCTCATCGTCGCGATGGCCGACCCGACGAACCTGAACGCCATTGACGATCTCAAGTTCTTGACCGGCTACAACATCGAGCCCGTCATCGCGAGCGAGACCTCGATCCACACGGCGATCGAGAAATACTACAACGCCGGCCCCTCGTACGACGAGGTCATGGCCGGCTTCGACGAGACCGAGATCGAGTTCACGGGCGACGAAGACGACCCGACGAACCTCCTCGAGCTCGAGAAGGCCAGCGAAGACGCGCCCGTCGTTCGGCTGGTCAACATGATGCTGCTCAACGCCATCAAGAAGGGCGCGAGCGACATTCACATCGAGCCTTACGAGAAGAAGTTCCGCGTCCGCTACCGCATCGACGGCGTTCTCGCCGAAGAGATGACGCCGCCGCTCAAGCTCAAGAACGCGGTCATCAGCCGCATCAAGATCATGGCGGCGCTCGACATCGCCGAGCGGCGCCTCCCGCAAGACGGGCGCATCAAGCTGAAGCTCGGCAAGGGTCGCGAGATGGACTTTCGCGTGTCGGTCCTGCCGACGCTCTGGGGCGAGAAGGTCGTCATGCGACTCCTCGACAAGGGCAACCTGCAGCTCGACATGACCAAGCTCGGCTTCGACGGCAAACCGCTCGAAGACTTCATGTGGGCCATCCACCAGCCCTGGGGTATGGTGCTCGTCACGGGCCCGACGGGCTCGGGCAAGACGACGACGCTCTACTCGGCGCTCTCGGACTTGAACAAGATCGCCCACAACATCAGCACCGCGGAAGACCCGGTCGAATACAACCTGCACGGCATCAACCAGGTGCAGATGCACGACGAGATCGGGCTCAACTTCGCCATGGCGCTGCGAGCCTTCCTCCGGCAGGACCCGGACATCTTGATGGTCGGCGAGATCCGCGACTTCGAGACCGCCGAGATCGCGGTCAAAGCGGCGCTCACGGGCCACATGGTGCTCTCGACCTTGCACACGAACGACGCGCCGGCGACGATCTCGCGCCTCTTGAACATGGGCGTCGAGCCGTTCCTCATCACGGCGAGCGTGAACCTGGTGCTGGCGCAGCGCCTGGCGCGCAAGATCTGCAACGACTGCAAGCAGCAGGTGAAATACGAGAAGAAGGTGCTCGAAGATTGCGGCTTCTCGCCCGAGCAAATCGCGAGCGCCAAGCTGATGAAGGGAGGCGGCGGCAGCTGCCGGACGTGCAACGGGAGCGGCTACAAGGGCCGCGTCGCGCTCTACGAGGTCATGCGCTTCACCGACTCGCTGAAAGAGATGGTGCTCCAGGGAGCGTCGACCGCCGAGCTCAAGATCGGCGCAATCAAGAACGGGATGGCCACACTGCGAATGAGCGGCATCCGGAAGATCATGGATGGCGTCACGACGCCCGAAGAGATCATGCGCGTCACGATGTCGGATTAGCCATGACCCAGCCCCCCGAGATCAAGGTCACCATCCACCAGCTCCTCCGGACGATGATCGAGAAGGGTGCGAGCGACCTTCACATCACGACGGGGACGCCGCCGCTCCTGCGCATCGATGGCAGCATCGTCCCGCTGCGGCTGCCGCCGCTCGGCCCCATCGAGACGAAGCAGCTGTGCTTCTCGGTCCTTGCCGAGGAGCAGCGCGCGCACTTCGAGAAGCACAACGAGCTCGATCTGTCGTTCGGCGTGAAGGCACTCTCGCGCTTCCGCGCCAACATCTACATGCAGCGGGGCGCGGTCGCGGGGGCGTTCCGCGCCATCCCGTTCAAGATCCTGTCGTTCGAGGAGCTCGGGCTGCCGCCGATCCTCGCCGACTTCGCCAACAAGCCGAGCGGGCTCGTTCTCATCACCGGGCCCACGGGCTCCGGCAAGTCGACGACGCTGGCGGCCATCATCGACAAGATCAACGCCGAGCAGCGCCTCCACATCCTGACTGTTGAAGACCCCATCGAGTACCTGCACAACCACAAGCTCTCGATCGTGAACCAGCGCGAGATCGGCTCGGACACCGAGGGGTTCAAGACGGCGCTCAAGTACGTCTTGCGCCAGGACCCCGACGTCGTCCTCATCGGCGAGCTACGCGATCTCGAGACGATCGAGGCGGCCCTCACGATCAGCGAAACCGGCCACCTGGTCTTCGCGACGCTCCATACGAACAGCGCCGTGTCGACCATCAACCGGATCATCGACGTCTTCCCTCCGCACCAGCAAGGCCAGACGCGAACGAAGCTCTCGTTCGTGCTGCAGGGCGTCGCGTCGCAGCAGCTCTTGCCGAAGATGGGCGCTCCCGGCCGCGTGCTCGCGCTCGAAGTGCTCTTGCCCAACCCCGCGATCCGCAACCTGATCCGGGAAGACAAGGTGCACCAGATCTATTCCCAGATGCAGGTCGGGCAAGACAAGTTCGGCATGCAGACCCTGAACCAGAGCCTCTACGCGCTTTACATGAAGAAGCTCATCTCGCAGGAAGAGGCGACGGGCCGCTCGCTCGAGCCCGACGAGCTCCGCATGATGATGGAGGGCCGGACCGCCCAGCAGCTCGCGGCGGTTTCTCGGGGCGGCCGGCAATAGCGGCCTGCGCCGAGACCTTGAACACCGACGAGGAAATTCGCACGCGGCGCCGCCAACTCTCTGATCGGGACGTATTCGGGTCAAGGCAGCTGCGGCTGCACCTTCCTCGCCAACGTCACGGGCACGACCGCCACGGCGGTGCCCGGCCAGATGTGCACCGAGACAAGCCCCCGCGAGACCGACCTCGTCACGCTGACGTCGTACACATTCGCGATCACCGGCGGCAACGCAGCCGACGAAGCGGGGTCCGGCACCGTCGTCGACGAGACCAGCCCGGCGTCGTGCAACATCTCGTCGACCGCCGCCTACTCGAAAGAGTGAGGCAGCCTGCGATCAGTCCGGGTAGACGATGCCCTCGACCGTGAGCTCCTCGAGGCCGCGCGGGCCGTCCACCTCGACGACATCGCCCGCGCGCGCTCCCATCAAGGCGCGCGCGAGAGGAGACGTCGCCGTCGCTGCGTGAGGCACGAGGCCGACCTCCTCGGCCGACGCGATGACGACGATTCGCTCGTTTCCGGCCGCGTCGCGCGCGCGCACCTCCGCGCCGAAGGCGACGACGCTCCGGTTCTGCGGCGGCGGCGCAACGGCGGCCGCCGCGACGGCCTCGAAGCCCGTCCGGGCCCGCGCGAGCGTCGACCCGAGGGCGGTCACCGGCCCCGTCACGACGCGTGGGCGCGCGGCTTCCAGCGTGAACCCCGCGTCGTCGTCTTCTTTCGTGAAGGCCTTGCTCATCGACCGCCCGGCGCCCTCATCGCGCCAACGTAAGGCGCCCCCGCGGGGTCCGGGAGCCCTCGAGGAGCGGGTTCGCGGGCGGTTGCGCTAGCCTCACGAGTTCGATGCCCCCCGAACACCACGGCTTCATCCCATCGTCGGCAGACGACGTCCTTCGCGCTCGCGTCAAGACCGAGCTCCGCAAGCGCATGCGGTCGCTGCGAAAGGCCCTGCCGGCCTCGGCGTGCGCCGGGCGCTCGGCCCGGATCGCCGATCGGCTCGCCAGCCTCGAGCCGCTCGCGGGAGCGAAGGCCGTCTGCCTGTTCTGGCCGATCGAGGATCGCCACGAGGTCGATCTTCGCGGTCTCGATGCCCGGCTACGCGCGCGCGGGGTCCGGGTCGCGTACCCGGGCATCGATCCGGAGACCGGGGTGATGACCTTTCGCTTCGTGACGGACATGGACGCGATGATCGAGCAGGGTTTCGGCTTCCGCGAGCCCTCGCCCGGGGCGCCGGAAGCGCTGCCCTCCGAGGTCGACGTGATCGTCGTTCCCGCGCTCGCGATCGACCCGCGCGGGCACCGCATCGGCTACGGCGCCGGTTACTACGATCGGGTGCTCCCGAGCTTCGCCCCGCCGGCCATCACCGTGGCCGTGGCGTTCGACTTCCAGCTCGTCGCCGAGACGCCGAACTCGGCGGTCGACGTCCCGGTCACGTGGATCGTGACCGACGGGCGCGCCTTCCCCAGCCAGGCCGACTAGCGAAGATAGGTCGCCTCGGATCGAGTGACGTGCGGGGATCGCTCGATCGATCCGTGCACTTGGATCGAACGATCGCCGCGTGTCCCTCCGTCCCGAGCGGGCTTGTATCCATGCAAGTGCGGGGATCGAT